>ERZ773104.144-NODE-144-length-105443-cov-29.347098_pt1 | contig 105443 bp, 128 predicted proteins | sample MGYA00511920_ERZ773104 | MGnify/ENA primary metagenome ERZ773104 (study PRJEB29015, sample SAMEA2737857) | human gut metagenome | biome: human gut; feature: human-associated habitat; material: faeces | place: China | collected 2012 ... | reverse complement strand
TTCACTTTCGAAGTAAACCATTTCAAAACTCTAATCAAACTTGTTTTAAAATTCGAACTTAAATCTCCCCATTGTAACGTAGCATTCATTCCGTTAAAATCAAATAAGATTCTGTAAGTTCCTTGTTTGCTGTACGTATGACTTTTCTCACCTAAAGTTTGACTTCCGTCACCCCAACTTACTCTTAGATTATTTATTCCTGTTGATCCTGTATTTTTAATAGGTAGTACAACACTACTTGTTAAGACTTCGAGTAATGCACCGTCACCTTCCATAGTAATGAAAATTGTTTTTGTTGTCTCATTAGCACCTACCGAATAACTTCCTCTTTCTGAAAAATAATCAGGCGAGGTGGCTGTCCAAGAATAAGATGCTGCACAAGGAACGTACCAAGATACTTGTCCATTACTTCCTGTTACACCTGAACTCACATTGTCTTCAACTGTTACACCTGAAATAGGCATATTATTGGTATCGACAACTCTATATGTAACCTGACAAACATTTCTTTTCAATGTCAAATTAATATAAACATCGTCATTACTTATAGAACCCGATCCATTTTGACTTTGATATCCTGGCTTAAACGCCTGCCAATTAAATGAGAATCCTGACAAATAAGGACCAAAATTAGCCTTACCGTCTCTTGTCGTATACTTCGTTTGACTGTTTAATTGAATAGTTACATTATCGACAGGAGAACCTGAATCGTCTTTTACAGTAAAATAAACTCCGTAATAATCAGCACCTAAACCAATTTCAAAACTAGGATTCTCTGTATCGACAACAAATGATTCTGATCTAGCTCGATAAGTAGGTTCTTTACTTGCTGTACAAACTAAAGAACTACTTGACAACGGCACATTATAAAATGTCGCATTACCACCTCCATCTGTTACACTAGATGAATTGTTAAAAGATACAGATGCGCCTGAAATTGGTAATTTATTATTTAAATCATATACATTAATTGTAACTATAGTCGTTTTTCTGACAAAATTCAAAGGTATATTCATTTTGCCATATACTGAAAAACTTTCTGCTAAATCATAATAATATGCTCCGTATGTAGCTCGATAATTGTAATTACCTTGTTTTAAAGTCACTTTAGCTTCACCGTCGATATTTGTTGTCAATATTTGACCTGTATCTAAAGTAATTGTCGCTCCTGAAAGAAAATCGAATCCTTCTTTTGCTACAAATGTAACTTCAAATTCAGGCTCAGGTTGTTGAGAAATATAAATAGTATATCTATTGTCATCTCTCTCTTCTATATTAACGTTACCTGAAGTTGAGTAATAATCTTGTTTAGAACAAGTCCATTGCCATATACCAACAACCAAATCCCACGTTTCCGCTACACCATTAATGTTGGTGTATTTTGTTTGGCCATTAATCGTTACCGCAGCATTTTCTAGAAGAGCTTGACTTTCTTTATCTTTTACAGTTACAGCAAGTTTTCCTCTAGCTTTTTGTAGATCAACTACAATTGCAATAGATTGATTTGTTACAACTGCAGTTCCTGTTTGGATTTGATAATCCTTTCTACTTATAGTCCAAGGATAATTACCAGGCACTTTATTAAAAGTAGCGTTACCTTTACCATCAGTCGTTAGCGTTTCTTCATCCTCTCCTATCCCTAAAACAATAGGTTGATTTGCTACAGGTTGATTATCAATTCTAACAGTAAATACGATATTATAGGTTATCAATTTCATCGTCACCTTAACAGTCTGATTTGCTCCGTTCACAATAACGACTCCTTGTTGAATGTAATATCCTTCTTTGTTTACGGTCCAATTATATGAACCTGAAATCCTTACAAATTGAGCAGTCCCTTCTGCTTGAGTAGTGATTATTTCTGTTCCGATTACAACTTGTGCACCATCAAGAGGTTGATTGTCCTGATCAACAACAGTAAAGTCAATCGTATATCCTATTTGAACAAGATTAATCTCTTTAACAATATCCTGATCGATAACTTCTATAGAGCCTTCTTGTGCGTAAAATTCAGTCTTAGAAACTTTCCAATTATATGTTCCTGCAATCTCAACGAAATTTGCACGACCATTATTGTCTGTTTGAATAGTAGCTCCATTAAACGTTACATTACACTTAGATACAGGTAACGAATTATTCTTAACCAGGAACGTTACATTGTACTTAGGAATTGGTTTAAACTGAACATCGATAACTGCATTGCCATATATCTCAAAATCACTCTCAACTGTAATATAACCAGGTTTAACTACCTTATAATGATATGTTCCTGCAGCTAGTACAAATCCTGTTGCTAATCCTTGCGCGTTTGACGATCCTGTTTGATCGTTTATACTCTCTCCCGTTACTAATACAGATGCACCTGAAACTGGATCAACACCATCTCTAATTCTAAACGTTACATTATAATAAGGTATAGCTTCCATTTCTACGATTATGTTTGTACTGTCAACAATTTCGACAGTTCTTCTAATCGTATAATAATCTTCTAATTCAGCTACATATTGATAAATACCTGGAAATACATCAAACGTCAATATTCCACTTGATTGGGTATATTTTGTTTTCCCTGCAAAAGTCAATTTAACATTTGATAAAGGTTCTTTCGTAATTTTATCTCTTACATTAAACGTAACAACCCTTTCGTAGGCAGCACCTTGTAATTGAATATATTCTACAGCATCTTCTGTTACTAATAGAGAGTTTTGTACTTCTTCAAAATTTTCAGCTTCAACTTTATACAAATATTGCCCTCTAGGGAGAATAATTGTTGCTTCGCCATTTACATCTGTTTTCAAAGATTGTCCAAATACCGTTATAGTTGCATTTGGAATATATTTATTTCTATTTGAAAACACTTTAAATAAAATTCGATAAGACTCTTCTCCCACATACGGACGAATTAATTCGCTACCAAAAATATTTTTATATCCTATCAAATACTTTTTCAAGTAATTTTCAAGAGTTTGTTTTCCTTGATATGAATTGTTCTTATAATATGCTGCAATAATATCTCTTTCTCCTAAATAACCTTGAGAAAACGGTAGATATAACGGTTTTACTTTAAAATCATAAACATATACATAAGGAGTATTTCCACTCGATCTATCTTGGATAAAAATAGGTGCTATATATTTCATAGTAGGCATTAGTGATAACGCTCTACCTGAAGGAAAATTCAAACTTGGTACATCAACGAATTTTTCGTTATTTGATAAAATAAGTCCTCGTATATTATAATAAATACCTTCGTTTAATAGATTTAAAAATTCTGTCGTGTGAAACCATATAGAACTTCCTGTAATTTGTCCATTTTCGATAACTCCCATTTCCATAGGATCTCCATCCGTAGTTTCATAACCTGCTACACCAAACTTGAGATTCTGAGTGTCCGTAGCTGCAGATATCTTAACTTGCAAACTAATTTCGTAACTCATATTAGGATCAACGATAATCAATTTATCACGATCAACTCGTCCGTCAATACCAACAACTTGATTACCAAAGAAAGTCATCGCATTAAAGATTTCATCACCTTCATTTTCATCTTGTGTTATATTGACACTTTCTGAAACTAGTAGTGGATAATTACTAAGACTCTCTACTCCTAAAGTATACTCAAATCCTTTCGTTATATTCATTACTGTATCAGTTCGATCCCATGTAGGTGAGCTATATCCCATTGACCAACCTGTACTTTCAGGTCTTAATAAAGCAAAGATGAATTCATCTACTGAATTATATCTTATAAGTCTCAATAATTCTCCTAGAATCTCACCTTCTGTATTTATAATGTCTAATCTTCCTCTTTTAGAATATTCTTCGAGATAATTGTAAAACAAATATTCCATTTGCTCTTGATTATCAACTAAAGCTGTTACAAGGCCTCTATCTTGAATAAACAATTCGAATAAAATTCTATTAGAATCAATCTCTTTATATTTTCGCGCATACAAAACTACGAGTGCGAACATATGTGTTACCGTACCCCAAAATGCCTTAAAATCAGGATTATCTTTTTTATTGATAAAAGTCGGAAGAATACCATTTCCTTCCAATTTTGCCAATACATTTTCAGCCCAACCCATTACAGCTTTATCATTTACTTCAAAAAATCTACTGAATATGGTGTTGTTATATACAGGAAACTTTGTTGGTTTAAATAAGTCTCCACAAGGATGTTGTTCTTTCGGATCAAGCGCTTTTTCCATTTTACATTCTTTTAATGCATAAAAATACCAAACAATTTTATATCTACAAACAAATTGCTTATTAATTCACAATCAATCACGCTCTATGCCCTCTACATAAGCTCATCAGGGTGGTTTGCTCCTGTGACGAGTAAGAAAGTAGCTAGGGCTATTAGAACAGTATATACCGGTATATCAGATAATAATCGATATAGCAGGGAAAATGCAAATACTAGTAGTTGTTGTGCCCTTTTCCCATATACACCTGGCGTTAATTCTAGTTTATTTTTAGCTAGTGTTTCAAATGCAAGTTCTTCAATAGATACATATTTTTATCCGTCCGATGGCGGCAATACTAGGAATTATTCGCAATTTACAACATCACAGGTTTCTAAAACAAGATGCATTTATAGTTCAAAGGGATCTGATGGTTATAGTGTGAATATATTTAAACATTTTACATGGCATGCAAACAGTGTTTATTATGTGAATACGATTACATATAGAGGAGTAAACGAAGGTCGATCAGCAAGATCATTCGGAGATACAAGTATAAGATCAATAAAAAGAGTGTTTAATACTTACACAAGTACTCATGCATTTTGTCATATTTATCATTCAGACTATTGTTTAGTTCTCTCTAAAGCATTTGAATCAAGAATAATAAGTGAAAATACTGTAGCATTGCTATCAGGATCATGTTCTACAAATGTTCACGTACTTCCTGACAATATTTCAAGTGGTTATTATGGTATAAAATTGATAGGATTCGCTGATAAAAAAGCACTTTTGATATTAAGAGGCAATGATTCTTATATTTTTGAAATTGTTACGGGTAATTTCAATGTCAATAGTAGTGGACATTTAGGTTCTTTATCTTCATTTTACGAAACTCCTTCAAATCATGTTTTTAATCAAAATCTCGGACCCAATATTTGGGTTAGTTTTGATACAAAATGGATATTTTTTGTTCCTAAATCTCAAAATACATCTATTGCTTATCCAAAAGGATTAAATTCCTATTATGGTAACAAAGAATTTATAACAAGCAATGTTACAAATTACATTGAAAATAACGCTTCTTACCTCAATACATCTCATACATCTGCAATTAGAAGTGCATTATCAAATGTTTATGTACAGGAAATTATCTTCAATAAGACGTCTGATAAAATGATCGTATTGACGAATAGTGTTTCAGGTTCATTTGCTGTTACAAATAGTTTTACATTCGACGGAGATTCTCATAATCCTGATAGAATGTTTGCATTTGTTTATCAAGCAAATACGGCATCATGGATAAACGTTTCTTCTATTGTCGATAGAGTTAATTTGTGGAATTCTTATAACGAAAGCGACTCTTTAAAAAGACCTTCGTTATTATTACAGGATAATGACGGTAATTGGACTCTTTCTTGGGGTAAACCTGCTTATAATGTGGATTATTATATATCTTATACAAATACAATATGGTAAAAGAAGTGGGGTGAATCATTCACCCCACGTTATTTTTGATGTATAAAATACAGTCGGTTTGCTATTTGCAGGAAATGCCCAGTTAAAACTATATTGACTACCAAACATAGCTAATGAACCGAGATCATTTGATTTATCACAAAGAGAAAGACTTGATTTATACTTGATACCTTGATTTCCAGTTGAATTATACGAAGCTAAAACATTTTGTCTATCTATAGCTTGAGTTGAAATTTGTACCCAAGAATTATTTACCAATTGAAAACAATACATAGCATCAGGATTGTAATTACCTTCAAAATCTCCAATTTCAAATGCAGCTCCAGTTGTATTTGTTAATACAATCATTTTAGTTTGAGTCTTGTTAAACAAAATCTCTAATACGTATACATTTTGCAAAGCAGATCTCATTGCAGATGTGTGAGATGAATTCAGATAACTAACATCATCAGGCATAGAAGTTGAACCATCTACTATCAATTGTTGACCATTAGCATAATATGAGTTTATTCCTTTAGGATAAAAACTATCACCTGAAGGTGGAAAAAACATCCATTTTCTATCAGTCGTAAACCATAAATTAGCTCCCATTGGACGGTTGACTGATTTATAAGAAACTATATCACCTACTTTTTGAATGTACGACGAACTACCTGAATTATAACATCGTATTTTCATGTAATACAATGTTTTACTACGATCATCATGGATGCCTAAAAGAACGATTTTAGCATATATTCCTACAGTTCCACTCGTTACTGTTTCAGTTTCTATTAATATCGCCTTGAGAAAATTTACAACTACACCACCTAACGATATATCAACTTCTCCGCTAGTACCATAATTGGCACTTGATAATATGTACCCAACTGTTAGTGAATGTCCTAAGGGATTAGCTGAATAACTTCCTATATAATTATCACTACCTTTCCATTGTCCCCAATATATCGCATTTTGTAAAGTGTAACTACTGTACGCTTTTAATAAATTAGTAGAACTGGAAAAGTTCGTAGTTCTCCGTACTTTATAACCCGTTCCCTTATAAACCATCCAAATAGATCTTGAAAATTGATTATCAGAGCTCGAAACACAACCTATAGCAGCAACCATACTGTTAATTTGATTGGAAGCTACCAATAATTTTCCTCTTAAAATAACTTTGTTAGAATTGGCATGAAATTGCTCACTTCTATCTGAAATAATTTCATTATACTCATTAATATAATAAAAACCCAAATTAATTGATACACCACTTCTACCAAAATCTGCAACACTAAACATGGGTTGACTATTACCTCGATAATCGATATGATTATCAAAATAATATCCAAACGAAGAAGTACCTTCTTTTAATTTATCTTTACCTTGTAAACCTGTATAATAATTATTTATATTTTCTACATCTATCGACTTACTCGTCACAGGAGCAAACCACCCTGATGAGCTTATGTAGAGGGCATAGAGCGTGATTGATTGATCAGAGATGAAAGAAACTGCCGACCCGCTTCGATTAGGAACGGGGAAATTATTTGTTCCAGTTCCTCCCCAAGCAGTCGATCCCCCTGCTTCAGTCCAGTAATTACCCGGTCTGATTTTTAAAACCAATTGACCGCTCGCATTGGTTGTTCCACTGTAATTTACTGTACTATTATTATTTGACAGTTTTACAATACAACTTGCAGCAACTAATGATGTATTATCACTTCTCTTTACATTGATAGTTAAATTCATTTCAGAAGGTACTAATTTCAATGTAAAATTAGTTGTGTTCGCGTTAGTTGTGTTCAGTATATCATATCTTGATGCACTAATGATATATCTATTAGTTAATCCTGAAACATATACAGTCGTTTGTCCATTTGAATTTGTAGTTAAATTCTGTGCTGATGCTGACGTAGCGTTACTACCATCTATACCATATACAGTAACAGTTGCTCCGCTAACATTTGCATTTGTCAAACTATTCTGAACCGTTAATGTTAAAGCCTTAATAGCTGTAAAATATTTTATTCCCGTTACATTGCTAAAATTATATGTAGGAGTGACATTATACATCGTATGAGTTGTCGTTGTACCTGTTACGAAATAAGCATTTGAAGCTCCCATTGTCGTATTCAAACCAGCTATAAACGTATAATTTGCAATAACATAATTTGACTTATGATCAATTTCTAATGTTACAGTGGTAGCTACACCTGCAGTTGTATAAACCGGTTTAAATAAATTTACACCACCTGCTTTTAAATAAAAATCTCTTGATCCTTGAGTAGGTACTCTGAAATACCATATCAAAGTAACATTCTTAGTCAATCGAACAGCACTTTTTTGAATAGAAGCTGTTGGCATTGTAATATCTACAGACTGCGCTCCCCAATAAGAAGTTCCTCCACCCCAACTCAAAGTATAAGTTCCTTGAATCATCGGACCAAACGAAACTTGACCGGAAGAGTTGGTGTTGCCACTAAATGTAATTGACGTCTTGTTTTTATTAGTGAGTTTTACAGGACAACCATTTGCATTTCCCTTGTCTGCGCCTTGATAATTATCTTTAATTGTTATTGTAATCGAAGAAGAAGTTTCACTTAAAGTTATATTCCAAGGAGAAGCCTGAGTAGCTGGAATTGATCCTGATGCTGTATTATACAAACTCTTAGAAAAGCTATAACTATAATTAGGAGTTCGTCCTCCTCTATAAACCGTAGCATTACCACTACCATCTGTAGTTACAGTTTGTCCAAATAATGTTGCACTTACGCCACTTATATTCCATCCATAATTAGAACTCTTCACATTTGCAACGAATTGCGTTTTAGACGTCATTGTCATTGTCCATGATTCACCTTCTCTTGTCCAAACGTGAGTTTGTGTTCCGTTACTATAATATCCGGCGTTAGCTTTTGGAGTATAAGAATACGTCAATCCTGCATAAACTGTATTTGATTTTCTACCACTTCCATCTAATGTTAATTCAGTTACAGCTCCTAATACAGTTCTATTTACAATTGAATTTAAAAATGCCCCTGTATAAGTTCCCAACTTTTCCATTACAGTTAGTGTTACTGTAACAGTTGTTCTCGTAAATGTTATATTATAAGGAGTAGATTGTCCGTGAGTTACAGTTCCAATGTAAGCGTTAAAATAAGTTGCACTACCGTTAATAGGTTTATCTAAACCACTTCGATAAAACACTGCATTGCCACTTCCATCCGTAGTCTTCGTTTGATTAAAATACGTTAATGAAGCTCCGCTAATATTTGTATTAGCAGGTACATTACTCTTAATATTTACAGTTATTTGAGCAGAACACGTCAAAGACATATTAAACGTTTGATTGGCTGCTGTATAAGTATAACTTTGACTAGAATTACTGTAATAATTTGAATGATCAACTACCGCAAAAGTTGTCGGAATACCAAGATACGTTGTTACTGTAGTTGCACCATTTATATCCAATGTAATTTCAGAAGAACTTCCGTTCTTTGTCATTGTTAATGATTTAGATGCATAAACATTTGTTCCGGCTATATTTGGAATAGTTTCTACGACCTTTATCGATACAGTCGCTTGATTTCGACTCATCACAATATTAAAAGGAGAAGTATTCGAAGGAGTGATCGTTCCACTATAATTTGCATGATATGTAACTGTCGAAGTTATCGATTTATCCAATCCACTTCGATAAAACACTACGTTCCCATCTGCACCTGTCGTTTTTGTCTGATTAAAATATGTAACAGATGCGTTAGATAGATTAGCTGAAGGAGCATTACTCTTAATATTTACAGTTATTTGAGCAGAACATGTAAGTGTCACGTTCCAATTCTCATTGACTGTATTAAACGTATGTACTTGAGTTGAATTATTATAAAAATTAGCATTATCTACAACAGTAAATGTCATTTCTGTCCCCAAATAACCGTTAAAAGTTGCGTTTCCTGAAGAGTCAAGAGTTAAAGTTCCCTCTGCACTACCTGCAGACCAATTTATTTTTTTAGAAGCATAATTCCAAGTTCCTGTTACTCCTGGAATAGATTCTGCAACATGAATTTTTACCGGATTGGCTGCGCGAGTCAAAATTACCTTTATAGGAGAGATTTGATCACTTGTAATTAAACCTGAATAAGATTCTAGAAAATCTGCTGATACAGATATATTTCGATCCAATCCACTTCGATAAAATGTCGCATTTCCATCTATATTCGTTGTCTTAGTTTGATTGAAGTATGTAACAGATGCGTTAGGTAAAGGTTCTCCAGCTGGAACATTAGCTTCCACATGAACAACTAAAGTTGTAGAGCATGTTAATATCATTGTCCACGATTCGCCTATTGCGGCGAACGTATGACTCTGACTAGAATTACTGTAATAATTAGGATGGTCGATTACTGCAAAAGTTGTCGGAATCCCTAAATAACATTTAAATGATATTGCACCATCATCATTTAATGTTAATGTTCCATTCCCGGCTGCATTCGTATACGTGATCTGCTTGTTTGCGTAATTTAAATTACCTTCGACATCAGGAATCGCTTCTTTAACATTAATCGTTACTGACTGCAACTCTCTAAACAATTTGATTGCTATAGGAGATGAATTTGTTGCTTCGATATTTCCGGTAGTCGTTCTATAATCATCTTTTGTTACAGAATAATCTTTTGTTAAAGCTGATCGATAAAATACTGCATTACCACTACTATCTGTGGTTTTTGTTTGTAAATTATATTGTATCTCTGCACCAGAGATATTAACGTTTGAATAAGTATCTTTAACATTTAGTGTAATCTGTGCAGTTACATTCAAATTCATATTCCATACAAAACCATCTTCTGTCCATGTATACGATTGTGTAGGATTTGAATAAAAATTTGAATAATCATCGACTGTAAATGTGTATTCTAATCCTTTGATCAACGTCATAACTGCAGTGCCATTTTCATCAAGGCTTATGGTAATTTCACCTGCCTTTGAATTCATCGTCAAAGTTTTGTTTGATAATGCGGCGAATACTGAACTTGATCCATATAACTCTCGAACTTCGATCTGAGCATTAATTAACTCATATTGAACCTCTACTTCAAGTTCTGTTCCTACTTCTGTTTGCGGATGATCAAAAACTCCTGTCGTAACTTCACCAGCTAATACAGCATATTGATATGTACCCGTCAAAACATTCGGAATATTAGCTACACCATCTATATCTGTTGTTCCTTCGTAAACTAAAGATTCGTCTTTAGTATTCGTAATTCGTACTATTATATTTTCAGGAGGCAAAATTCCACCAGTAGAAACTGTAAATTTTACCGGATAGCTTTTTGCTTCTAAAGTAAATTCTAATTTCGTTTCTTGTCCTGTTGGCGTTAGCGATCCTGTAAGATCGTTGTAATATTGTTTTCGGATTGTATAATTCATTGACACAGGAGACAAATAAATATAAGCAATACCTGTATTATTTGTCTCCTGTGTTTGATCAACCGACATTCCTGTAAATACAACTTGCGCTCCTTCTAAATCTCCATATAAATCACTTGAAACGTGAACAGGAATTCGTTTAGAACATGTATAAGTTAGAGTTATGTTTTGAGTTGCTCCATTAGAATAATCTAAAGTAAACGGATCTCCTTCTCCTTCGTAAAAACCAACCGGTTGAATCGCAAATCGCTCAGGTAATCCAGCGTAAACCGTTTTTGTTACCTGTCCATTTGCATTTGTAGTTAGATTGCTTCCTGAAGAAGTATTTTTTTCAACATAAAACGGTGACAAAACCAATCCCGCTTTTACAGGATTAGCTGTCGAAGAAATTAACGGAAGAATTTCTTTAATGGTTGCAGTTACAGAAATCGTTCTTCTTACTGCAACCATTTCAACAGGATTATCTAAAGGAAGATAAATATCTTTAGTTGCAATATCGTAATTATTATTTGCACTACCAATTGTAATTCTATATTCTCCTGGCGGGATATTGAATTGTCCGTTTCCTGACGAATTAAAATCTCCATTATCGTCTGTTGTGCCTGTAAAAGTGTATTGTTGAGAAGTTGTTCCTCCCCACAAACTAGTTACACTTACAGAACAGTTGTTTGCAGAATGTTCGTAAGGAACAGTTGTTAAAACGGATAATTCGAAATTAATTTGACTATACTGAAAAATCAAATCCAAATAATTATTCTGTAAAGGCGGTGTAAATCGACCACTTAATACTGTATGATCTGCTACTTTTGCAGAATAATTCATTGTTACGGGAGAAATATATATACGAGCAATTCCATTTTCATTTGTAATAACAGTTTGATCTAAACTCATTCCCGTCACTGAAACGTCTGCATCAGAAAGCGGTCTCAAAGTATTTGCTTGTTTCGCTCTTAACTCAAGTTGTTTTGATGCAATAATTCCCATTTCAACAGTAGGATTGTTTATAAAATCCCAAGTTGAAATAAATAATCCATCGTTTTCATAAAATCCTGATTCAGCTACCGTCAATTCGTATTGAACTCCTGGCATTACAACGACATTGACTATTCCATTTGAATTCGTTGTATATTGTTTAACTGTATTATCGCGAGTACTCTTGACGTTAATCTTTAAACCTTCCTTTACAGGCAAGTAATTAATTGATCTCTTTTGATCAACTTGAATACTAGCTGTTATTTGATTGTCACCTGTAGTAACTGTTACATCAATTGCTGCACTTCTCGGTGTCACATCTCTTGTTTCAGGATTTACTTCTACAGTTGCTTGTGAGCCGTCAAGTGTAATGAATGTCTCAGCCGGAACGGTATTGTAATTTAATCTAGCTCCTCCATAAATAAAATCGTATGGCTCATCTACTCCACCTTCTTTTAATCTTCGAAAAGTTCTAACATAATCATTTAAATCAAATTCAGCACCTGAATTAGGAATTATAAGGTTTGTAGGAACATTTGCTATATAAATATATTCGTCTGTACCGGCGACTTCAATTGTATTAGAACCTGATGACCTTACTGTAGTCGCATCACCACTTAAATTAGGAATATTTTCTGTAACGAGAACGTTGTTAGTGATCTCCTTTCTTTTCATAATAAAAGGAACTTCTTGATCTTTTAATTTCTCAAGAGTAATATTACTTGTTACAGGAAGATAGAAATTATGTGTTGCTCTCCAAGAATAATTACCTGCCTCTGCTGCCAAATCGAGAACACCGATAGCATTAGTCGTACCACTATCTACAATTAAACCAGTTCCAACATTCGTCAACTCAATCAAAACATCTTTAATCGGATTACCTGTTAGCTCATCTGTTGCTGTATATGTAATTACAGTATCTCTCAGTTCAATATAGACTGTTAATACGACATCCTGATCTTTGATTTCAACTTCACCTGTATATTTTTTATAATTTCTCGCATTAATAATAAATGTATATGTCCCGTTTCCTAATGTAATATTGGCTACACCATTCACATTCGTAACCGTAGTTATATCTTCACAAACAACTTCTGCACCTTGAATATAGTTACCATTTTCAATGTCTCTGACAATCAATCTGAATGTATAAAATGCTTTTTCCAAAGAAATTATCTTCGAAATCGGTGCATCTTCGACAACGAGAAAATCTGAATAAGACATGTATCCACTCTTAAATACAGTATATTCAAACGTTCCATTTGGTAAACTAATAATAGCAACACCTTGATCGTCAGCAAGATAAGTACTATCGTTTATCTTAATTGTTGCACCGGATATAGGTCTTCCATATTCAGCATCAAGAATTGTAAATTTCACCTCATAAGGAATAGCAACCATTTCTACAACAACACAATTAGGATCTTCACCTTGAACAACGATATTTTTTTTGTATTGTTGATATCCCTTTTTATCAACTTTTACTTCGTACTCACCAACTTGAAGACCTAATTCAGCTTGTCCTTCTATATCTGTCAATTTACTTTGATCGATAACCTGAATATTTGCTTCAGGAACATATACACTACGCTCTCTATCGACTACAGCAAAGTAAACCGGTAAAGTCTCTAAAAACATTCTTTCTATAATCTCAACCGGTTGATTCTCGATAGTGAGAATACTTTCTATCGTCTTAAATCCAGCTTTAGAAATTGTATATGTATAAGTTCCTGGTTCTAATTGAATTGAAGCTTGACCTTCGTTATTCGTAAGTAAATTAGATGTACTAATTTGAATAGACGCTTCGGCTAAAGGAGCATTACCTTCGTAAACTGTAAACGATACCAAATACGGAGTTGCTGTAAAATCGTTTATAGTAATATAAATCGGTCCATTCAAAACAACAAATTCTCCTGTTTTTTGATCCCAATTTGCTTTATTTAAAGTATATTGATATTCACCATTTTCCAATAACACATTTGCTGTTCCGTTAGCATCTGTAGCAATAACTTTATTACCGATTGTAATATATGCATTTGGAACAGGAGTGTTCTTTGTATTTGTTACTGTAAATGATACAAGATATTTCTGCGACGCAATTGTTGTTTGAGAACCTTTATAAATATCAGATTCTCCTGCTGGATAAAAAATGTTAGATAGATTTGATCCTGAATCATAAAGAATATTTCCTTCAAGATCTCTCATTCTAAATCCTTTGATTCTTGGTAACATATTCAAAGGAACTTCTTCATCGTAATATGGGAAAAAATATTCATCAGGAACATACTTCACACCTTCTGAACTTTTAACTACTTGCAACAAATCGTCCCACTGAACAGTTTTTCCTGCATCCCAAAAACGGAAATCGAGATATTTAGTCATTGCAATTTGAATATTCTTTCTTACTGTTGCAATATCTGTATCAGAAGAAAGTTCAACTCTAAAATCAACACCATTATTCCCGCCTACAAACATCCATTTGGCGTTCTCTAATACTACACCAACCGCTTCACCTTGTAAATTTAATTCGGTTAATCCAAAATAAGGAGTTGCCTTTTGTAATAATGTTTCTAATTCATCATCGGTAAAAAAAGATCCGTTTTGAGTAACAAGATAGATGTGTGTTTTACCATCTTCTCCTAAACCGACATTCATCACCTTCAATATTCTTGGGTCTAAATCTTGAAAAATCTGAGTCCAAGATTCCATTGTCTCTTCAGACAATTTATTATTGTAATTAATGATTCGATTTCTAAATGTTACATCGTCTTCGTAATCACGACCACCAATCGCAGCGTATTCGTTGGTACATTCGATATGAGTCAATGGACGAGGACTGACTTGTACGATACTATTTGCCTCTACATTTGTTGCTGAGCCTGTTATAGTACTTCTTACACTAACGTAACCGTATCCTGAATTATCAACAGTATAAGGTTTATCTACAACAAAACGTATACCATTTTTTGCTAAAAAAGTTGTTCCAACTTCATATTGAGTTCCAGGTTCAGCAGAAACTCTAACATAAGTAGATGATCCTAACGCCTGCTTTCTAGGACTTACTCCATACAATGCAGCGGCTTTATCTAAATATTCCCCTGTTGCTGAAGTAGGAAATATCTGTGCTTCTACAATCGCAATATCTTTAATAGCTTTTTGAGCTACTTTAGCTGTACCAAAAGCCATTGCGTTTAAAACTGACCCGTCTGCAATATTAGAGACTTTGTCAGTTTTATTCAAAAACATTTCAACCCATAAATTTTTTAAGTTTGAAATTGTATTATTTACTTTTGTAATCATACTTATATTGGAACATTAATTAAAAAATCTTCTTTCGTTACTGTTACAGCTCGTACTTTCATAAAGAGACTATCTTCTTTCTTTTCTAAACTCAATAATTCTGCACTAGCCCATCGATTATCTCTTTGAAACATATTCATTAATGCTTTAAATATAATAGGATATTGAATTGCATTTACTGTTGTTCCAATGAAATCAGACGGTAAACCGTAATCTTTAAATTCCGGAATACATCCTCTTATAGACTCAAGAATTATTTTCAACGCTTGATCCATAGACGGATGATATTTCACGACAGAAAGATCGTTATTTTTAAATTCAAATGAAATATCTAGGTCCTTACCAAGGATGTTTTGATCGACTAAAGTATCAACCACATTATCTACATAATTAACTCCTACGTTCTTTAAATTAATAGCAAATGTGTTGCTACCTTGGTTCACTACATAATCTTCTTCGATAATATACTGAGGAGTAACTATATCTGTCCAATCGTCTTCAGGTGAAGAAAGTTCTAATTGATTTGCAACAGTTTCAAATGTCTCTCCTGTTCTCAATTGTCTTTCCATCTGTAAAGAATTCGTTCTTCCTATAGATGCACTTCTTAGCCATCTGTCAGAATTCTTTATAGTCATAAGTTTCGTTTCTATCTCAGTAAAGTTATCAAGAATATCCCACATTGAAATGTCGTTTAAAGTGTTTTCATGCAATCTAAACAACGGTTCTATAGTATTTATCTGAGCAATCATTTTATCTAATTGATAAAACGAATCTGCATCGATTTCTCCTCCTTGATAATAATCGACTATATAAGGATAATTATTATTACAGAAATCCACATACGACTGGAAAAACGCCTTTATGTCGTAACCTGTCACTGTTTTAAATTTTTCAAACATATCTTCCATAATCACAATAATCCTGCAATTGTTGCAGCAAGATCATTTACTCCCTTTTGGATTGCACCTGCTGCAAGTATTTTTGTCAACGAAGTTTTTGTTTTACCTGATTTAACAGACTCTAATGGAGCAATTGCCGTCATACTCAAATTATACTCCCATATCATATTTCTCTGTAAATTTTGACTTAAATTTAAGCCCGCTGGAGGAACTACAACTAAATAACTCTCTCCTAATGCCATGTTGTAAAAAAATAATTTAAACGGCAATCCTGATTTATCAACTCCATTGCTTTTAGAAATAATTGCCTGCATCATCTTAACGCAACCAAAACCTGTTTTTATTCCAGGATCAAATTCCGGAGCCTTTAATCCACTTGTACCTTTGCCCGTAATATCTGTTAAAGAGTATTTTCCTGCAGCTAAACTAAATGCAGAACCCAATAAACTACTTGAACCACCTGACACAGAAAGCAATATCTTAAAAGTTCGTCCAAAATCACCTCGTATATTAATTTCTTGAGGAACAAATGTAGGAGAACTCAATACTGTAATACCTCCTGCAGTATTTCTAACAGTCTCTCTCTTAGCATCTGTTTTAGATATACTATTTGGATTGATAGGAAATGTGAAAAAATCTATCGTATTGTTCTCTGAATCAGCAAGTTCGAGTGCACATAGATAAACTTCAAAATCATTGGGAAATGCGGCAGCAAGGCCCGCTTTTCCAATCGTTCCTATCATTTCAGTTGCCTTACTAATTACTGCACTTGATGTTTGTCCCATAATTTAATTCTTCTTAATTGCGTAAAGATACAAATTTATTTCTTAATCAGAAAAAACTACCTTGCTTTTTATCTGATCAAAATTCAATGGAGATATCCCTGTAACAGAACTCATTCCTGCTGATAAACCAGCTTTACCACCATCTGTACCTGGAACTGCTGCGGCTGCTGCAGTCGACCAAGCGTTTTTTAAAGTTGTTATTTGATTTTCAACATTATTCAGTAAACTTATTAATGTATTCGCCAAAGTAAGTGGTTCAGATGCATTATTAATGTTCACCTTACTTCCTGTTAATATTTTTATCAAATTTTGCGCCAATTGAATTTGCTCTTTACCTTCATCAAAACTAATTGTAATATTTTGATCCGACATCTGTAAAGATTCTCGATTATCGTGAAATCCAAATGCAATTTTTTCATCGTCTATAACAACCAACGTTTCTTTCTCATTAGATTCTTTCGTTTTTCGTCTATACTCAAGTTTATCTAAATCAAGCGTAATTTTACGAGATTCTTTATTAGGTTCTTTGGCTTCGACTTCTGTATTAATGATTTCAGCTTCAATCTTCTTATATCCTGTTACCTTTACTTTTTCATCTGCAACAACATTAATCTCACCTGAAGTTTGCACATTAATCTTATTCTCAGCGTTCCCAACCATTCGAATGTTTAAATCTGCTTTCTCTTCTGAGAAAACATTGACGTTCATTTGCTTATTTTTAGGATCCATACAAATCATCATTGTGGTTCCCTTGACAGTTCGTCTAAAACGAATAATGTCTTCTGACCAAGCCTGAGTTTCATCGTTTCCCTGTATCGTTCCGATAATAACAGGTTGATTTCTAAATACTCCTGAAGCAATGATTACTTGTGTACCTTTCTTTCCTGCCTCTTTAGGAAATGAAATATTTTGAATAGCTTCATTCGTAATATAAACATCTGTCTTAAACAATCCACCCTCAATAAGTACACATACACGATTCATTCGAAAACAATTCTGAATATAAGATTCTCTATCTACATTTCTAGGGATCATTATATATCCATTTGTTATTGGTGGTAATTCATTTTTCTGAATTCTAGGTGAACCTCCTGCCATAATTATAATCCTCCAAACATTTTACGATTTAAAAAATATTCAAATTGACTTTTATCTACTACAGGACTAGATGCTGTAGTTAATTTACCTTGTTGCGCTTCTTCTGCGGCTTTTCTTAGTGCATCTAAATTCACGATTTTAAAATAAGATGGTTTCCCTTGAACTGTCGGAAATGTATTATCTAAACGTTTAATGCTATTAGTTGCAGTGCCTTCAAGGATTGGTACGTACATACCTCTTTCGACTTGTAAAATTGTTCTTCTGTCAATACCTCCTTCCATAAACATTAAAGAATTAGAAACACTTGTTACGTAGAAGAATTCATCTGTCGCTTGATTTAGTATAAATGTACCTGCTTTAATCCTGCGATCTCCATTCAATTCGATTGTTCCAGTTCTTGTAAACGGTATATATGCATTACTTTCTACGACATAAATCAGATCGTTTAATAAAGCAGCCTGCATTGTACTGAAATCTTCTTCCTTCTGAGCTCCTTTGATCGTTCTTAATGTAGCATAAATATCATTGACTTCCAATTTTCTATTCCCCCACAATTCAACGTATTCACTTAAATAAACAATAGGAACAAATGCTAATCCTGTTTGTTCTTTATCTCCTAATAAGGCATTGTTTTGAATATGAATCTGAAACCAAGTGTAAATTCTCGAATCATAACTCAAATTGTAAGAAAGTACGTTATCCGGCGTTATTGTTACATACTCTTTATTCGAAAAAGCTGATGTTATTGCTTTTTCGGTAAAAGGAGGTTGTCGAACTACAATATCTATTGTATTGACATAAGTATCCATTAAAAACTCAACAAACGGATATTGACAAACTCGATTCATATATTCCATCAGCGTTCCATTAGGATTACCAATGGAAGAGTCTACTAAAACTCTTGTCTGAATTTCAGAGTCAACGAAACATTTGACTATTTGCCAAATACCGTTTACTGACATAGAATTTTGTCCTTCAACCGAATAACCTGTCGTTCGTTTATCACCCCAAGATGTAAAAAGACTATTCTTACAAACACCAATGTTCGACATTATATTTATAATAAACCAAACAACTTCATTTATTCTCTTATATTTATAACTCCATAAATAATCATAACTACCCGTTATAACGTTTCGTTGATACCACGAATCTTGCGGACGTCCAAGATAAACCCAATGTTCATCACCCTCATCATTCTCTACATCTAACAATGGAATAAAATAGCTACCATCTTCTTCAAATAATTTTGAAATATCTCGACCGTAAATTGTTGTTGCTCTCGAATTGTCTTCTGCAGAATAAGATTCGTTACAACCATCAACAAATCCAATCATATCCCAAACATTATATTCAGTTCCTGTATTAGCTAGTTTATTAGAATCTACTTTAATATTTTCTACATCAATAGAATCTCTTTCTTTTTCTAACTTTAATCGTTCATAACGAATAAAAACGATATCATTCACGGTCACTACTTTTTCTAGAAAGGATCTGACTGAATAACCTTCTGAAGTTACATTATTGAAAATATCCCAATAACTACTTCCAAAAGAATTTTTATTTTCATCGCTTCTAAACGGAGCTAATGTTATAGAAAAATTCCCTCTCTGTAAAGTCTTGTCGGTTGTACAATTCATTACATATTGACTAATATCGTATATAGTATCAGTTGATTTACAATAAATCCATATACGAACATTCATCGGCTGCATTAATGTACTCAATCCTACGGATTCGTCTAATCCTACAACATTATCAGGAACATAATCAGGATCAAGAATTAATTTTCTAAGATTTTCACTCCAATAAGACAAAAAATCTCCTTGAATTAAAAAAGACTTACTATTAGAAACATCTTCGATCTGTAACGGAGATTTTGGAATAGGAAACTCTACTTGTGTACCTGCCTTAATATAAGGTAAATTTTTGGCATTATATTCGTCTTCATACTTCTTCTTTTCCAAATCGTCATATTGAGCCCATATTGCATCTAAATTCGAAACACCACTTTCGTCAGAAGCAACATCCATAAACTCAGCAATAGACATTTTCTCCATATCTTTAGGCAACTTCTGCTGCCACAGACCAATTGCACCTTCAGGAGATATCTCTTCGTAAATAGTTAATACGTAATTTTTTATTTTTTGTTCTATCATATTATCTATCGTCAGGTTTAACTGTTTTTGTACCAATTAAAGCTCTTATTATCGCCGTCGATAATTTTTGAGCAAGTTGAGTTGTTATTAAAGTCGGAGAACCTATTATAGGAGTTCCTTGATCAATAACTTCTTTAGATTCTTTTACAAAATCTTGAAAAACTGTTTTAGGATCTTCAGGAATTCTACTTACATAATCACGAATCTCTTTTAAGACTTCTAACATACTTTCTGCACCTTGACCTATCTGTCTATTAGTATCAGATGCAGTCATTCTCGCACCGGCACCGACAGTTCTCGCAGCTTCTTCAGGTTCATAACCTTCTCTAGGTTGCTCTCGAATTCTTTTGAATGATTCGTCTACCTTATCATAAATTCGATTTATAATAGCGGTAGGATCACCTTCAGCAAATTGAGATCGAATGTCGTTCCAACTTAAATTAGGAAATACACCCTTTAAAATATTTATAAATTGTTCGTTATTTTGAGATAATCCTTGTAATTGTAAGAGAAAATCTCTCATAAATTCAGGATCAGCGTTACCACTACGTACAGCTTCAAGTCTTTCCATTGCTTCTGAATACGTACGTACATTAGGATCTGTGCTCGTTAATGTTCTAAGTAATAACGCTTGTGTTATTTCATCTTGAGAGATTCCTCCTCCTGAAAATGCTGTTTGAACTCTTTCTAATTGTCTTCCCTGTAATCCAGTTGCAGTTCTAATGCCATTCATTACAGCGAGAATTCTACCAGCATCAAATTCACCGGCTTTCGATAGGATTTCATCTGCTCTTTTATTGAATGTTTCGAGAGACTCTTCCATTGTAGATGCTATTTCACTAAATGGAAGACTTAATTCTTTCATTCCTCTCTCAAATTCCCTTATAATTGCAGAGCCTCCATAAGAAGTATTTTCGTCACCAAATCTTAATGAACCTTGTAATCTGTTAATTGCACTAGGACTGATCCCGTATAATCGTTCTGCAGCCATTAAAGATTGAGCTTCTCGTCTCGCTGTAGGATCTTCTTCTGTCGCTCCAGGAACACGACCTCCTGCAGCTCTTGTTAATTCAGTTCTACGTTGAATGTAAGTTCCTATATCAATTCCCAAAGCATTTGCTGCGTAAGAACCTTCTTTCGAAGCTATTCCTAAAACATCACTTGTTCTGCCTCCAAAAGTTTGAGCATAAGGAGCAAATTTAGTTTCTGCTTCCATATACTTTTGAACGGTCGCAATCATTCTATCTGCAGCAATATTAGCAGGCATCTCAATACCTCGTGCAATTATATCGCCAATAATAGGAATCCAACGGTACATATCTGCTTCATTTGCCGCTTGTACTCGTCTATAACTTGCGCCAGTTTCAACTGTACCCTGATATTCAGCTCTTAAAGCTGCTTCTTGATTTCTAAAATATCTATCTGTTACAGTATTCTTAATACTATTTAAAATAGCGGCTCCCCCTAAAAATTTCAAAAAAGATCCCATACCGCTACCCATCATAGCCATAATACCTGCGTCACTACCTGAACTTGACGTTGGTTGTGTAGGAGGAATGATAGTTGGTCCTCCGCCTTGATTTCCTCCACCACCTCTTCTTACTTCAACTACCGCTGTTTCAATCTGATCTACATTATCTTCGATCAAAGAAATTGAATTAGTTAGAGCTTCAAGATAACGTGTTATAGCTGATTGAGATGCATTTGGAGCTGAATTTTCTTTCTCAATCGATTTTAAAAGTTCTCCAATATTTTGAATACCCTTTTCGAATGCCGACTCTAATGAACTAATAGCCTTTAATATATTTTCATCAGAAAAGACTTCTTGTTTTTGTTGCTCTACAACCCTTTCTTCTCTAACTTCACGTCTTTGCGGTTGTTGAATATCCTCTTGACGTATTTCTCGTCTTTCACTTATAAAATCAGGCTTCGCTTCAACTGGATCTTTTTCTTTTAAAGGAGCTGTATTTTCGTTGATATTAATTACATTGCGTTCAATGTTCTTAACGTTTTCTGTAATATCTTCTCTATTGTTTTCGTATCTTCTAGAGTTATCAACAGTTTCTTCGCGATTATCTTCAATCGTTTTTGTATTATCTACTTTCGTTACAGAATTATCGATATTCTCAACATGACGATTGATTTCACGAAGCGTTTCATTTGTTGTTTCGCGAACAGTTTCTTTTTTTGGTTTAGCTCTCCATTCTAAAGCATTTGTTTCTTCATCATATTCAGGAGTAACACCTTCAAATAAATCTTCTTGAATTTTCTTTTTCTTAGGCTTTTTCTTCTTTTTAGGTCTTGGTTCTTCTACTTCTTCAGAAGGAAGTTGTTCAATCTCTTTTGTATCTTCCGGTTCTGTAGGTTGTTTTGTCAAATCCCATGTAATAGAATTTGTTTCCTGATCATAAACAAAATTTTGTTGCGTTTCACGAATCTGTCTAGTAGGAGTCGGAGTAGGTGTTGCAATTGCTGCAGCCTGTCTCTTTAGATCAATCAACAATCTCTCAAGTTCGTTCCGATCTTCCATCAACGACAATTGTTCACGAAGTTGTTGTATATTACGTTCAGTCATCTGTTGATTAGATGAACTTACTTGATCTATATCTCTATATAAAGAAACTGCCTCTTCTCTTAATTGTCTAAGAGGAGTTAAATCAGCACTTATCCTAACTCTTTTATCCTCAGCCATGATTCTTTTCTTTTTCTATTTCTTCTAATTTAGCCATCATCTCTGCTTCTGCTCGGAATGAAGCTATGTCGTATTCTTCAATTTCAATGGAATTACTTCGTTTTATCCATTCTCCAATATTAGGAATATAAGGATCATTTTCTTTTTCTGTTTTTTCAGTTAAAACTTGATTAAACATCATATCCTCTTCAAATTCCATCATCTGATGAATAAAAGAACATCCCCTATGCTCAGGTGACAAAAAAGCTACTCCATGTTTCTTTCTCCACCAACGATCATAGGGGAATTTATTATTCCATTGAATCATAAAAGTACGTAAATCATCAATGGTCATATCAGCCTTATTTATTTCGTTCTATTCAACCGGTCGACTAAGTATACGTTTAGTCTCCAAAAGAAACGGAATGATTTCTTTGTCGTAAATTTCGCGAATTTCAGTGTAATCAGCAAGACCTAAGTCTCTAAAACTTTTTACTTTCATGTCCTTCACTAAATCCGGCATCATAACTGTTATTGTCGCTTCAATATCAATCATATCAAGTGCATTCTGAGCTGCAACAGAACGATTGCCAAGCATCATGTTATAAAAACCTTTTCCTAAACTTTGTTTTAAGGCCTCAATATCATAATATTGACCTACATTAGGGAAGGAAATTCTGTATTCTCTCCCTTTTACTACTACGATTTTATCTTCCATTTATTTCAGAAATCAATTGTTTGTGTAAATATCTAACTTTCTTTTAGATTAACAACCATATCAATACTTAAATCTTCTTTGATAACTTTTAACAATTCTTCCCATCCGTCAGGTAGAGAATCTCTTTTTGTATTATTTTCCTTTGCCCACATAGGCTGAAGATTTCGATAATTGAAGCAGATACGTTGGTTCTCAGGAATAGATAGATCGAATTTTGCACACGGTATAATATGATCGATATGCCATTTACCACAATTATTCCACGTCATTCCAGGTTCAAATTGCATCTCGAGATGAGTTTTCAGCTCATCAATCGAGCAACCGAGAAGATTGAGAGTGTGATCTGATTTCTGATTGTTTTTAAGTGCACTCCAAAGTCTTGTTCGTAACAATTTACCTATTCTGTAATTTTTATCTAATTTATATTTTTTATTTTGATATTCATTAAATCTTCCGTTTAATATCCTCTTCATATAAATATATTTACGAACTTTCTTACCTTTCTCTGATTGTTCGTATTTTTCATTGCCTCTTTTAAGAGCTTTCTTACCTTTTTCCGATTGAATATATCTCAATCGCACTTCCCTATAAGTATTTGATTTTCGGCGTTCGAGTTCATGTCGAATCCCTTGTTCTGATCTTCGGTATTTCTTCGTAGCTCTTTTATAAATCTCTTTTCCGTGTTCTGTTTTTTGAAGTTTTTGAGTAGAACGTCTTTGACATTCTTTACCCTTTTCTGTTTGATAATATTTTCGTCTTGCTTCTGATGCAACCTCCTTTCCTCTAGGAGATTTTCTATACTCAGCTACACAATCTTTACATCGTGTATTTAACCCATCGGATTTCGATTTATCCTTTTGAAAATGATCAATGGGAAGTTCCCTCTTGCATTTTGAACAAATCTTCGTTCCTTTTTCAAAATTTGCTTTCATAATTTTTACAGATATATTATAACTATTGATTCCTATTTCTGATATAAAAAATTATGGCAATAAAATTGCCATAATTTATTGATTGTTAAAGTTCTAACGTTGAAATCGGATTTAAGTACAGACCTGTTATCGAATAACCTGCAATGCCACCTTCAGCCAAACTAAAGGCTTGATTGTTTACGAAACAAGGATTCAACAAACAAATTGTTTGTCCGGTCGGATCTACCTGAGTCACCATTTTTGTATTCGAATCTTGACTTTGAATCGTCTTAGAGTAAATCGCAAGAGCAAAACCAAGTTCACCAAGAACAAGTGTATCTACAATAGCTTTCACTGAACCAAGTCTATGCATCATTCCTTCCATAACAGGTTGTTTGAAATCGATAAAGAATTGATCTACAGTAAAAGTACATTGATACCCAACAGGAGGCACTTCTTGTAACAGAAGATTACCTAATCCCTGTACATTTGCTCGATTCACATTTTCTGCAAACTGCAGGTTACGAACGTAACCTGCAGTTTTGTTATCTATTTTTATATACGCTCTAGGCGCTGTAAATACTGCCATAATTATAATCTGTTACAATTATCCACGAATTAAATAACCGGTAAAGAACAATTTCGTAATTTCGTTGTTTACTACAATCTTATAAGTTGTAAAATAAGCATCGTCTTTACGAGTTGTTACTACATCTCGGAATGATAATAACAAATTGTCTTGTTCAGTTGTCGCGGTTCTAGACTGAAGATATGCTACCGTCCAATCTTTAACTGCACCAGCAGATAGAGAATTTGCATTAACACCATTTTCTTGACCCAGCAAATCAATAGAAGCATTGACAATCAATTCTTTATTGATTTGAGCCACAACACGCATAAATTGAATTGAGTAAGATTGTCCTTTTGCATTGAACAAATTAGCATTATCTTGTAATGTATTTACTCCTTGCAAAACTTCAAATTTACCCGAATAATCATTTAACACGGTTACAAGGATACCATATTTCAAAGCCTTTTTCTTTTCAGACTCAGTTAATATGTGTTTAACCCGATCTACACCGATAGATTTAAATGTTACCGGTATATAAGGAGCTTTTCCTGAAACACGACCAACGATTGCACACGTATTATATAACGCAGGCCACCAACGAATCTTTTGAGCATCAAATGCTGATACCAAACCAATACCACCGTGAACCAACTGAACATAACAGTTATTAAACGCTTGTGCAAAAGTAATCTCTTTAGAGAAATCTGCCGGATCATCATAACCTGTCGCATACAAGAAATGAGAAAATTTAGCATCTTGAGTGATGTGTTTGATAACAGCTTTTGTTGTAGTTGAATTTGCATTGGTACCAACCTGATCAGTTATGACAATACTATAATCCAAACCGATAATCTGATCTAATACAGCATTTAAATCATCTGCATCGAAAGATTCTGTACCACCTGATGCTAAAATATACGGTTTACTATTCAAAGCGGTTGTAATATCGTCTTGAGTGACTTCTCCGGTACCTTCCATCTTTGAGGTCGAATCTAAAGCAAATAGCAATCCAAAATTTGAATCATTCTTAGCCCAATCGATCAATTCTTGAATATTATTGAATTCAGGTGATTCCAATACCAATTCAGGATCAGCGTTATTTTGAGCAATGTCACCATAAGGTAATCCATCAGTATAAGTGCCAGTATAAGTACCACGCCAAAATTGCATAATCCATTTTTCAGGATTTTCTACTCCTGCAACAAATGTAGCTCCATAACCAGTAGTTAATAGAGTTTCACCAAACAATGTACCGTTTGCAATCAATCCTTCGTCTAAAGTTTTAATTACAAATTTACCTCCTGATGTAGTCGCAAAAGCAATTGTTGCTCCTGTTGTTGTTGCAGCACGAACAAATTGAAGTTGTGATACTCCAACTGCATCAGGATTACTTGGATCAGGTGCAAATAATGCTTCTGCAACTCTCCACCACAAACCGCCTTTCATAAAACCACGAAAATCGGAAATTGTATCGAATGTATAGATAGCATTCTGACCGCTCGTATTTTCACCATTGATACCAGCACCACCACCAAAACCTGCAGAATGAGTACCTGTATCAATTACAAGAACCTTTCCATAATCAAGTTGGCGAGCTGGACCAGTCTCTCCACTTACAATAGTACTATATGCACCTGGAAGAGATATCTGTTTGTTGTTCCAATAAAAAGTTGATGCCATTTTATTATTATCAATTAATTTTCACGAATTCTAAAAATCACATAAATATACATCTTATTTTTCTTCTCGCAAAATAAATCACATAATTTTGCTAAATTATTTCAGACTCTACACCAGGAAGACCTAAATTCGAACAATTCCCTCTAGGATTTATCGCTGCTTTACCCGCATCTTCAAAAATAAGTTTGTTGAGTAAACCTTCATCTACAAGAGTAGGAATTAATTCATCTGACGCTAAATCAATTCTTAATGATCTAAAGAAAATTGGTAGAGGCATCAAATCCTGCTCTGCTATCAATTCAGTCATATTAAAATCGATCTTGTAAAACATTGTCGATAATACATTATAAGCTCCTAACATAAGAGCATACAATATTTCAGACATTAAAATCGACTCTAAAATATTATCAGCTAAACACATAACATCGAAATTATATGCTCGACTGTCTCTGACTTCAAACCCTCCATTAGGCGTCATCATTCCTGTTAATTTACCAATACTCTGCGCCATACCTGAATTTTTACCTGGCTCTCTAATTACATAACAAGGTAAATTAGTCTTATCTTTAGGAAACTCAATTCTTACTTGAATTTTACGAGGATCTTCGTTTGTTCGTAGAAACATTTTCTTCGCTTGTTCATAGAAGTCAAAACTACCGTCTTTTGTACCATATAAAATTTGATACAAAAAAGTTTTTGTTTCGTCATCTTTGTAATTCTCGTAATCTATCGGAATATATTCCAACAATTGATTGAGAATATCTTTCATTCGTACGATCTGTAACATCTTTATCTATTTAATAATTGTTCTAATGTTTCGTCTATAGCCATACTAGCTACTTTATCTATCTCTGCAGCCTCCAAAGCTCTATCCATGAGACGTTTGGCAGTAATACCACCATTCCACCAACTGTTTGGATCTGAAGTGTCACTTACTCGTCTAAATGTAAAATAATTTCCTCTTTTTTCTATTTCTGAACTTTCAGCTTTAACTCTCACAAGACCTTCATATTTTGCAGCCTTATGTACGTATTCAGGAACTTTCAATCCTGGAATATTAATTTCTTTTCTTACACCTAATATTTGATGTTCAGAAGGTAAATCACTTCGTTTTAACGGTTTAGGTGAATTCTTTGCTAAATCGTAAATACTTTGTGGCATTATAGATTTAAAAATTTCTGACTCTGCAATAGCTTGTGGTGTCGCATGTCTAAATGGCACTGTCAAATACCAACCGAGACCGTTTTTCTTTTGTTTGGCTTTACTAGATTTTTGAAATCCCGGTTTTTCATCAAATGGACTTACACCTTCTTCAACCATTAATGCTAAAGGAGATTCTCTTACAGATAAACCAAACACAACTTCTAAAGAAGACGGTCGTTCGATATAAACTGCACGTAAATATTCTTCTCTAGATTGTTTTAATTCTTTATTTATCAAATTCTGCCATTTAGACGAATACTCTTGAACCACTCTATCAATAATAGCGGCTCCTAACATATTGGCAGAATTTTCATCAAGATTAAATTCTGTCACTACATCACTTAAATCTATTCTAATTGGCAAACTCATACATCGTCATTTCTCATTAATCCCGATCCATCAAACATTGGTTTTGACACATCAATAAGGTGACTTCTTCTCGCAATCGCTTGAATAGGGAGTTGAATTTTTTCTTGTTTTCCTGTCGTTCTTTCCATCTTCCATGAAGCACGTATTTCGTGAGGCAAATCAATTACATGATATTCCGGGCAATGTTTGTAATAAACACTTAAACATCCGTTTTCAGGAGGCTCTTCATCTAAAATCAAACAATACGGATTATCAGGATTTATGTGATATGCCATCGTTTTATTCAGTTTCTGATTAGAATTAACGAAGGTATATATTGCTAACACTTGAACAGGCTTATACGTTGTAAAAACAAAATAAACCCCTTGTGATCCTTTTCTTATAATAAGGTTCTCACTATAATAAGAATACTCTGTTTCAAATGTAACTCTATCGTACCAAGATAAATTAGCTTTATTTACATCCATCACTGTAATAGCTATTGTTCCAAGTAACGTTTCTGACCAATTCTTATATTGATTATTCTGATTTACACCTGTAATAAGAGCTTTTGTTCGTACTGAATTTACATAAAAATAACCTGTTCCATAACAGTTTTGACAATCAAGTAAAGAAGCTTCGACTCCATTACAAGGACATCTCAACGCACGTTCTAATTGGACCCAATATCCTTTATTCCACGTCGCCGCATCAAAATCTTCTTTAACAAATTCGGGACTTGGTCTACCTACAAGATTAGGTGCTGATTGTGTTAAGATATTTTTCGCCTCCATTACATTACCATGAATTTAGGTTGATCGTAAACTAATTTTAATCTACCTGTCGTTTCCTTGATTTGTTTTTCATATTGAATCAATCTCGCGCCGTAGCCCGCCGAAGTTGCTGATGCAGTGGTAGAAATACTTTGACTAAGACCGTCTATACTTAACGATTGACTTGCAATACCTGCAGAACCTAAAATTAAATCACCGGCAATTCCTAACGGTCCAAATGATGCAACCATACCGACTACATTAATAAGATCCATCGGCATTTGATCTACATCCCAACCTGTTATGTATTGAATTCTCCAATAATCAGGTATCATATTAAATCTTTGCATTCCGACTTGAGAAGTGATACCTGTTAAAATAATTTCAGCATTTCCTCGTGTAGATGAGCCAGTTGGAACAACACTTATTCTTCGTTTACCTTGTCCCATCAAAGTATCGTATTCGCAAAACAACCAACCTTGAGGATAAACAATTTGCTCCATCTTATTCAGCATACCTATCATTGACAACGGTTCTCTTACGGGATAATTCGTCTGTAAAATAGGAAATGTTTGCCAATAATCTGTTCTGTAGTAAGTGATTGTTTGGTCAGCTAACTGTTTAATAAATTTCAAGTTGTAATAATTTTCGATTTCTCGCTGAGCTGCAACCAAATAAAATCGCATTGATTCGTCAGAGAAATTAGATCCTTCTCCTCCTTGAATTTTGATTCCGTACAAAAACAATTCCCATAATTCAGCTACGGAAATAACTAAACCGGTATTTTTACGATACTTGATATTAAAAGTTAGCTGAGCCATAATAACACTGTTTTATGATTTTGACATGATCATTTTAATGATCTCGTCTTTCTTTTTATTTTTTAAATCTTTTTCTTCGAAACCGCCACCTTCTTCTGTCATTCCCATTTCAATTAATTGTTTGACAGTTAAAGTATTAAGTTCGTTGAACAACTCATCATCAATATCTTCATCACCTTTTTCTGCTTTTTCGATTTCTATTTCTTTATCATCTTCTTTCTTTTCTTCTTTAGAAAGAGGAGTACCTTTTTGTAAATCTTCAACGGCCTTTTTCCAAGACTTAATTTCTTCATCTTTTTTGGCAAGTTCAATTTTTTGAGATTCAATGATATTCTTCAAACGATTGATCTCGTTTTTAAACTCTTCGTTACCTTCAGAAACTTCTTGTCTCAATTTACTTTCAAGAGAAGTTTTGTATTCAGGTTCATTGCCTTCTTTATAAATGTTAGGGAGTTTGCGATCAACGAGCTCTTGATACAATTCTTCAGAAATATCTGCATTTCCATTTATAAAATGAATTACTCCACCGTTTAATTTAATTTTTTGAGAGCTATACACTCTACTTCTTACTTTTACCATAATCAATTTGTTTTAGGTTTTTTAAAAAAGAGAAAGGAGAGGAGTTTATGATCTCTCCTCCCCTTTCTTTAGTTGTTTTTATTTGTTTTTAAACAAGACCTTCTTCACCGATATTCACGATACGAACAATCTTAGCAGGCTGATACAATACCGGAGTACCGTAATTCAAAATTGCAAATCTACGAGAAGGAGCTGTAATAGCAAAATCCATCTTCATAGTATCAGCAAACTGCAAATATTCGTTAATCTGATTATCATTGTAGTAAATCAATGCAGATTTTGTACCTGCAATGATACGATTGCGGTCACGAACACAATTAGCAGCAGCACCATCCCATCCACTAGCCATTTGAGAAGCAGGAACTTCAAAGATAGGATAATATTCTGTTGTATTGTTAAGCGCAGCATCTTTCTTTGTACGATAAATTACGAAGCAAGTAGCTGCATAAGCACCACCAACACCGGCAGTAAATCCAAATTCAACTGAATCAGTTGCTGCAACAGCTTGAGCACCTCCTAAAGTAATATTCAAAGGAGCAGATTCACCGTAACGGTTCTTAGCAGTAACCAAATAACCGTAAGTACCTGCATGACGACCGAAGTTTGTCTTAGTGTCATTATTATTCACTTTGATAGCAGTTCCGGCAACTGGAATAACCGGAGCTTTAGGTGAAGTTGCTTGTTTTCCTACAGTGATCGGTTTACGTTCATCAAAGAAACGGTCGTTTTTGATATTGATCTTACCAAACTGAGTAGTAACATCATTTACACTCTGACCCATTGTTGCACCGGTTACAGAAGCAGCCAAACCTACAATAACACGTTTTGATTCGTGGAACAATTTAACGTAATTGTTAAATACAATCGGGTTAGAAATGATGCGATCAATATAACCGTTATACACGTTAACAACAACGTTAGCTGCATCCTGAATCAAATTGTCATTCAAAACCTGATTCTGAGCATCAATAACAGCTGGAGAATTGAAATAATTATCAAGTAACTGTTCTGAAGTCTTACCTTCTGCAGTACCTCCATCCATTTCGTTTACACCAAGCATGTGCTGACGGAATACGCCATCAAACTGTTCAGGAACACAAGTAGAGTCTGCGTCAACCAAACGAGCATCCAAAATAGTTTGCAACAAAATAGTCTTATTCTCAACTTCTTTAGTGTACATATTCATACCACCAGCCAATCTAGCGAGCATTGCAGGATGAGTAACCTGACCTGTAACACCCATAAATTTGGTGATGATTGACTTACGTCTGTACTGAGAATCGGTTTCTTCCGGAGTTTCACCTTCAGTATTAAAGATACCAACTTCTTCACCATACTTATACAACTGATTGTACTGATGTACTGTATTGTCGATCTTATGTTTCGGCATTTCCATCAAATAAACCAACTGATTTAAGCGGTTACCCAAGATCTTTAATGTAGAGTCAAGTGATTCAACTTTCAGACCACCACCATTGTTGATCTGATTGTTATATTGCATACCGGTCTGAAGACCAGCTTCCATTGCTTTCAAAATGTCTTTTGCGGAAATCTCATCCAACAAGTTCGCTCCTGAAGCATCGTTAGTATTGTAATTATACAGATCCATAATTTATTTAGTTTTTAGTTTTCTCCGAATTCTTATTATTTGCACAATTTAATATCGCATTTATCATACATATATTGAGCGAGTTCTTGACCAACGGTTTCAGCTTCCGGATTTGTCAAATACGCCAACATATCACCTTCCATTGATTTCTGTAAAGTTTCAGACATCTGATCGTAAGCCTTTTCAATTGCCTTTACAACCAACGGACGTTGAGAAATAATATTCATCTCATATTTATTGTTCTCGTCTTTAGCGATCTGCATTGATTTCTGAATAGCATTTACATTTTCCAATCCAGCAGAACGGAAACTCGGCGTCTGTCCGCCAATTTTATCAATCTTATCACTCAATACATCCAAAGTTTCAGCCATCTTCTCCATAATAGGAGCAAATACGCCCATAGATTTAGCAAAGGTTTCTTCTACAGCTTTTTTGATGCCTTCAGCATCACGATCTTCTGCAGTATCTTTTTCATCGTCCTTTACTTTTTCTTCTTTCTTAACAGCTTCTTTTTCGAGTTTATCGATATCTTTTTCCTGCTTTGTTTCAGATTCGTGATCACCTGCAGCGGCAGCGTCTTCACTCTTCTCGATTTTGATATCGCCTTTTTCAATACTTTTTGCGATATAATCTTCAGTGAAACCCATAGCTAACATGGATTTAACTATCGCGTTGTCTTTGTAGTCTTCAAACTTCATAATTACTGAATTTTATTTGTTTATGTAAAAATAGAACCAAAATTTTACTTATCAAATTAATTAACGAAAATTTTGCAAGTAGTCCCATAAAATTTTCGAAGAAATGTGACCCTCCATGTAACTTTTATACAATTCTTTAAAGTCGTCACTCTGTACTCCTTCTGTCGGAAATGCTTTCAAAACAAAATTTTTATCAATAGAAAGAAGATATCCATCCTTTTCCATTTCTAAAAGAATGTTAGTTTGTTTAAAACTAATATTATCGTTTTCAGAATAATCAATATAATCCTGTTTCTGAATACCCTTAACTATATCAGCATAAGTATTTGCATTAACAGGAGTCATTGTCATTGCTACATTTGTAATTAATGCTTTTGTAATTTTTTTCGGATTCTTTTTGTCTCTTTCTAATGCCTTACCTTCAATGCTAAAACCAGGTTTACGATTTGTTCCTGATTCTTGCATTTCTAACGCTTTATCATAAAAAGCTCTAGCTTCAGGAGATTTTTTCCATAATTGACACTTGACGAAAAATTTATTATCTTTAACTTTAGCATCTAAAGGAGCTCCTATCCAAAATCGAGACTTGTTTATCGGACTACGTGAAGTAAGATGATCTAGATTTATCAATCCATGTTTCAAAAAACGATCAATGATAAACCCATTTGGTTCCATTGATTCTTCTTCTGAATCTTCGGACGCATCGGAAGCCAAACCTTCAAAAATCATTCTTTCATACCGCTTATCATCTCCTACTGGATAATCAAGTGGATTGAATTTAGAAGATTTTTCAAGATTGGCTTCTGTAAAAAAATTAAACTTAGCATCTATATCAAACATCCTTTATATGTTCCATTGTCAACGAATTTACGAAATTATCAATCAATTTATCTATTTCTCGATACTTTCTGACTTGCTTCCAATCTTCAATATCGACTTCCTTATGAATCCCCATTAATGCTCCAAATAAAGCTGCATTTGTATCCGTATCAAATCCTAAATTCACTACGTTACAAAGGTCTTCTTTTAAGGTAGAACTCTTTGTTCTCAATTTCAAATAATTATCTAAAATCAAGTTATATGTATTAATAACATCTCCTCGATTTTGATAACTATCAACCGAAAAATCGAACTTGATATTTTCTTGCGGTAAAGCTCTCAACAATTTTTCAAGTAAGCAACAATAATTGCCACCAAACTTAAAACAATTAGGATTATTATGAGTGAATAAGCTAAAAAAGTTGAATAAACTCATAGTCTCTGAAGCTACAAACTCCTTTTTTGTAGATCTATAAATTGCAACAGGAAGAGCATAAAACATTGCACCGTTTCCCATCGAATCTGTTCTCGGACAACCATTCCTCATAATAGAAGATGATGTTTGCGATCCTATATCAAATAACCCTTCTCCTGCATTGAAACCTTTATTATGATACCAATCCTTTAGATTATCTCTCATTTTATTAAAAACATCCATCATATTATTCGTCTTAATAGAAAGTGCATCTATAAGACATAACAGAATAGATGTATCGTCAGACCAAGTGCCAATCGGTTGATTATGATATCCTCCTTTTGAAAATCCGACACAATTAAATTTGATCGGATTTTGAAATTCAAAAGGAACTCCTAAAGTATCGCCAATTATATAAGCTCTGATACTATTCTTTATCTTTTCTATCGTTTTCATCCGTTTCCGAATTTAAGCTGTTTAAAATTAGTCTTACAGACTCTGTTTTTAACTTCTCTACTTCTTCTTTAGAAGGTTCACTAACAACTATTGATATTGATTCTCCATCTTCTTCCCATCTAGGATGTACTTTTTTCTTTGCCATAATTTTAATTTTTTAATTACTATTCTTTTGAATGCCTAAAGATACACCTTTTATTTCATTCGGACAACAATTATTAAACAATTTCGACAACAATAGAATTTGTTCCTCTTGCAAGTACTTTATACTTTAATCCAGCTTGAGCTAAATATTCACTTTCGACAATATTATCTACATTCATAACCGGATCTCCTTTCTTAGCTAACAAAGTTAAATGAAGATCTGATCCAAAATCAGTTTCATGTTTCATTCCAAACGATACAAAAGATTTATCTTCAATTACTTGACCTACTTTTGCATTAAGCCATGTACTAAGATTATCTCCATTCCCTCTAATTTCCAATCTTCTGTTTAATACCATATTTCGCTTCAGAGGATTTTGTTCAATAGCTTCTTTAATAAGACCTATTCTCGTTTTAGTGCTCTCTGTTTTTTCTTCTGAAAAAACCTTTGATTTTGGTGATTCTGTGAGAATATCTCTTATTGCCATATAACCTGAACCTGTATAATTTTTTATCGCTTTACGTTGATCATCTGTCCATTTGGTCGACGTTTCTTTAGCGTCTTTTTGATATATCTCGAAAAACTTTTCTTTATCTTCAGATGAATTATTCTTATTAATATACAAATAATCTTCTTTATTGTAATTATGATAAATCAATCCATTTACAACCGGAGCATATCCTTGTGTAATTAACATTGCGTTAATTGCTTTTTTATTTTTATCATTAGAAAGACCGTATCGCTCTATTATTTCACCAAAATTATAATCATCAATAAAACCAAATATCTTTGATTTTAAATCAGAAGTTTTAGAAGACTGATCTTTAGTAAGATATTTATCTGCATCAGATTTCATTTTATCAGCCTCTTCTTTAGTATAAAGATTAGATAATTGCGATCTCTTTTCATTCCAATCATAAAATTGACTTACTGTTTCAAATTTCTTACTTTCAGCAAAAGATAATTTCTCTTCTTTCTTTTCTGTTTTCGTAGATTGTTGTTTGTTCAACTCTTCTTTAATACGTTTCTTAAAATCAACCAATGATTCGTAAGGCTTCGATTCCAATTTAAATCCAGGAGAAGTTGCTTTATACTGATTATCGCCTTTCATTTTAATAACGACAGTCTTACCGTCTTGTTTAACATAGGTTTGGGTGATTTTCTTAAACCCAGTCATATCACTTAATTTCTTATCAATTTCACCGGTTATTTCTTGTTTTAACTTATCTAATTTATTATCTATAGATTCTTTCTCACTCTCTTTCTTTTTCTTAGATTCTTGAAGCTTTTCCTGAATTTTATCCAAAACATCCTGATCTAATTCAAGTTCACCTTTTTCTTGAGCTTCAAGAAGATTTTTATAAGCATCTTCTACAGTAAATTGTTTATTCGATTTATCGTTAGAATCTTGTTGCTCATTTCTTTTATTTAATTCTTCTTGAGCAACTTTCTTTAATTCGGAGTTGGCTTCAGGATCTTTTATAGCTGCTTTCAATTGTTCATCTGTTGCAGATGTAGCTTGTTTAGCCAAAATTTCTGTAGAAGATTGTTTTGAAGTTGATTCTTCTTCATTCTTCTTTCCTCCCTTAACTTTTGGCTTCCAACCCTTTTCAGTTTTAATATATAATTTGCCGCCCCACGTCTTTTCTGTCCCAATAGGTGAACCTTTCTTCGCTTTTTCTATAATTTCCATAGATTTTGTAATCGTCTGATTATAAATTTTCCACGAATTCAATTTCGCATACTTCATCGCCTCTTTTCTATCTTCTTTCCACTTTTTAACTTCTTCTGCAGTTCCTTGAGGCTTTTCTTTATTGTAAACGTATTCCCAATCAAAAGATTTCTTATCTTTTTGAGGATATACTGTGACATCTCCGATTGTAAAAGATTGTTTCTGAACCTCTTTATTCTTCTGTGCTTTTTCTTGTCTTTTATTTTCTAAATAGGATTTGTATTCACTTTTAGTGCGATTAAAATCCATCCACTTTTCTACAAAAGAATAAAGTAACGCATATTCACTTTCTTCTATCCCTATTTGTTCCAATACTTTTAATATACCCTCTCTTTTAGGTAAATCCAATAGTTCAAAATTATTAGACTCTTTTATAATTGTCTCATAATTTTTCTTAGACGAAAGTCTTTCGACATCAGAAATAATCTTTTTTAAATCTTCGGTTTTATAACCGTAAGCTGTGTTAATTGATATATCTGAAGAACCGTCTCCGTAAAGATTAAAATCAATGCCTAAATCAGTTTCTTTATCCTGATTCTTCTTTGTATGATTCGAAATTCTTATATCAAAGTCGCTATTTTTCTTTTTAAATTTAAAATAAGAAGAAGCTGTTGATTTACTTTCAATATATTCATATCTTATCCCCTCATTCTCTAACCACTTCTTAAACGACTTAGCGATTTGCTTTGGATTGACATTAGTCATTTCTATAACATCCTGCTTCTTATTGATGATTTTGGAACGACTTTCTATCTCCTTTTCTTCATAAACGTATCGAAAACCACCTTTCCCATCCGGCTCTTTTCTAATGTGTATTTATGAAAAATAGCTTTCTCTAAAAGATCTTTGATTTTCTCCATAATAATATAAAATAGGAGGAGGATATCTCCTCCATTAATTAATGTAACTGTAAACGATATTTGGTTTGTTTCAATGTAGCAAGGAAATCTTCTGTCCAAGACTTTTCACCAACATAATCAGTATGATCATCAATTTTACCATAGAACTTCTTGGTACGATCTATGATCAAATCAATCAAACCAATAGGATCGTTGACTTCAATTTCTTCACCATTTACAGAACCGTCTTCAAATCGACCAAATTCACTTTGACCTGCTTCCATGATCTTGTCTTCGTAATCAGAAAGTTCCTCAATCAAATCATCGAGATAAACGTGTTTGGAATTATCTAACTCTCCCCAATGTACATTTTTTGATCTTGTTTTCGCACCTTCAAGAAAATTAGCATAATTAACGAAAACGTTATACATAGCATCTTTAGCTTTTTGAACACCATCGTCTAAAGACGGATCTCTATGAATCTCGTCATGTATCTCGTCAATACCCCATGCTTTTTCAATCTCCTCGTTCTTAGTTTCAATCGAAGCAATATCTAATTTACCTGAATCTTTCATTTCATCAACCAATGACTTAAACATCTCTGCTTGATCTAAATCATTAAAATTGATTAATATATTGAAACCTTGTACATCGTCTTCAACTTTCTGAGATTTTTCAATATTCTCAGTCTTCTGAAGACTATACATGCGAATATTGCCCTTAAAATCCCAAGTTTGCTCACCATTTTCTTCTGTAGACAATGTTATAGAAAATTTCCTTCCTAAGTTAGATACTTTTTGTAACGTTCCTAAGAAATCAAATAATTTATCACCATTACCACCGTCATTATCGCTATAACCAAAATTTGCATTTCCGTATGTATATTTTTTAGGATTTTCAGCATCATCAACAACTCTCTCTACATACTCAACCTTTTTGAAAGTAATTGCCTTTTCGATACCATCTCCGTCAGGTTTCTTTGTCTCACCCTCAAGACTTTCCTTACAAATTGCATTCACGTCATTACAATCCATAGTTTTTTCAACCTCGTTCCATGATTCAGGTAATTCGTTTGTTGCACCAAGATCTTTTGCCCTACGTTTCAAATAAGCAATTACATCTGATTTAGGAAGATCTGAATTACCAACCAACTTGATCGCGTTTTTTAGATCAGAACGATTGCGAACAGGAAAACGACCGCCTACCATAGCCTTTCCTTCTTTCTCAAGTTTTGCACGCTCTTTCTCAGAAATATAAGATTTTACTATACAAGATAATTCAGGCTTATTGACTTCTTTTTCAATTTCCTCTTTATGTTTTTTACAAAAATCTTCAAAAATCTTTTCATTGATCTCACCTCGAGCAAATGCCTTTGTTATAATCTGAATAGGTCTTTCCGGACATTCTCTACCAAGAATCTTTTTGATATTTTCTTTCATATCAAAAATAAAATCATAATCATCTAACTCTGTTCTAGTATCGATCCAAGTACTTCCAACTTCTTCTTCGCTATCGACAATAATCTGTATAGACGATTCATCGTCAACGTGACCTAAGAAATAATGAATCTCGTAATCTTTACCTTTTGCAACACCTGCTTCAATCAAAAGATCTTCAGGGATCTCAATGCCTGTTTCTTCAAACAATTCTCTTGCGGCTGCTTCGAGAAAACTTTCTCCTGGATCAACGTGACCGCCAGGTATACACCATTGTTGTGTACTTGCTCCGTATTCACCAGCTCTTTGTAAAATCAAAAGTTTATCACCTCTAAACAACAATACATCGGCATAGCGTACTTTACCAGTCTTAGCCTTGATTATATCATTATAAACTGATTTCGAAATATTCCCTTTCTTTAATTCGTTCTTTGCTGAATAGATGTTATAAATATCATTCAAAGTATCACTTATCTCTTTATCGGCAGATAATTTTGATAACGATTTAAAAATCTGTTCTCTTTTTCTTTGAACAATAGCAATATTTTTAGCATGTTCTTCTAAAAATTCATTATAACGTTTTTCTGCATCTACTCGCTCCTTCTCATCTAAAGTTGAAAAACTTTTAGCGATTGAACTTTTTTCAGCAAAAAGAGTTGATAAATCACTTATTTCGTTCGCAATCTCGAAAGATTTCTTCAACAAACTTCTATATTCAGCAACTTTCTCTGAATTAGATTGTAAATTAAATAATTTCTTAATATTCATAGCTATTCATATTTTGGCCTAAATATACGGATTAATTTTTACATCTTATACTTTTAATACAGATATTGTCTGCATAAAAACATCCACCATCAATATCTATATTATAAAAAAATCTATTTACAGTCTCCATTCGTTCAATTTGATCGATAACAACATCACCTTCTTTAGACCATAGTATTTGTCCTGATTTTAAGTCCTTTACTTGAGTATCAACTAAATATTTCTCACCTTGTCGTTTTACAAGTATAACTTGATCTCCTGAAATACGATCTAAAACTCCTTCTCTATCTTTGTTGTGATAATAGATGTTGAACACTTTTTCATCAAATCTCGCTGTTCTTTGAAAAATACCTTTTACTTTAGAATAACCCAATGTAGACAATACAATGTCACCAACCTTGAGATCTCTGATAAATTTATCACCTTCTAATGTTCGAATCTCAATAAAACTAGAATTAAATCCACCCTTCATGTTCGTGATTTGTTGTTACAATAATATCGTTATCTATAAGTAATGCATATTCAATAGGAAGATCGAGATTATAGATACAACCTTCATAAAATTGCTCCCTATTGTCCATAATCTCAAGTTTTTTTAAATCAAAACTCGTCTCCATACATTTTTCGACACGTTCAACATAATTGTCAATAGATTCATTTTCTTCAGCACATATCAAACATAAACAAGTTGCTTTAGCTAATACATTGTCTTCTGTTAATTGATCAAAAGTTTTCTCATCTATTATAGGTAAACAATCAGGATGAAAGTAAGTACACGTCAAAAGGTTTTGATCTTTACAACAAATCAAATGTTGATCGTCAGATAATGTAATAAAATTAACTGAACCATTATAATCACTTGACGACAAACATCCTTTGATGTAAGTGATACTTCTATTAGGTAAATAAACTATACGAACATAATCTTCGTCTGTTACTTCGCTGATTTTGATCTTTGGAAAATTCATTTGTCCAAATTCATCTAATCTCAATACAGTTACTAATACATCTCCTCTATATCCTATCATACTTCAAAAGTTTTATCTCCTACATAAATCTTAACCTTACTTCTTCTCTCGATCTTAGGCTTATAATCTTTAGGTGGTGCGAAAATCTGTCTTTCTTCATCCCATACATAACCCTTTGGTAAATATCGCAATTGACATCTACAAAAGGGATGAACGTAACCTAAAACCGGTTTCCAATATTGTGTTTTAAGACCAATATTATCTCCGTTAGCTATAAGATCGACTAATTTAAACAATCTAGGCTTCGAACCTGAACCATTGGTAGTATAGAGTCTCAAACAGTGTTTACATGCGCCTGGAAAAACTTCTTTGTAAACCAAAGCATCTAACCCGTGTTCATTCATTATCGTTTCAGCAATACCGATTTGATAAATGCCTTGCATTTCTGTCTCGACTATTCTTCCCCAATCTCTGTTCCAATCATTAAGAGAATGTCCTATATTACTTATAATTGATTGAACTGATCTTCTTTTTAAAACACCTTCTGTAATTTCTTTCTTTATCGTTCCTAATTCAAGTTGTCTTTGTTGTTCAATCAATAGCTTTACATCTTCTTGAGAAATTGCATTAGAAAGTATATCTCTCATTCTTTGACCCATCGTCTTGATATAAGAATACGTTCTTGTTGCTGCAGCATTATAAACAGCCTTTTCTCTCGTAGAAAGTGCTTTAAATTGGTTTCTTTCTACAAACAATAAGAAGTCTCTATAATCAACTGATCTCAATTGAGCAGGAGTTAAAACGCCGGATAACCTACCAAAAAGAAATGATTGATAATAAGGTGGAATTTTTTTCAATTCTTTAGCCCAATCATAACCATTTCTTTTTAACAATTCCTTATCCTCAGGTTTTAATGCATCGCCACCTAATACATCAGCAACTATCCTAGCTAAACGATAATCAATGATGTCGAATAATCTTTGTATTTCTTCAGGAGTAAAAATCATTGTTTTGATATATTAAGCATTTCTTTTGTCAAGTCGGCCATCATATTGTTTGTTTGAGTAGAAAAAATAACTTGCGCTAAGCCTTCATACCCACACTGAACCTTAGGATATCTTATAGGATCCTTTGTATGATATATTATATTAGATGTTTTAGCCATCTGCTTTACATCTATACCATTTATGTGTTTTATAGGAGGCATTACTTATACAAATTTTTTCTATAATAATCAATTGCCGGTCCCATTATAGGATCGTTTGAAAATGACTTGTATTTATCAAAAGGATTCTCTTCCATTTCTTCATCCATCGGAACACCTTCTTCCTCACTTTCTCCCGGAACAGAAGCTCCGTACATCTCTTGTTGTTGTTTTGTTGCCTGTGCCGTTTGATAAACCTGATTCAAAATAATGTCGTTCTCAGGATCAAACTCTCTACCTGAATATTTCTTAAAGATATCTTGCATAGCAACCATACCCATTTCTAATTTATCTTTATCGAGTTTCACTTGAGCTTCTTCGTCTTCTACTTCAATACCCGTAAAAACAAACTCGAAATCTTCGTTTAATTCACTTACAAGATATTCAGTGATAATATTCTGCAAAAAAATCAATAATGGTTTTAAACCCTTTTCTCTACTATGTTGCAAACGTTGTTTTTGGCCATCTTGTCCAAAAATTTGAGCTTGGTCTTTAAATTGAAAACCTAACTCTGTAGGATCCATTCGATAAACAGCACAACTAATAATAATCAAAAATTTCAACCACTCATTGAATTCCATATCTCTATTGTTCTTTTGCAGATCAATCCACTCAAGATCAATTCCATTGATTACGGGAACTCTATGACTGTTCTGAACACCTTTCATTGTTTGTGACCAGGCTTGTCTAAATTCGTTAAGTGTAGAATTTGAAATATTTGCATTTTTTACATTGATAAATCCTTTAGGTTGTGAACCTTGACTAAAGAAGTTACCATTATATTGCATGCCCCATAAAATCCAAGTTATTATCTCAACCAAAGTTTCGAGTTCAGATGTTCCATAACCATTTCTTCGAATATTAGACGATTTATTTCGAATACCGAAACCCAATTCCCATGGATAATATAATATAGGTTCTTTTGTTATAGGATTTTTCAAAATCAATTCATCCCACACCATACAATAACGAGGAAGATATCCTCTATAACGATAATCTTCTAACGATTCTCTTTGTCTAGGATCAACACTATCTAAAAAACGAATCATCGAAGCGTCTACAGCTCTGAATTTATTTAACTCCCAATTACGATTTCGTACAATTTCAAATGCAAGTTGATCGAGTGTAAGACTATCGAATGTTATCTTACGAACAAATGTTTGCAGATCATCAACGTTATCCCACTTTTCTGTCCATCCACCTCGTTCTAAAAACTTAACAATATTTTCTATCTTTTTCTTATCTTCTTCGCTTAATTCTTCTTCATCTCGATCTTTAAAAAGACCTTTCTTTCTACGAATCGTAAATCCTTCTTTTTGTTCATCTTCTGAGAAGTGAAGAAAATTTTGAATTTGCTCAATACGAGTATTGACGATAGCACGAATAATCCATAAATCACCCATCTTTCGAAGAGTTTCGAAAGACAAAATTCCCCTAGAATCTTTAAAACCCTTTCCATTACCTGATAAATCGTTAGGATCAAAGAATACAGAGGTGATCTTACCTGAATTTGGATTCAATTCACCTAAATATAAATTCGCTTTCATCAACTCATTAGGATCATTTGAATTTAATGACGCTTGTAGTTTGCTTTGAAATGCATAAGGAATTGCTTTCTGCAACTTATTGAGATCGTCTAAAGAGAGATCAGTCAGGTTTTCAAAACCTGACTGTTGACTCTTATAATTAGTTTTTCTTTTTCTTCCCATCTTAACTCTTCTTTAGATGTTATACACCTGCTTGTGTTAAAGTAACTGTAATAGTTTTACCTCCTTCACTTGCAGCAACCTTCGCTTGTCCTGTTCTTTGAGAACCTGTGTTATTTGCAGCAATTACAGAATATTCAGAATCTCCTTTAGAAAAACCTTCTCCTGTAACAGTTGTAGTATAATTCACAGCAGAAGCTGGACCACTAATTTTACCATTTACTTTCTTTTGTTTCTTACTTGAAACGCTAAAAATTTTCGTTTCACCTGCTGCGATAAATGAAAGTGAATCAGGATCTACATCTAAAGTATATTCATAAGTTACAACAGCAGCAGCTTGTGTAAGAGTAATTTCAGCAGTCTTTCCACCTTCAACAGCAGAGATAGTCACCTTACCTGTTCTTTGTGATTCAGCAGTATTTTCAGCCGCTACAACTGTTGTATCATTACTACCTTTCGTAAATCCTGCTCCTGAAACAGTAGTCGTGTAACCTACATTAACAGGAGAACCTGAATCGTTACCATTCAATTTTTTCTGTTTTACAGAAACAACATTAAACGATTTAGATTCACCTGCTGCAGCGAATGAAATATTTGTAGGAGTAGGAAGTAAGGAGTATTCATACGTAATAACTGATGCAGCTTGTGTAAGATTAACTGTCGCACTCTTACCACCTTCATCCATAGTAATCGTGATTTTCCCAGTTCTCTGTGTATTACCCGGATTTTCTTCTGCTTTGATATTAAATCCATCTGAAATAGCACTATAAGAAAATCCTACACCAGCAACTTCAATATGTGTTCCAATATTCGTAGGATTTCCGGAAGGTTTTCCGTTTATTATAACTTGTTTTGTTGATGTAACAGTAATCTTTTTTGTTTCACCTGTATTTACAAACGAAAGTGAATTAGGATCTATTGTTAAGTTATATGTATAACTTACTGTAGAAGCTTCTTGTGTAAGATTGATAGTAATCTTCTTATTACTTTCATGTTGTGTTACAGTTAAAACACCGTTTCTTACAGAAGTAGTCGGATTTTCAGCAATAGTTACTGTACCACCTTTACTTACTGTATAAGGAGATTTTGTTTCAAAGTCAACTTCCAACGGTGTTTGTACACCTGTCGGCTTTCCGTTTACATAAAGTTGCTTATAGGAAGTAACAACAGCCTCTATGCTGTCACCTTCCTTGGGAAACGCCATTGTCTTATCTTGCGGAATAAGAAAATAACGCATCTCTTCAACTATATCAACGAGAATCTGCTCCTTTCCTTCATATTCTTCAGGATAAGCAATGAGACGTAATATATTATTCATTGCCCATTCTTTAAATTGACCTATATTATAGGTGAGACCTGCTCGAATAACTATTCCGAGACTTTCAAAGTAATCCACATCTCCCACTGTATTCTCTGTAACAAATACATTCAACTGACTGTCGATACCGTCAGTAATAACAGTCAGTTGATGGAGATTATCTTTTGTTGTAAATAATAATCTATACATGATATTTATGCATTGTTAGCTGTAAGCTCGAATTTTTGTGTTTCGCCATTAGCAAAAACAACAACATTCAAATCCTCTTTTGCATCTAATCCAAGATCTTCAAGTGTAAACGTCATCGGATGATTAGAAAGGATTTTCGAAGCTAATGTCTTACGATCGCCTCTAATTACACCATAACGTCCAGCAGATTCATTCAAACTGACACTATTAGGGAAATATATCTCAACATCCTTCTTTGCCGGAATTGTAGTGGTAATATTGATTACACAAGCATCTTCGTCATTCCATTCAGCAGTTACAGCAACAATCTCATTTAAACCTTGAGGATCAAGTTGCAATTCTAATCCATTATTTTCTGCAAATGCAATTAATTCTTCGTGCATAACAGATTGACCGACAACCCAATTAAATCCTAATTTCTTCAACGCATCACTTCCTTCAATCTCGTCTTCTGTAGCATTTACATTGCCTGGAGCAACAATATTTCTCAGTTCTGTAATAAACACTCTTTTTTGATCGCAACTACCATCTGTTACAACAATTGCATCAATTTTCTTATCTGCATCAATAAATCTATATAGTCTCATGTTCTTTTTCTTTTAATTGTTTATAATTGTTATTTTTTGTTAAATCCAATCAATTTACTCCGATCTCTAGGATCATCGCTTCCGATTTTTTGACCACTTGCAACACGTTGTTCATGTTCTTTTCGAAGTTGTTCGCCTATTTTACGAGCTTCCTCGATTTCTCTAGCGAATTTATTTTTCTTTGGTTGTTTTTCTGAATATGTATATTTTTTATCACCGAATTCCTTGAGAAGTTCATAATATTTTTCATTCCCCTTTTTATTGACATCTCCGGAATTTTTAAGATATCCTTCCTTAGCAAGTTTAGGAGAAGTTCCTCTTTTCATTCTTGCGGCATATAGATCTCTGAAAAGACGATATCTTTCGAATTTATCTTTATCGTGAGTAACAGTAACTAATTCACCATCTTCATCTAACTCTTCTTTTTCAGATTCTTTCTTCTGTTTAGATTCGTTTTTACTAACTTCTTTAGTAAGTTCTTTTTGTTGATTTTCAATCAAAGCCTGAAAAGCTTCGTTAAATTTTTTTTGATAATCATCTCGCTCTTTTCTAATTTTAGCACGTTCTTCTCGATTAGAAGCTTCATCGATTCTATTTTCAAATTCTTCGATTTTCTTTTCGTATTCTGAACGCATTTCATCTCTTTTCTGATTGAATTTTTTATCAAGCTCTTCTTTTTGTGTTGATTCATTTTTGCTACCACTTCTCGTACCTTTGGCTTTTAGTCTCCAACCTTTTTCAGTTTTAACATAAAGTTTGCCGCCATAGGTCTTTTCTGTTCCAATAGGAAGAGCTTTTGCTTTTTCAATTGCATCTTCATCAGCACAATTAATACCAGCAATTCCTTTCAATATATTCAAAGAAGTCTCTTTAAACTTACGACACATTTTATCGTTAATAGATTTGAAGATACCGTCAGGTATTTCTACTTCTTCAGTTTGATTTTCTCTATAATAAACAGTTCTTTTGACTAAATCATTACCAACAATAATAGCAGGTGTTAATGATACAAAATCGGCTGCAGCACATGATTTCTCAAATTCGTCAATTTCATTCTTTTCAGACTTTTCTAAGAGATCCTTACAAAAGGCATTTACAGTTTCTGCAGAAAATACCTCGTAATTATGCTTTTCAACAAAAGCATTGAATTCATCTTGCGTATATTCCAATGGAGTATTTTTAATCATAACTTTTTAATTTGAATTAATTCATTGCCTAAAAGTATAAATAAATTTCATTATCTCCAAAAAGTTTCTTATTTATTTTTATTTTCTCCTTGATCCTCTGAGTTGATCTTTTCTCATTTTACCTAAATCTATGCCCGTAGACTCTTTTAAAGCATCGTAAGAAACTACTACCCAACCATCTTTATAAGGGTAACATAAATTGTTACACATCTCTTTTCTTGTTGGCTTTTCTTCTCTAAAAAACTTCAAAGGGAACTCGGATTCTAATCTCTTCTTTGCTTGTGATTTTGTATCACCCATCAATTCAGCTAAAGCCTCTCTTCTTTCAACCATAGATGTTTTTACAGAAAACAACTGCATGATATCTAATCCTTCGAATAAACCTTCAAATATATCAGGATTTTTAATCTCCATTGGAAAAATCGAATTCTTTTTCATATTCTTAAATTTTAAATTGCATTATTATATATTTCAGGTAGTACAAAATCTTCTTCACAATCTATTTCGTAACACTTAATTCTTTCTTTAGACTTGATCTTTATACATTTTTCTTTTTCAAAAACTTCCATCACTTTCTTTAACTCTCTTTTTCTAGGGATATCGAGTGTATATGTCATTGAATAGGGATGCTTTCTGAAAAACTTCTCGCTTTGCATTGCTCTTCTAAAACATCTCTTTCCAAATAAGCGTTTAAACTTGTTTATTACATTAACAACTTCAGCTCTTGTCAATCCAAACTTTTCAGCTATACTATCGATTTTTTGGTAGAAAATACTCTTGATTTTCAATAACATTTCATTCTCTGAACATCTGCAATCATAAACACCTCTTACAGCATCAACGTAATTAAATATCATCTGATCTAAGATTGTCCAAGTGACCTTACTTCCGTCTTGTAAATAGAAGGTCTTTTTCATATATAGAGGAATTCTTGTATAAAAATATGCATTATGAATATTATCCATTCGTTTATTGATAATAATATATTCTTTCTCCTTATTGTAAGAGAAATATCCTTTCAGTTTAAGTCTTAAAAGAGATCTTCTAATAACTTCCTGACTATAATTAAGATTGGAGCTTATATATTCGATTAATTGAGTCTCACTTGAAACGAGAATATATTTTTTATTTTTAACTATCAAACCTTTTTCAGTTCGAGTAAACATTGCTATTTTGGTTAATTCTGCAAAGACAAATTTGTCTTTATATGATATATTTATTGTTTTCATTTTATCCTTTCTCTTAAATTTGATGTAAAGATAGACTTTATCTCTTTCAATTGCAAAAATAAAAAAAAGAAAGATACGCTTATCTTTCTTTTAAAATTTTAAGAAAAAAATAAATATGAAAAATTTAAACATATCTTAAGTCAACAACTATCTTCACAGACCGTTTCTGTTTGACATTGTAAAGATACGACCTTTCTATTAATCTAACGCAAATTAGGGTCTCAACTTTGATTATATTTTTCTTTTCATCTGATTATCAGCATTTTATCGACTTTTGATTATATAATATATTATACATTGTATAATGAGCTTTCTTTCTCTCTTTATATTCCTAATTCATAATAACAACAATAATAATGATATCATTAAACTTCAGTTTAATTACTTACTTAATCAAAAGTCGATAACTGTCTGATTATCAGTATGTGTTTTTGATATAAATTTAATGTATTTGGACAACTTGTTTAATCGTATTTTTGTTTATCTTTATGATCGTAATTTAAAATTGATGTATTATGAAAATTATTTACAATTCAAAATTGGCACGACTTTTGTTGCCAAATTTCAAAATGATCCTAATTATGTTTATTTTGTTATGTAAAAAGGACAAGAGTTATTATGACGAAGAAGATCTTGAACACGAACGTACTCATGCTTATCAATGGACAACTTTATGTCTATCTAGTTTGATTGTGTTCTATATTTTAGGATTAATGTTCGACAATTATTGGCTGATGTTGATCTCACCTTTTACTTTTTATATTTGGTACCTAATCGATTGGTTCTTTAGATTTGTTTACAGGTTCGTTAAAAATCCTCCTTCTTTTAAATTAGGATTTAAGAACTACTTTAAAGCTATAGGTGAGATAAATCATGAAGCATATCGTGCAATCGTATTTGAAAAAGAGGCTTATGCAGTTGAAAAGGGAATGACATCTTATGCATTATTTTCATTCCTTCTTTATTATTGATAACCTTTTATTAGATTTACATAAAATTAAAGTCTATCTTTAACATGTTTTTATCAACAACGGGTTAATGGATAATTTTCTTTACGTGTGATTAAGTATTTGCCATAGAAGGCCGATAACTTGTGAAAGCTGTCGGCCTCTTTATTTACACTTATTTTAAGTCTGAATTATAAACGAAACATATTTCAACTGTATTACCTATAACAGAAAATACCATAACACAAGGATATTCTAAAGGTCGATTAAATTCACCATTAACGTCTGTTATTCCGTAAGTTTTCCAAATATCCTTTTGAATATCAAAGTCTTTAGGATCGTTCAATGAGATCTTAGTCATAATTCGCTAATTTTTAGCTCTGCATATTTTTCCATTGCTCTGATAATAGCTTGGAATGTTTCTTCATAAAGTTCTACTTTATGGTCAGGAAGTTCCTTTAATTCATTTTTAAGAATTTCTTCAGCATCGTAATTCATAATCATTCGTTTTTAAAATTTTCACTATTTCCTAAACAATGTAACATAATTGCTGTAACAAAAGGTGTAAAGCAAATTGTAGCAAAAGTCCAAAAGAATTGATTTCTTTGTAATCTTCCAGCATATTTAACACACATACCACAAAACGTTACATAAATTGCGCCATATATAAGCGAAGTAAAATAAGATATTAAAAGTACTGTTTCTTCCATAATTATTCAGTTCTATACATTGACAATAATTCTATCTCTAATTCTCTCGATCCTGTCATTTTAGCCAATTCTTTTAAAGCGTGTCTATAATGACAGGATGTACTAGTTAATGAATCGTTATGATAATCCTTATTCCATTCAGTTGTTTCATAAGGAATGTTCACAATAGTATCTTCAGTATTAGAAGGAGTCTCTTTATAACAACTCACTTTCGGTCGCCACTGACATAAGAAATTATCTACTTGTAACATGATTTATTCATTAAAATAGTCGGTCAATAAATTAGCTAACTTCTTAGACTCTTGATTTTGAACAATACTCTTGTAATAGAAACATCTCCTTCATCATCTACACGATAACTAATTGATGCTGAACTATTTTCAACAGTTGACGAAATTTCTTGTCCGTAAAATTGAGAAGCAATTTCTTTTTGAATTTCTATTGCCAAAGCAACAATATCTACGCATTGTTCACATGATAACGTCATAATTACATTCCTCCGTAAATTACTTCAGGGTTACACAATGTACAAAGAATACTGCATATTGCAAATACAATTGATCCAAAGATCAAATAGTTTATCACTTTTCTTTCTGTTGCTGTCATACTCGTTGATTCTTAATTAAACATTCGTATGCTTCATTAGCACTGTTATAAACTCTAGTCCACTTCTTAGATAGGATCAATTTTCCATTGAATAGATAAGTCACCTTATAACCCATCTTTTCAAGTCTTTTAACCACATCATCTCTTCTCATAATACTGATAATTAATATAATTAGTTATTTTTGGTTTTTCCACATCTTATAATCGGTTGTAGACTCAAAGCACATAAAGCCACCATACACCTTAGCTACATTAGACGGAGTAAAAGGACATTCTTTAATTGCTTTATATCTCGTTTCTACTTGTGCAAAATACGTCTTCATAATACTGTAAATTTATATGTTAAACTTCGTTTTATCGAAGATTCGGTCTATCAACGACCGAATCTATTGAAATCATTTAATACTGTTAAATACTCATCGTTTTCGAATGACCAACCGTTATAGAGATCATTCATAAATGATTTAATCATTCTCTTGATAACACCTTGTGCACGATTAACTTTTGTAGCTATTTTAAGATATTTGTCTACTGCATCGAAATTATAAGTTCCGTCATTTTTGACAGTTTTAAGTTCCCATGAACTTCTTTCTTCCTTCAATTCACTCAAATTACGGATCTTACTGATTATCTCATTTCTTCTTGTTGTTAAATTTTTTGTTGCCATATCTTCTGTTGTTTTAATCATTAATACTCTTATTGTTCCTTTCGGATGCCTAAAGATACACCTATTAATAAAACGGACCAACAGATACTAAAAGTTTATCTCTCATTTTAATATTTATTAAGAAAGCCGATCTATTCATCACGAACAAACCGGCTCAAACAACAATTTAAATATTATTATAATAATAAAGGAAATTACTTAGTTTGTAATGGATCCATCAATGCAACAATATCGATATCATCAAGAAGTTCGATAAGACGTTGCCAAGGTAGGATCATAGCAGGACAATCGTAAATAACTTGTCCTTTATCAACTAAAAAAGCTGCTGACGAGAGATCATCTAATCTTACATCACTAACAGGAACTGCTGATTCGTTATCAATTCTTTCTATCAATTTTTTAAGACCTATACTAGAAATATTAAGACCTGGAAATAAAACAAGAACATCTTTAGCAGGAAACTGAAGAATGTCTTCATACAAAGGTTTCAATTTCTCGGCAATAATTTTTGTATCGCTAAGAAGCACTAGTTTGTTAGAGTCACAAAGAAAATCTATATATTTTGATTTTCCTCTTGTGTAAGAGAATTGTTCCATACTTCGCTGTTTAAAATTTCACTTAACTCATTGCTGTCGTAAAGATAGGAAGGAATCTCTTCATCTCCCAATACAGGTGCGACAAAATCTTCGTGCAACAGGATCATTGTTCCGTCAACACTTCTTCTTGCGTGGATGGGCGGAACAATCCCATGTTCCATACACCATTCTATTGTTACTATAATGTATCTCATTTTGTTATCAAATTTTCAAGTACATAATCAATCAAATCCTGCTCGGTGAATCCGTCAGTTTCTTTGGTGGGAACTGAATCGAATCCTATGGAGTTGTAAAAAGCCATTTGCATATAAGAAGAACCGTAACTATTAAAAAATATTACATTGTTATCGTTTCCATCGGTAGGATTTACAATTGTTACGGTTTGCTTTTTATTTAGCAGGTTATTCGCAATTTTTGTTTCATTTAATATACCATCTAAATAAGTTACACCACCTGTGTTTCTAAAATTGTAGGCTGTAATTCCAGGTTGTCCGTATATAGAAAAGCTATTTTGGGCATACCATGTCTTATATAACCCCAATGGATTTGCTGTCATAAACAACACCTTCACGCCCTGCTGCAAGTTCTCCATAACACCGTAATCATCTACCCCATCAGTTACTAGGGCGTTGGGGTAGGATGGGATTTGCTCAATTGTGATATTACAGATGTTTATAGGTACCATTGACTTAAATCCATACCATCCGACAATTCCTTCATATTTATCCGTATCAAATTCAAAATATCCATTTTCTAATATGATATTATGATTTCCTGTTACATCTGCATATCCAAAAGCAAACCTACCTTTTATTTCTTCCGTTATTCCTGTAATATTGACTTTTATAATTGTTCTTTTGCCATCTTCATATTTATATACTACTCCAACATGTTCTTGTGTTATGGCTTGTATTGTAACTGATGAACTTGATTCGAGTTTTACAGTTGCTTTTTTTGAATTTATAGACCAATCATTAAAATTATCAGTATACCCACCCACACCGCTCATTGCCGCGAACAGGAAATTGTTAAGTTTCAGAGGTCTGTTGTTTCCACTGAAATCCTGCAAGTATGGATTGGCTTTTAGTATCTCGTTTGTGGGAACGGATTGTCCTGACGGGAGCTGGGTGATGGTAATGTTACAAGCACCGACAATATTCCCGTTTCTGAATGACAAATTACCCCTTACGGTTCCTAATGGCGGAATATCATACGTTCCGTCTTGTGTGATATTAACTAATTTTACATCAGCACTATATCCCCAGTATAATTCCTGCCCGTCAACTATACCTTTCACTTCCACTTTCATTCCTGGGAAATTTTTTGTTTGGTCAGGAATGTAGCACTTTACTGTATCGTTCAGTGTAGCAAATCTAGTTATGACAAATGAGGTGCTTGTTATAATTATATCAGCATTTACAGAGGGGTGAGATCTCCAATCATTAAAGTTTTGGCTGTATGTATCCACAGGCTTTGACATATCATACCAAAACACCATGTGTTCTTTCACCCATTTCGCATAATCAGGCGGAAGCGGTCCACCGCTTCCTGCCCTTCGTCTGAAAATAGTTCCGATTCCAATCATAGATCAATAACCAATATTAAATTGTGCTGTAGTACCGTCTTTAAACACTTTATCAACCAAATAAGGTAGAGGATAACCAAGAGAAGCATTAACTTCAACTTCAGAAATAACATAATCTTCGAGTGAAGATGCTTGTACGAAGTGAACTTTGATAACGCCACTAGTAAGAGGAATTATTAAAAACGGTTCATTTTCATTATCACTCGAAGTGAACTTTGATAACGCCACGTCTTCTTGTGGTGTACCTATTGTTATTGCTCTTGATATACTGACAATTGAAACGTCTCCTTGTCTATTAGCTATACATTGTCTTGTTGGATACATAATATTTCTTATTTAGAGTTCTCGAATTTTGTTGTAAAGATACTAATTAAATTTAAGAACCGTATATTTCATTTAGTTCATTATTTTCTTTTTTAATGACTTCTCTCAACTTTTCAGCACCTTCATAATCCTCAGCTTTAATACATTCTGCGTATATTGCTTTAAGCATTTCGATGTGTCTTATACGCAATCTCATGTCCATACTAGATTGTAGATCTGTTTGAGTTCCAATTTCATCATATAGATCTACAATGCTCTTTAAAACGTCTTGAATGCTTCCGTAGATTTTAAAGACAATTAAACACGCAACTATTACGCTTACCAATATCATGCCGATTAATAGAGTTATCAGGTTAATCATAATCTAATCATTTTTAATGTTGTTTTTAAACTTTGATAGTCATTTTCTGTAAGTGACCATATACGAACAATATCGCAATCAACAACGCACATGAGATTCTTCGCAACACACCATTTTTCTATAGACTCAATCTCTTCTTTAGATAGATGATATAATTCTACATCCATCGATATTTGTATTTCTTTCTTCATAACTATTTTCTTTAATAGGATTACTGTTTGAACCAAAAATCATTGAAATGATTATAAACGCAATTATAACGATAATAATCAATTTAAATCTGAACCAAAGATTCTTCATAAACTACTTCTTAAAATTTGACTTATAAAAACAATAGCAACTAACGATATAATTAGAATAAGACTAATCAAAAGATTTTCATTTAAACTAAATTCTGAAAAATCTTTTACAAACTTTGCAAATGCAATTATCCATAATCCATAGCAAAGCACAGAAATAAGTACAGCAATAAATGCTTTAGCATATACTATTGATTCCATTAGTTCTTATATCTATTCTCTTTTACAAACTGTTTTAAACCTTCAATTAACTCGTCTCGCTCTTTAACGTATACAGAAAGTGTTTCTTGTACATCTTCAATTGCTTCAGATTCAAATAAACAAGCAATCATACTAGAAAGATGAATAAGTCTATTACAAAACTCTTTATAACGATTCAAAATACCTGCTCTACGAGCCATTCGTGATATAGGTGGAAGAATGATCCCTTGATCTCTGAAGTATTGAGGATTGTCACGTTCAATGTTTTTCAATCTTCGAGCTTGTTCTATATACTCGTGTTTGAGTTTTCTCTGCATAGCAGCACGTTCCTCTTTGTGTTCTTTATTGTAAAGAGCTCTACATGATTTACATCGCGATACCAAATAAGGTCTATTTTCACTATTATTTCTTCGATAAAACTCAGTGCGCGGCAGAAATCTACCGCAACCACTGCAGTACTTTGGTTTATCATCTTTTATCATATTCTGTACCTTTAATATATTTTAAATAAACTCTACGAACATTTGTATAAGTGCAATTAAGCAATGACTTAATTTTATAGTGAGTCCAAGTCGGATGCTCGATCATCATATTGTAAATTGCAAGTGACTGAGGTCCATTAGGAATATCGCTTTCAGTGCGTTTTTTACGTTCAACAGATTTCTTAGGATAGAGAATGATTGAATGTAAAGCATTGTCAAAGCAATAGAAATTAGTCTTAAACTTTTTGCTATCCTTATATTCTTGAACAGCGGCTTTATAACTCTCTTTAGAGAAATTGATCGAAATCTTTGTAGAGTCTTCTTTAGTCTCGATAACAATTGTACCGTTATGCTTTTCTACGAATTCGTAGAAAGAAGGTTCTTCTGTAATCATAGGATTGATCTCAATTGATTTAGCAGACTCTTCGACCTCAACGACCGGTTCTTCGGCTTTAGGTTGTGTTTTACCTTTCTTTGACTTTATCCACAATACATGAGAATTTTTATTTTCAATTCTAAAGCAGTCTCCGTATCTTTCTTTCAACTCGCGAAGATTGCTTTCCATTTCTTCTTCTTCGACCTTTCTCAAATCATCACCATTTTTTGCCCAATACTGTTTTGATAGTCTTATACTTTCTTCTCCCGTCTCTCTATCGGTAAATATTGCGGGATCATAAAGCCAATGTTCTAAACCAATAAAATTGCTACTCTTCAATTCATTTAGGATCCCTTGAATATCTTTTGCAGATACAGATTCTTTGATTAAGATTTCTTTGATCAAATTTTCCTTAACATACGTCTTAACGTTTTTGATACCAAGTTCTTTAGCATAAGATCTAAGATCAACTACTTTCATACCCTGTAATTCTTCTGATGTTTTCATATCGCTTTAAATTTAAATTGTTGTTGAATTATTTTAACGCTGTAAAGATACTACTTTGTTATGTCACGTGCAACACTTTTGCGGAATTTATTTTTGATTAAAATTCAACTATTATTGATCTTTTCAAGTCACCTGATTTCTTCACCCATAAATGATGAGATCCATAACCAAACACATAACTTCTAGAATTTCTAATTCTTTTAAAGAGTGTGTCTATGTCCTCATGGATAGTATAATCTATCTGACCCTTTAGCCCTTTATTTTTGAAGTACTTTTTATGTCGTTAAATGATACCATATTATTTAGAGATTATGCAGGGCTTTCGCCCTGCCGATTTATGTTAATGCGTTTTATCCTCATGTAATAACTCGCAGTAAACTGGTGTTGTGGCATCTGTGTGCTTATTGGCTATAAGAACCTCATTACTATCCCAGTTAATATATACCTGTGTAGCAAATGCACCGAAAAACTGAATTTCTTTCGTGCCAAACAATACCACCGCGTCATCATTTACATTTGCAAGTGCTGCAATTAATTCTTTCTTAGTCATATCTTATATGTTTTAATTGTTATTACTTATTTACTTTTCTACAAACATCTTCAACTTTAACGTTCAATACTTTCCAAGTACCCATTGCTAAATCAAGTGTTCCATTAGGATTGATTTTCTCGATAACGAATTTTTTTACTGGGTAAAAGTTATAAGTTACCATACGTCCTAATCTTGCGTTAAACTTTTTCATTGTCTTTATTTTTTAATTGTTAGTACTCTGTTGTTCCTTTCGGATGCCTAAAGATACACCTTTGTGACACGTGTAGCAACACATTCGTCAACTTTATAGCCTAAATTAAGATCTATTAATATTTGACCACGAGTTTAAACACATTTTAATCATTGAAATATAGGAATATAAAGAGATCGTAGCGAAACTTGAATTAAACAAGAATCAACTACGATTTCAACCTGAAAACAAATGATAGATAAAGAAGCCTAACTATTGAGTTCCAATGTAAATTCTGCTTTTATTTCGTCAATGCCTGTTTTAATGTTTGCATACGCACGTGCATTGTTTTCGCCTGTAGGTGAGTAAATTTCATTTTCAACAATTTCGACAAACTTTTTAATCCACTCCATTTTCATGTAGTCGCTTAATCTTCGTCCTCTCAACACAAAATTACTATATTCAATACTACGATTTTTGAAAATCGCTCCTACACGTGTTTCGATCTTCTTACGAGTAGCTTCTCGGTCATCGATATTGTTTTCGGCACGTACAGTTTTAACAAGCCGACACAATTTTTCGCAATCAAGATCAAAAAAGTTACTACATATTGAACTTATCTGCATTTGTGAAATCGGTCTTAGTCCTTCGTTAATGTCAGCTAAAACGCTGTTTTGTTGTTTAGTCTCATTAAGTAGAGTCTGCATTGTTTCTTCTTGTCGAGTAACAATACCTTCAATCAAGTGTCTAAACCATTTGAAAACAAAAAACCACATCATTCCCGTTATTATAAGGAATAGAGCACATATCATAATTGTGATGCCATAATTACTGACACCTTCTGCAGTTTCAAGTACTGCCTTTGTTCCAGTAGGTAAATCCATGTTATACTATAATTTTTACGTTAGATCATGCTTTAAAATAAGTTATTTTATCCCAAGTTCCCATATCATAAACGTCAAAGTGTAACCAAGTAACATCTTTCTCAAGACGAATAGGATATGGAAGTTTATGTTTATTGAGATCAATCAACTTTCGTGCTTCTTCAGCACTCATACCGACAACAGTAATATCGAACGCATTTCCTGTACAATGAGCACTCATATAGACTTTTTCGAGTCTTGTCTTTTCTTTAGGGATTTGACAGAGATTGCAACGCAGTCCTCTTTGAGTATAATTTCCTGATGACGATTTCCAATTATTAATTATAAACGGTTTCTTAATAATATCACGTCTCAAAACGAGTAAAGTCTCCAATGCTTGTGTAGAGAAGAATGACCATATCTGTGTTTCGTTGTATTTATTCATAACGTGTTTACAGACAAGTTCTTCGAGTTTGAAAAACTTTTTAATCTCACTTATAAGTTCAACTCTATTCATCATAATTGTTTTGGTTTAATAAAGAAGAGTTCGCTAACATTTTACTGCCAACGAACTCTCTTCAACTTTTACTAATAATTTATATAACTTCTACTCTGTAAAAGTACTCAATTCAATTTAGTTATGAATAGAAAAAGGTTCTCATCCTTCTTTAATTTCTTCTACTTTTGGTTCAAATGACGTTTTCTTCCATTGATCAATAAAGTGTTCGATCAATCTCCTGCCTTCAATTGCGACTTTTTCGAGTCGTTCATCCGGTTCCATAAACTCTTCTGCCATTACAGATGCGATACGTTTGACCTTACCAACATATTCGATAAGGTCATCTTTCTTATCCAACTCGTCTACAGACTTCTTTGTAATGATATTGAAAGCAATCGCTTCGACAACATTTTTATACTTATTGACACTAGAAACAGCTTTTTGTGCCTGTTGAACGTAATCGTTGACAGATTGTGCATTTTGAAAATCTTCTTCAGACCAACCTTCGAGTTTACGTGCTGCCTGATAAATTGTTCTCAACTCCTGCATATTCAATGCAATACCTGCCTGTGCGACTTCTAAGCAAAATAACGAAAAACGTACATCGTTTGTTGTTTGATTGTTGTTCATAATTTTATCCAATAAATTCTTTATAATCTACGTCATTAATATCTTTGATCTTCCAACACTTATTTTGATTCTCGTCTAACGAGACGACGAATCGACATTTTAGAACTAAAGATTCAACTAAAATCTCTTCATCTATTTTACCCTCCCATGATCGTGAAGGTGTACAGACCGTGTAATATGTTCCAATGTCAAAAAGTGCTACTTTAGGACACTTAGTCTGTAGCACTTTTTCTAGTTCACTCAAAACTTCTGTCGTCATTCGTTTTTAGAGTTCAAATCAACGAATTCAGTGACCTCACCTTGTTTGTTAACAATAAGAAGTTTGTTACGATCTTTGCTCAAGAAAACATAACGATCCTCGTCAACAAGAACAGCGAAATCGAACTCTTCACCTTTATATCGATACTTGACCTCAGTCGTCATCTTAGCATCATCAGTAGAAATCTTTTTTTTGTCCCATTTTGATTTATTGACAATTGATTTAAGTTCTTCATCTGATAAATATACAGTGAAAAGAATTTTCGGATAACTTTCAGGCACGATTGAAGTACTTCCGTCTTCTTCAATTGAAAGTCCAAAATTAATAGGTGAATTTTCGAGATGTGAAACGGTTTCTTTAATAAGTTCTTCATCATCTCCTAATTCAAACGATACTCCGTCTTTTAATGCTTCAACGAGTTCTTTAAGGTCATTTGGTTTCGCCCAACTTTCAACTAACATTTCGAAGTCACAATATTCCATAGACTCGACCTGATGTAGAGATGATTCACTTTCAACGTTAATTTTGATTGCCTTTTGACCGTTCTTAGTACGAAATGCTGTTAGATGAAATGCGAAACCACATTCTTCTAGAATCGCAATTGTTTTATAAACAGCATCATCAACAGCATCTTCATCGTTCTTTTCAATAAATTGATTGAAATCAATCGTAAGCTCTTTGTTTGAAAGAAGTTTTTTTAATTCTCTTCTAATTTTCTCCTTTGTTTTCATTGTTTTTAACTGTTTAATTTAATATTCGATAGAGGAAAGAAGAACGATTCGTCTGTGTGATATAATTAAAAGTATAACATGGATTAATAATAAATTGTTTATCAAACTCTTTCGTTCTCCTTTCAATGCTGTAAAGATACTACTTTGTTATCTCTTCAACAACACTGTCGTTATTTTCGGTCCTCTTTTCCATTGAATTGTAGATATTAAGAATTGTATCTACAGTATTAAGTTCTATAATTTCCGATTTATCTTTCGCTATATATAAGTTATCAATCAGCTGGATATACAACATTCCTTTATAATTAAAAACTTGTTTACGAACTATTTGTTTATATTTCTGTGAAAGATCTGTACAACGAAAACCTTCACCGACAACACTGTAAATACAAAGAACTGTTTTTACGTCATTGTTATTATTAATATAAAAAAGTCTTTTTTGATCTTTTGATACAAAGATATTGTTACAACGATCGCTCGGTGTCACTTCTTCATCTTCAAAAAGAAATGCTGAATATACAATCACCTTAAAATTCTTTCCGTCATTAAACCAATTATAAATGTATTGCCAACGATACATTTTCTTCAGATCCATAATAAAATCGATCAACGGAATTGTAGGATAGGGATATGATAGATTTACATCTTCTTTTACCGATTTATCTGATATAAAAACATTACCGGTGACACGTTTACTTTCTGTTAAATTCATGTTCGAAATCACGTTCTCACAATCAAATTCAATAGCAATTTCGTCTAATGTTATATTTAAACTTCTGAAACTTTCACATATCGGCATATCTATACAAAATCCACTGTAATACTTGTTCATCCAAGATTCCTTTGTAATAATTTCAGTGTCTTCTATACTTAGAAAGTCTTTTGCAATTTCTATAGGTTTTGGTCTCCTACACTTTTTCGAATCATAAAAGACCTTTGCCCCTGTAATCCAATTGATCGCTTCTACAATTGATATATCAATTGGACCGTCTACTTGAATAACAATATTTCTCCACTTCTCATTGAATTCTTCTTTTGTCATAGCTTAGGATAATTTAAATGTTTCTATTCTGTTTACAATCTTCGACAACTTATAATCAAATGCGTCAAGAATAATCTCCTTATTAGTTTTGACCTCTATTCTCTTTAGCAACACAGTTCCATCACGCTCGTTCTTTGATACTGAATAAGTATACTCATCAGTGTTTCTATAAACACTATTACTTGATACACCAATTGATGCATATTGTTCACTTATCTCTAATTTATCTTTAGAGATCACAATGTGTACGTAATCGTTAATCTTCTCCTTAATCTTTTCCATTGTTTCGGGATTTATTAATTCAATATGTTCATCTCTCATAATTTCTAGGAACTTGTTCAACTTCTCTTCGTCATTGAACTTTATCTGTAAAACGGTAATATTATCCTTACCGTCTACTCTTCTTTTGATGTATCTTTGTGAATGATCGTATAGATACATTGCTTTGTGTAGGGTAGTTTGTTGTTCCCAAGAACAGACTTTAATAAGTTCTGTGTAATTTATATAAATCTTTCGTTCCATTGTCACTTTATTTTTATCGTTAAACTATTCTCATTTGCATAAGCGACTGCTTTCTCTAGATCATCAAATCGTTGTGATGAACTGTTGTAATACATTCCTGTTCTTACATTGATAAAATTGACCTGATAGCAAGTTCTACCGTACATTCTAACTCGTACTATTTCTGCTATATCTTTCATGTCCTAAAGGTACTAAATTATTAGAAAGAGTGGAACTTAATGTTCCACTCAATCATTGTTATTAGAGACTCAATATGAAATTGTAAACTTCTGCAAGATCATCATATTCGTCTAATGACTGTAGATCTTCAAAAATCTCTTCTTCACAATATTCACGTTCATCATCTTCATCGTCTAAGATAGAACAATATTCGTTACCGTTGATCTTTTCGTATACCTTTTTAAGTTGTTCAAAATCAAGTTCGCTTATTCTATCAGCTACTTCATCGTATAGATCCGAGTAACAACTTTCGAGATCAAAATCACATCCGGCTGGATATGCATCTTCGTCATTTGATTCGAACAATTCGTAACCTTTGTAAAAGTACTCTTTTCCTTGTTCATCTACTAGAATTGTAGGATTTACTTGTTTAACTGTTAATTCAGCTCTTCTACGATTTGAGTAAAACATCACTTCAATTTTGTCATTTGTTGTCATAGTTGTTAAAATTTTAATTGTTAATACTAATGTGTCTCATTTCTTTCGACGCTGTAAAGATACACCTTTTTGATACACTGGACAACAATTCCGACCATAAATTTCTAAAATATTTTTATGTGCTACATTATTATTTTTCCATTTATATTGATCTTTCTATATCCCAGTAAATTAGTCGATACACTGCCTAGACATTAATCTCGCTGCACAAAACACCAATATTTGCTGTCCAAATTCGATTTCCATTTATATTGAAAATAAAATAGGATCAAACAGTCTCACGACTCCTTGATCCTTCTATAGAATAATTAAACTAACTAAACAGAACACTTATGGTTGCCATGTAATTGAGTCAATACTTACCGGAATATAATCCGGATATTCTTTCTCTAGTCTTTCGAAAATCATTGCTTCTTCTTTATCGCTTAGAGGGAGTTTTGTTATTTCTACGTCATTCAATGGAACGTGCATTTGTACTTTTACTCCTTCTTTTTGTTCAAATGTTGCTAATACGATTATCATATTCACCTCCTTTCTTCTTTTATTGGTAGTTAAACTTTGTTTTAATTCACTATTTGATAAATATTGCGTTCATTTATTATCTTATATGTTGTTTCTTTAATTAAACTCATTTAAACGAATGGACCTATTCTCACGAACCGGTCCAAGTTCTAACAATTAAATTAACTATATGACAACATTCAAATTCTTTTCATTTGTTTTAGTCTCTGTAGCAATTCTTTCTTCTTTTCTTGTCCTACTTTTTCTTCAATCACCTGAGCATCAGTTATTTCTATAGGATTCATTTCGTGTAGGAATGTTGAATTTGCTACTTGAAGTTCGCCCCAATCGTATGCTTTGATCATGTCTCCGGGCAACTGTATCTTTTCCTGTCCTAATATGTTCTTATTGAATCCGTTGAAATCCTTGTACCAACTTGTTGCCAATTGATGTATCAATATCTCAGGCCTGATGCCTGACTTAGCCGCTACCAATCCTATAATTATGCTATTTATAGGGATTTCTCGCATGATTCTTGTTACGTTCTCTCCTCCATGTATAGTTGCATTTATATCTATTTTTCCATCAACAGTCAACTTGAGTTCATTACCTTTTACTTCTTTTCTTGCTTGTTCGAGTAAGTTACGGACTTCTCGTGACATATTCAGAGCTTTTGTCTCTTGGTCGTTATTGATATAGTATTCGTATTTTAAGTAGAGATCCGTCAACATATCATTTATGATCTCTAATCGTCCGGATTCTGTTGCGACTTTATATTTATCACTCTTTAACAGATATTTAGCTTGTCTTGATTCGATTACGTTCTTATTCTCATTATAGAATTTCGTCAACTCATCATCGTTGAGGTCGTAACCTTCTTTTGACTTAATTATCTTTTTTACATCCTTAGCTGAACACATTGAACCAAATAGGTCAATTAACTGAGAAGTCAACTTTGCTAACGCTTTACTTCTGTCGTTATAGAGATCAAACGTATTATAATATCTTTGTTTTGCATGATTATATTCTGCGATCAAAGGAAGTATTATTTCTTTCCTAATTTCCTGAGCATCAGCAATATCCTCGTCTCTTGCTCCTCTTGATTTCATAATACCTTTTACGTTGACATACTTCAGATCGATAACGTGTGTTTCATTGTTCTTTCCTATGTATGTCAAAAAACGGTCCGAACTCTCATCTAAAGCCTGTCTCTTGAGCTCGTAATCAATATATGAATTCTGCATGTGTGCCGAAGCAATTTGTACGAAATCCGGTGCTTCTTTTAATATCTCACTTCTATCAATTTGTTTCATTTCTACTATCGTTTACTATTTTATGCGTAAAGATATAGATAATAGTTTGATCTCGCAATAGTAAAATTCAAATTAGTACCATATATTGTTTACCAATTGTGAATCTTCATTTGTTTCTGTTTTGATTTCTTGTTGTTCCATGTGTCTTTAATTTATAGGTTCAAAATCTAATCTTTTTATTTTGCACTTTTCTCGTGCCTTTAATTTAGGAGGTTCAAGTATTCGATATCCGTCATTGTGTTCTAAACGAAATGACTTTCCTCTGATATAATAAAGGCAATTCAAACATTCGTATCGAGATTTGTTTCCTCTACAATACAGTTTATACTTTTTATCCATCTTTTTCAACAATATTCTTTTTGTTCACTCTTAAATCAGTCATAGATACCTCTTTATATGGATAATCTGCAACTACATTTTGTTGAACAAGTTGATCTTTGACTTCTTCATCGTTTTTAACAAGCCATATCTTTATTCTTGTACCTTCACCAAAACTACAAACACCGACAATGTGACGATATCTGTCGTTGTTCTTTAAAGTCGTTCCTTTTTTCAAATCATTTGTGCAGTAGATTTGAATCTCTTCGTCGAAAATTAAAATTGTTATCATAATGTTGCAGTTTTAAGTACAGTATCCAATCCAAGTAATATGTTATCTTTCTCTTCTTCTGTATCAAAATAGAAGTGTTCCCAAACATTCGAGATTTTGATCGCAATTACAAACTTCTTCGTTGACGAAGTCTTACCGAGATCTTTGTATCGTCCAATTGACGTAATTTTGATTCGTTGATCGTTAATTCTTATAAACATAAGGCAATTTATTTAAATCTTTATACCATTGATTAACTGTCTCTTGTGCTCCCATTACTTCTAGATTGCCAGTAAGTTCTTGTACTGAAAAGACTCTTATTTTAGGAGTATATGCTTTACCGTTATTAATAGTTGTATTCGGTATCGAATATACTTCTAATTCAAACAAGTAACCCATAACTAACGGTCCAAAGTGCGGTTCGATATTTGTAGTATAAACTGACATTTTATGATCTTTATCATCTACACCTTGATATTCAATGACAAATGTACATACAAAGTGACCCTCATCGTCATAGATCTTCGTTACTTGATTCTTGTGTATCGTTCCTATCAATTTCTGTATCATAACCCGAACTTCTTACATTAATACATTGTGACTTATCATCATAAGGACAGTTTGTCGCATATTGACAATTCAAACATGCGTTCGATAAGCTCTTATTTATATCTTTGACTTCGTGTGCCATAATTTTACTTTTTAGGTTGATTATTCGCTTTTTCAATTAATTGTAAATTCTGAGGCCAAAATGCTCTTTGTTCACCATCAATCTTCAAGTGATAATACTTAGAAGATCCTTTCCCACACACACTTGCAATTGTGCTTATTTGACCTTTCAGAGCTAAATTAGAAGAGTGTAATATCTTTACTCTATCACCTACACCAAATGTTGCCATTCTTATTTTCTTTTTGAGATTATAAATTGCATTTGCGACATCCAAAGTGTTATGAACATGATCGTTAAGAAATACGGTTCTAAATAATTTTTTACGATCATTAATCCCACTGGGAATAAGTTCATTAAATCAATAAATTCTTTCATATCCATTCTTATTTTAATTGTTATCTAAAGATACTACTTTGTTATCGAAGGATCAACTTTCAATTGATAATTTTTCACCAATTTGTATCCCATTTCTTTTAGGAAAACCTGCACAACCATATAGTTAATGATCTCTTTCCCATTGTGTTTATAAGATCCTATGAGATTGTTGTTATAAGACCATTTTTGAAATTTATTTGATCCAATAAACTTCCACAATAAATCATCGTATTCTTTATCTGAAAGAATCTTTGATTCTCCTTGAGGATTTATCAACTTTACCATCACTCTAATTGTTTATGATACGAAACTTCTTCTAATTGCGACATCATAAGCATTGCTTTGTTCAGTTCTTCCCATTTTTCAAAAGTCATTTCACTTTTAGTCGCTGTTTCTTTATCGTCTGAAAAAATATTATGTTTATTAATAAATGAAATTGCTAATGTATCTAGAATTTTAGCGCGTTCTTTTTTTAATTGTTTCCAGTAAAAATCAAACATACTTCTAAGATCAATTTCTTGTGTCTTAGTCAGTGAAAAGTAGATTATATTCGAGTATTTATTGTGTTGATAACTAATTTCTTTTCTGTTAGTTATCTTACAATAACATTGAAAAAGAAGTCTTCTTGCTAATTTATCATTATAAGGTAATTTAAAAGAAACCCATTCCTCTTTTTCGTCAAAAAGAGTATCAATATCAATGTTATATTGAGCACATAAATCATCCAATGCTCTTTTGGCAGCTAAAACCTCGCCTCTTTCACCTCGATCAACAAGAGCTTGTAATTTTTTGACTTTGTCAATTACTTTTTCGTATTCCATATTAATCAATTATTTTAAATCCAAAAATTTAGCTACTTTATTTGCAACACCTGTAGGAGTTGAACAATTAGAAGCAGTTTCGATAGCATGATCTATACCGTCTTGCCAATAAGTAATTTGAATCGTAATTTTATTTCCAGTGAAATAATAATGCAAACAAGCGCATTTGTCTCCTTTACGAATATCGCCTTTGAAATAATTGTAACTACGTCCATCAAGTTTACTTGTTAAAGCGTCTTTAATTTCTTTTTTGCTTGTCGGTGTAAGAATTTGTCTTGTCATAATCGTTCTTTTTTAATTGTTAATACTGTTCGTTTCTTTTGGTGTTGTAAAGATACACCTTTTATCTCAGATACCAAAAGTTTATCTCAAAATTGTGGTCTTATTAAGATTTATTAAGAAAAAGGACAACTCGTTTCACAACGAATCGTCCTTAAAATCAAAAAGTAAATTAGCATGAAATAAATTCTTTTATCTTGGTCTCTGAGATTTGAACGACACGAGACTCATTTATAATCTCCTCTTTTAATATTTTAGAGGTTATTATTCCGGCTTCAGTATTGTTCGCAGCCTCAACTAAATACGAGATCTTATTTTCTTTAACTTTATCATTCGTGTCATTTACAGTTAAGAAAATGCACTTACACAAAAACCAAAATCCCTTTTCTTTATTCGGATGAACTTCACTTACACCTATCTCTTTTATAGGTGAAATTACGTAATCGACATCAAGATTTTCGTTAGCCCATTGTGTCGCTTGAGCTTCAGCATCTGTATAATTCTCAGCTTTACACGCGATTACATCTGAAAACTTCTTCATTTTGGGATAACGAGAATCAGTATCGTCATCCCAATAAGTTATCGTTATTTCAAAGAACATCGTTACAACATTCTCTTAAAAAGTTAACATTCTTTTTTATAAGATCCATTATATTAGGATCGATTTCACGATCAAAGTAATCTGCAGGAGTTGGAACTCTTACGAATTTTTCACTGTCACTCAAATCAATACCGTTCATTGCAGCGAGAATAGGATAACAACTGTCTGTCGATCTAAACCTCATACCTGTGTACGGAATGAACTCTCTCGGATCACCTTGACCTAAGAAATGTAACTGTTTGCGTAACAAATTCATACTCTTCAAACGTGACACAACTACTGATCGAGAATAAGCTATATTATCACTCTCCATAATATGCGGAATCGCCTTCTTACTCATACCAATACAAGTCACGTATCTACTCATCAAAAAGAATCTGTAGCAATCAAGCCATTCGTCCCAATTTTTACCTTGAGGACAAGCAAGTAGACTTGTAAACATTAAGTTACTCTTTGCTCTTTCGATTTTCAACCACTCAACAAATTGATTAAAATTTCTCATCGTCTCATTGCGATTGTACAGAACATCTAAAGGAATGACTTCATTCGGTTGAATCTCTTTTGTCAGCTTAAACAACTCTTCGTTAGTCAACACTTCACCTTCATCACCAACACCCGAATCTAATATTGTGAAACGACCGTCTGCAATTGCTTTTTTAGTATATTCTCGATACTCAGAACTCTTCTTATACAATTGTCCTAAGATATAAAAATTCTTATCGCCTAGTTCACTTAACTCTAAATGACTCATAGGAGGTGTTACAAATACTCTCATTCTTCAACGTTTTTTATTATAGTTAAATTATCATATTCTTCGTTTATAAGATATTCAATAAAATCATCGAAACCAATTGATTTCTCGCCACTCAAAACATCTTCGAATGATTTATCTTTATCTTTCGAAAACAATCTCTTTTCAAATCGAAGTCTTCTTTTAGATTTAGGTACAGAAAGATATATTACATGATAATCTTTTTGATCTAAACCTAATGTAACCCCTTTAAACACTTCAATCTGTCGACAACCTGTAACAATAATGTTCTCACAACCTTCAGAAATAGCTGATTTTATCAAATCGTTAAGCATCTCAACAATACTTTCATTAAGACACTTATTAAAAATTCTATCTTGTGTGTTTGTCAAATGACGAACAATATCACCTACTTCAAATATAACATGTTTTTCACCTACATTTTTCTTCTTGTCTGATAACTTTTGAGTAAAATAAGTTTTACCCGAACAACAACCGCCTACAACGAAAAGTATATTCACATTCTGTTTAGAATTACATTCACTTTGTTGTTCTTTTTCACCATCTTCAGGAACTTTTTTTACAACAGCATAGTTTTCACCATCTTCACTTACTTCCACCTCTTCGAAATCAAATTGCTTTAACACCTTCTTAGCAATCTGTTCACAAGATTGACTTCCGAAATCATATATTGCTGTACCTGCAATGATGGGTGTATTGTGTTTTATATAACTTTCAACTCTATTCTTGAGTAATATAAACTCTTCATCACGATTATCGTGATTAACCCGTTTTTTACAATTAAATTTGAAAAGATGACGGTGCGGTTGCTCAAGAAACTTAACACCATCACCGTGATTTGCTGAAGCATTTGGATAACAATGCATACCTTCGATTTCGAATTTAATCCCAACCAATGTTTCTAATTTTGTTCTCATATCAATAAGTTATGTTAAATCTTTCTTTCGCTTTCTCAGGTCCTATACCGTAAGTCTTACATAGACATCTCTTCTTATATTGACATAAATTAACAGGACCTCTATAAATCACTTTTCCATCAAATACCAATCTCATTATCTTTTCGCCGTTGATATTTTTATTTCTACTTTTACGAAAAATTTTTCGTTCTTCATCAGTCATTGGTTTCGACCAACCATTTTTATGATAGATGAATTCTTTTAACGTTTCGTCCATAATCAATCTCCCGGCTCAATTATACATATCGGTATCGCTGGATATTGTAGAACTAAAGGAATACACCTCGAATCGACTTTAGTATTCTTTCTCTTTAGATCTGCCATTACTTGTGTAAATTTCTCTCTTTCTATTTTAATACACAATGGCTTAGGTCTATACTTCGAATCTTTCTGAGTCTCAATTCGTTCCATCTGCATGTGAATTTCAAGTGCTTCTTTACAAGGTAAGAATTTTTCAAGACTAGGAATCTTATTCGCACTAATTAACATTACTTTATCACCGCGTACCGTTTCATTAATGACAGGTACAAACATCTTTTCTTTTTTCATATTTTTCACTTTAATTTATATAATCATATTCATCGTCATCTTCGAGATCAAACTCTTCAAAGTCACTTTGCGTAGTAATTTCGTAATCACTCATATTCATTTGATTTTAAATTGAACAATATATTAACTCACGTTTTGCTCTTGTAATTGCTACGAACTTGAGACAATATTCACTATACAGAGCTTCTTGTGTTCTGACCTTATCGCTAGGGATCAAACCAGGATTTAAAAAGAATACTCTATCACTTTCAAGACCCTTTGACTTATGTATTGTACTTAATACAATACCTTCAACATCTTCTGTGTAAATCCTTTTAATATTTTCCTCCATTATAGAAATATTGTTCCATATACTTGATAATCTATCTATAATGGAACATTTCTCAACAAGATTTTCATAAGATGGTTGTTGAATTGCTGATGCGCGACTCATACCTTTATCCATCAATTCTTGTATCTTCTGTTTTTTAAGAATTTCAAGATCTTGAAAATTAGTGATCTTATCTAAAATCGCACACAGTGCATTGCCGAAGTCTTTATCTTTAATTGTAGCCTTTTTGCTGTTTTGCAAAAGATTTATAAATGCCTCTACAAGTGGTAAATTATTTCTACATAAAACAAAATCACCTGAATTAGCCTCTTTTAATTCACCTAATCTTACACAACCTTGAATTGCATTCTCTGAAGCTTCGATACCATTTGAAAAAACAGTTTTAGCTTCATCTACAATTGACTTAGCGCATCTATATGTTATATCAAGAGGCAATGTCACTGTATTAGCAAGATTTTGTAAAAGTTTAAAATTTGATACACTCGCGCCCTGAAATGTGTAGATGTTTTGCCTTGGATCACCAACAGCTATAAATCTGCCTCCAATAGGTTTGATATATCTTAATAGAAGTTCTCTCTGAATTGTATTCATATCTTGAACTTCATCTGCAACAACAAGATCGTATTTAGGAAAATCGTCTTCGTCAACGAGAATGTATGGAAGATACAACATATCTGTAAAATCCATCTCAAAATCACGATTACTATTGATCTTACGAGTTCGCTTTATCCATTCCTGCTCAATATCTATGATATCTTGAACCATTCGATCACGAAATTCAATATCCTTATCAATGCATATATTGTTTATATCATTTTGATAATCAACGAGTAAATTCATACGAATAGCATTCCATATATCTTGTAATTCAAATAGATATCTCAATTGCTGCTTTTCAGGTACGTCTTCTAAATTCAATATCTGTCGTCCTATTTTAAAGCATTTGTTTTCACTTAATTTTAATTTGAAATTAAAATTACGAAGCAATACTTTAAGTCCTTTAGAATGAAATGTACTTACTTCAACTCTTTCAGGCAATCTAGTTTTCAGTTCTTCAGCAATGCTCTTATTAAACGCTGAGAAGAAACACTTCTTATAAGGCGCAGTTCTTCGACAACACTCTACAATTGTAGTTGTTTTTCCGGACCCCGCTGTAGCCTCTATTACTATATTTTGATTTGTTTTTGCGTACGTATCAAAAACTGCATTTTGACGATCACTCCAATTTTTCATTTCAAATGATTTTCGTTACTAACTAAAGAAATTATTTGTTGAGAGTATTTAAAAATCTCTACATAATCCTTTTGTCTTTTCAAAGCAATCTTTTTCTTTAAAACACTCATTATATCGGCATAACGAATATCATCTTGACATAAGAATCTATTGTAATCAAATTCCTTAACAACCCAAACGTCAAACACAACTTGATTAAAACAAAATCTAAAATGATTCTCTATTGTAGGATAACGACAACTATCATCGTGACCTTGATATGTCGAGTTTAGTAATTTCAACATCTTAATTACGTTAGGATCATCAGTTCTCAGTTCTAAATCAATATCATTCGGTTGACAATTAAATCCGTGTTTAAAAAGAGCTAAACTTCCACCAACAATAAAGTCTCTTCCAATTTCTTTTTCAAACTTTTTTAATGCATCAATCATTATTGACACATCAATTGCAATTTCAAAATCTTTCATTCTGCTTCAATTTTATCTAGTTCGTATTCAGTAAAATTCTTATAATTAGCTAATATATCAGCTACTGCATTACCATAAACAATTGGATCGTTTATATTCTTTTTATGACCTGGATGCCATATTAATCTTAATCTAAGTTTCTTACGATCTTTGAGTTCCTTCAATATAGCTTTCCATAGATCAACATTCATACATCCTTTCCAATCATTATCAACCCATTCTTTAATGTTTTTAACAAGACCATCGACAACATATTGACTATCACTATAAACCGTAGCACTTATAGGAATATCTTTTCTTAGAGATTGAATTGCTGTCAATAATGCTCTCATTTCACATCTACCAATTGTAGTTTTCTTATAACCTTTTGAAATGAAAGTTTCTTCACCATCACAAATCATATAGACGCCAATTCCTCCCTTTTTGATTTTCCAATAACAGCTTCCGTCTGTAAAAATTGTTATCTCTTTTCTTTCCATGCCTAAAGATACTACTTTGTTATCGATAAATCAAGACTTCGTGTTCTTATTCTTTGACTTTAACCTCTTAATTAAGGCCCAATCTGTCGATTCGTCATTATTAGAAACTGTATCGTGACCTTTAATTACTGCATTCGTTATCACAGTCTTTTCATCAATAACTTCTTTTAAATCTGCATCAATAGTTTCGCTCGATAATATATAATATATATTCATCTCCTGTTTTTGACCCATTCTATCTATACGAGCTTTAGCTTGATCAAGATCTGAAGGTCTAGGAGGCAATTCTAAAAACAACATATTACTACAATGTTCTTGTAATCCATCTACACCTGTAGAAAGTGTTGCAATATTAGCAAAAACAAACTGTTTATCTCTTTTAAATTCTTCAACTCTCCTCATCTTCTCATCTGTTGTTTGTTCACCGATCACCAATACACTATCTTTTGCAAATTCTTTTTGCAATTGTTTTAGAGGCTCGGTTCTTACACCAAAAACGATTAATTTTTTATCTTCTGCAATCTCTTTCCATTCTTTTAAAAATGCGGTAATGAATTTCATCTTACCTTTAATGGATAGATCTTTCAAATTCGCTAATTTAACTAAATGTTCAGCTCGTCTCGCTCTCTCTGCAGCCTCAAGGTCTATATCTTCAAGATACTCAATGAAATTTTCTTCGGCTTTTTGATACTCTTTCTTATTCGTTATCTCGCATTCGATTGTTTGTTCTATAACATTAGGAAGCTCTTTCAAAACATCGTTTCTTTCTTTTCGATAGTAACAGTAATGTTTCAATATATTGTGTAACTCTAATGTGTATGTAGCTCCTGAGCAATCTAATCCAAATCTCGTTATTTTTGCATTACAATATCTATTTAAAAAATATTTCATATTCGGAAATATTTCGTCAAATCGTCCTAATATCCTTAGAATATTTATAAGCTCTTGAGGTCTGTTCTGAATAATCGTTCCGCTCAATGCAAAGACTTTATGTGCTTTTTTCACAATTTTTTCAACAGCCTTCGACCTCATTGTTTTGGGATTTTTACATAAGTGTATCTCATCAAGAATAACACATCCCCATTTTTTAGACAAACTTCTGCTATACCTTAATTTTAACTCTTCGCCCCTTTTTGTTTTTTTAAACAAGTAATCGTAGTTTATAATAGTAACGTCTACTTTCCAATCTAAATCATCACCATCTTTAGAGTCTATAATATGTATTGTCCTATTAGGATTACACCTTTTCCATTCTCTCTCCCAAGATGTCTTGACTGTAGACGGACATATAACTAAACACGGGAAAAGATCAAGTAATTCAACTGTTGCAATTGATTGGCGTGACTTACCTAATCCCATAGAGCAACCGTTGATACAATTATCGTGATTTATCATATAAGTTACTCCCTCAATTTGATAATCTCTCAAATTAAGAGGTAACTTAAGAAAGTCAATTAATTGTTTCACTTCACTTTCTTCAACATAATTGTGTATAGGATTTAATTTAATTTCTTGAGGCCGATAAATTCGTTTATTTTCAAAATTATTTTCCTCAAGAAATCCCTTTAATCTAGATGATATCTCTAAATTAAGTTGTAAATACCATTCTTTAGTTGCGTTATTATATTTAGCTTCGAATCTCTTCATAGCTTCAACTAAATGCGGTCTATAATCAAAACCTATATATATCCAATCTTTTTCTCTATAGTAATATCTCATCACATCAATTTTTATATAAAGCAAAGTGGATCTTATTTCACAACAAAATCCACTTCATACTCAATTTATAAATTTAAAGCAAAATGTTAAAGTCAGCAGAGGAATTTCTCTTTGAACTCCGTGGCTGTAAAGATCGGAATTCCTAGACTTTCTGCCTTCAATTCCTTTGTCGAATTGCTTCCCTTTTCTTTTACCACCACGCACGTTGTTTTCTTACTCACCGAAGATCCTATCTTATGACCCATTTCAGTAAGTTTTCTCTCCCAATCTTTATTTCTGAATCCGGTAAAAACAATTGTCATCTGACCGTCAAACGATTTCTCTTCAAGACCGTAATATGTAATAGGAATTGTAAATAAATCTGATGTCCACCAATCTATAATCCCCATAACGAAAGCGTAAGCTGTATTAAAACCTACTCCCTCTACACATCCTTCAATCTCAGATGCCCAATTCTCATTACACTCCTTGGCAAAAGAAGATATGTCTTCGTAAGTATATAGTTTCAATCCATTGAGAATCTTTTGACACGTTTTCTCAGCTATAACTCCTTTAAAAAAATTATAAGCTGTCATCATTTTTGCAAAATTAGTACCTTTCTTTCTCAGCTCTTCAAATTGTTTCGAAAGTACTTTTGCCGCAACATTACCAAGACCTTCAATGTTTTTGAGTTCATTTTCATTCAATCTAATAATGGATGCAGGATCTTTATATCCTGCATTAAAAATCTTCTTGATAGTTGGTTCTCGAAACTCTTTAAAGTCAAGTATAGAGAAAAAATAAACACATCTAGATAATAATACGCCTTCACATTGCGAATTCGTACACATCAAGTCTACATTATTCGAATCCCACACTAATTCTTTACCACATATTGGACAAACTGTAGGAGTCTTTGAATATGTATTTGTATACGAAACTGTTTTAAGATGTTTTGGAATAACGTCTCCTGAACGACATATCACTACTCTTGCTCCCGGAACAATATTGTTCTCAACGATATAACGAGCATTATATGCAGTACATTTTGATACAGTCGCGCCACACAATTCAATCGGTTCAATCTCAACAACAGGAGCTAATCTTCCGTCTTTAGAAATTTGCCAACGAACCTCTTTTACAACAGTTTCTTCTCTTTCTGACCATTCAGGATTTTTATAAGCAATAGCGTATCTAGGATTATTATTCGCAAGTCGTCCTAATTCTCTTCTTTTCTTTGCATTGTTTACATCAATCACAAGACCGTCACATTTATAACCTTTTGTCAATTTTTCAAACAAACTATTCATAAGATTGACAAAACCGTCTTCGTCTTCAAGTGATTTTACTGTAATTGTTGAGAAATTAACTCTACTTTGTTCGCAACTACATTCATTTAAAATTTCGAGTTGCTTCTTCTTATCCCAATCCTCATTGTCACATCCGTATCTTACATAATTAACATATTTTACAAACTCACTAACGTTCGGTGAATTGAGAAGACCTGCAACAGCATTTCTCGCAGATTTATATCCTGCTTCATCTTTGATTTTCAAAAAATCTGCTGTTTTAAAAATCGCTTCACCGAATGAGAAAATCGGAAGTTCGTTGTCAAGAGATTGTGTATAAATTGCACTGTTTATACATTTTTCAAAGTGTTCAGTACAATTTTGTCCAAACTCTCCATCACCACGAGTCCAAGCGTTTCCAACTGTCTCTAATACACACAATGAAATCCCGTCATATTTAGATGTAACAATCAATTCATCTGTAGATTTTAAATCAATAGATTTGATCCATCTCAAAATCTCTTCGTGCGACTTCACCTTCTCAAGCGAGAACATAGGAATCGGAAGTTTCTCCTTTCTATCTTCAGACACTTTGTCTTGTACACCTTTCTTAAACCATTCAGAATCCGGATTTAATTCTTGTAATTGTTCAACAAGTTGATCAAATTCTCGATCTGTTACTAATGGATTACCTTTTCGATACGCATCATTATATCTACGTATCAAACATTCTAATTCTAAAACTTCTTTATCCATATCATTTCATTATTTGAGACAATTCTGCTCGTAAAGATTCAGTACTATCGCATTTAGTAATCTCTTTCTCACTCAAATCCATTAGGATAGAGTATGCTTCAGGAAATTGATCTTTCAATTGTTTTGTTGTATTGATATGTTCGAGAACGCATCTCGTTTTGTTTTTGAGTTGATTTTCTTTACTTAACAAAGATTCTACGTTTTTCTTAAACTCCTCTGTTAAAGGTAATTTATTCAACAATTCATAGATTTGATCTTCATTTTCAAAATAACCAGGAAAATATTCACTAACAGGAATTCTAAGATATATCCACGGTCTCTCTGTAAACAACGAAATGTATTCTAAATAATTTTGCTTTTTAGCTATTCTTGGATATTTTTCACAAAACTTTCTCACTTCATCAGGAATCTCACCTGCAAGATATACATCAACAACAAGACTTCCGTACTCTTCTAACAACTTTTGAATTTTTTCTTTGATAGGATTTGTGATGTTCTTTACGATAAAATCGCGATCTGAATTTGTTAATTTTTGACTTGCCATAATTGTATAATATTAATAAACATTTTCTTTATTTGAAATCATCCATATATAATTCTCATGTCCAAACTTGAAATCCTTTTTCGGTCTACTTTGAATACGATCTTCAAGAGTTACAGGATTTAATTCTGCCATTTGAAATGGTAAATGAATTGAAAAATCTGTAATATCTTGAGCTCCTCGAACTTCGTTGAAGAAAACATCTCTCACTTTAGGTGAGAAGCTCTCTACAATATAAGCTCTCAAGTCTCCAAAAAAATCTACAACAATTACTTGCTTCTGTGTTGTAGCAACAAGTGTCCATAGATTATCTAATGCTTTTTGACTTATTTCCATCTCTTTTATTTTTGTTGTAAAGATACTATTTTATTATGTCAATTGCAACTTAATCGAGACCAAAAAATTGTTTAGTTGCTTGTTCTCGCTTATGTTTGATGACCTCTGAAATATTTTCCTTTTTTAAATTATCTCGATAACGCTTTTTAAGCATACTTGCTTTATCTTCATTGCTCTTTGAATTAAACGAAGTAAAACTAACATTTATACCATTTCCTTTTCGCAATTCTTCTCTGTAAGACATCTCTTTACCACATATAGGACATCTTGGTATATTAGAGAGAACTGTTTCACCATTCTCATACTTGAATTCTGCTTTAACTAGAATATCTTCTTTAGCATGATTTGAACATGCTTCGTTATTACACCATACGTATATCATATCTTATAAATTTTTTCTACGACCATATTCTGCAATTAACAACGAATCTGCAAAATTATCGTCTTCATTTTTACATCTTTCTGTTCTTCTTAAATCTACAGTTGGAAATAACTTGTGACAAGCCATAAAACTCATTACCTTTTTATCGTCATTCTTAGCAATACCTTGGTGCATCACCTTTTGCCATGTTTTAGGTGCAACCTTTGTATATGGTAATCCTAATGTTGATAAAGTACCTTCTATCACTCCTACGATCCAACCGAAATTAAAATTTGATTTCGCAGATGAACCAAAAATCGAATGTACGTCCTCGAGTACAACATGACACCTTCCTTCGTAAATGCTCAAGTCGAATAAGTTTTGACTTATTTCAACAACGTCAACGACTTTTGAATTTTTCAATAAAGGGAAAGATTTAATCACTTTCCCATCTACGTTTACAATCGATACAAATCCTTTTTGACCAGGATCGATCCCTATATACACTTTCATTCTTCTAGTCTACTTATTCCGTTTTCTTTTATAATTCGAATTTGACTTATCTCTTCATTAATTTTAGGTACATGCGTAACAATTATAGACGATTGTTTCAAAAATTTAATTGAAGAGATGATGTTTTCAATTCCCAACGAGTCAGCACTCTCAAGTATTTCGTCAACTAACAAAAATTGCATTCCACCATATTGCTTCGTCGCATTGATCATTTGTTGGATTGCTAATATTAATGCAATTTCTGTTCTCGCCTGTTCTCCTCCTGAGTAATAGAAAAAAGACTCCATCTCATCGCGAAATACATAAGGAGTTATTTCTTCTTTAACTTTTCCTTTTGCATCAACTTTAAAACCTTCAATCATTAATCTAAGATCACTTCCCATTGATTTAAGTATCTCGTTAGCACGAGATTGGATATTTTTTAATTGCTCCATAGCGAGATACATTTTAAAATCTTTAAATCGTTGTGTCCACCTTTGAATTTTAAAGATTTCATCATTTTTGTTTGTAATCTTCTTACATTGATCATCAATAAGATGTTCGGTTTCTTTGATGGTGTTTTCAATCTCATCAGTACTTTTCTTTACCACCTTAGTGTTTTTCAAGTCCTTAATATAAGTCAATTTCAAAGAAATTAAATTCTCACCATTTTCAATCTCATTTTGCAGTGTCTTTACAAGATTTTCTTTTGATTTTATCTGTTGATCTAAACCTCCTATATTGTGTTCGAGTTCAAGGATCTTCTTTTTCAAACTTCTCTGTTGATTTGCAACTTCATCAAATTCTTTATCAGTCTGAGATTTCAAAGACATATATTCATCTAAAACGGAATCAAGCTCTTCAATTGATTTTTCTGTAATCTTCTTTTCTTCAGACTCTTTATTTAACTCAATTTCAGCAACTTCCTTTTGTTTTTTAATCTCTTGAACCGTCTTGTCTGTTTTAAGAAAAAATTCGTGTTGACAATTAGGACAAACTATAATTCCCGAAAGTAAAACTTCTATTTTATTAAGAGTTCTCTTAATATCAATAATTCTATTTTGAATAGCATTTAGAGAGTTCTCTTTAGTCCGCTTTTCTTGTCTACATACATCTACATCTTCGTCAATTTCTTTGTAAATTGTATCAAAATTAGAAGTATCTATGTTCGAGAGCTCCTCTGAAACCTTTGTACGTAAATTTTCCAATTCATTTAAAGAGTGCTTTAAACCTAAAGCAGATTGTTGCTCTTTTGAAATACGAAGTTCGTTTGATTCAATAGCCTTTTTAACATCTTCAATGTAATCTTCAGCTTTTTTGATTTCTTGAAGCTGCTCCTCTTCAGGATTACTATCAAGAATTTCTTGAAGCTGCTCCTGATATACTGAAAGTTTTCCTTCATAAGACGCTTTTGATCGATCCAATACCTGTTTTTCTTCGTTTAAAACCAAAACCTTATCATCTATAATGGATTTTGTTTTATCTAACATAGAGAAGTTTATAAACCGACTTATTAAAGCTAACTTTTCTGTGTTAGATGATCTAAAAAACGAATTATAATTACCTTTTGAGACAATATAATATGACTTTGCATCTTCAGCCGAGATCTCAACCCAATTAGCAATATATCTGTTACCATCGAGAACTGTTGCAAATTGAACTTTCTCAATCTCATCATTTTCACTAATCAAATATATCGCTAATACAGAAGATCCTTTTGTTCTTAATTCTCTTTCGATTTTTAGAGTCTGTCTACGAATTGGACAATAAATAAACACACAGATGTATGCCGTATCAAATCCCTTACGTATCAACTTCTTATCTTGTTTGTCACGAAGATTTACTCCATAAATTCCATAGAACAATCCTTGTTCTAAAAACGATTTACCTGATCCATTTGACAATTGATCATCTTGAGTACGATTTTCACCAATGACAGCGATCGCCTCTTGTCGAAAATCGTAATCAATAGATTCAAATGGACCGAAATTTTTCAATACTATTCTTGTTGGGTACATAACTCTTTCTTTACGGTTTCATATATTTCATTAAATAACTCTTGATCCTCAATAAGCGATTCGCGAACAGAATCCATACCTTGACCTAATTTATAATCGTCTCCATAATAAAACCACGAACCTCTTTTTTGACAGATACCTAATTTTACAGCTAACTCAACTGCTTCTTGAATTGTATCGAATCCTATTCCGAAACGCAACATCACTTCACAGTTTCTAAATGGAGGAGCTATTTTATTTTTAACAACTTTGATTTTTGTTTTATTTGCAACAGCAATGTCACCATCTTTATCCGTTCCGATTCGAGCAAATTCAACTCTTTGCGTTGAATAGAATTTCAATGCCTTGCCTCCAGGTGTCATTGTTGTCGCTCCTCCAAAACCAAAACCTCCACCAACCTTATCTCTTAATTGGTTAATACAGAATAGTATATTATTGTTCTTTTTACATACATTTTTCAAGATACTTAATTGAGCTGACAATAGTCGAGCAACAAGTGCTACCTTTGCATCACCACTTTCTCCCTGTAGAGTTGCTTGTGGTACAAGACCTGCAACAGAATCAAGAACAACTAAACCTATTTCAGGACACATTAACATTTCGCGAATAATTTCCATAGCTTCTTCTGCTGAGTTTGGCTGCGATAAAATCCAATTATCATTAGAAATATCTACACCAAGTTTTCTCGCATAATCCAAATCTAATGCCTGTTCAACATCGACATATCCTACAGCTTTTTTCTGTGTTTTTTGTACAGATGCACAAAGATGTAATGCACACGTACTCTTTCCACTACTTTCATTTCCAAAACACTCGTGAATTCGGCCTAAAGCCCATCCTCCACCAAGAACATTATCTAATGCTAGGGATCCTGATGATACAGTCTCAACTTCTACATTAGTTCCTACAATCGCCTCTTTTCCGAATCTCTTTTCAATTCTACCGAATAAATCGTCCAATCTGCCCATTATAATACTTGCTTTAAAATGTTATAACCTTCTTCGTAATTGTAATCGTTTTCTTTGCACCAATCTTTAAATTTAACAGCAATATCACTATTAGAAAGAGCTTTCACTTCTTCAGCGACCTCAATTTCTGCAACTTCGAGTTCCTTTGCTTTCAATTTAACATCAATACCAAGTTCTTGATAAACCTTCTTATCGATTGATTTTAATTGATCTTGACTACCAACTATTTCGACACGAACATAATCATCGGGATTATTTTCTTTCAGTGCTTTAATAACCTTATCTACTTGTTTGAAAGTCATTTCATCTAAGTTCACGACCTCCTTTTTATATCTCTTACCATCAGAAGGTATTAAGCTATACGAAAGATCTTCGTATAATATCCAAAATCCTTTTCTATCGTCTTCACCAAAATTATTTTGAGCAATAGATCCCAAATGAATAACGTTTTTAGTCAACTCTTGATGATCGTGGTAATGACCGAGAAATACTTTACCCCAACCTTTAAATAGAGAAGGCTTAATTTCACTTTCTACTTCAGAACCATCATTATTTCTACTACCTTGCATTGCAATATGAGAAAACAGTACACTATGACTTGGCCTTTCAATTGATTGATTAGAGATTTCGTCTAACCATATTTCGTTATCAAAAAACGGTAAAAAATAACAGTGTACACCATTTACTTCACGAAAATCAAACATATCGATAAGATCAAAATTCGGATGATATTTATATACATCGAGAAAAGATTTTTCGCTATCGTAACTTGTTTTATCGTGATTACCTGGAATACAGATTATTTTTTGTCCTTCTTCTTCATACATCTCAATTATTTCAGTCAAAGCATCGAGCGTTTCTTGTCTTTGACTAATACGCGAATCAAATATATCGCCGAGCCATATATGAGTATCGATACCCATATCTTTAGCTATCCATATCTCTTGACGAGTCAATTCTTTAATGTCTTCAAGGTTAGAAGGTTTAAGATGCCAATCGGTACTCATTACCGCTATAGGTTTTATTTCTGCCATAAATTATAAGTTAAAGTTGCTCCTACAAATAAATCGATTTTTTTAGAAAACATTCCGTAACCAACACCAATAGAAGGTCCAATAGAAAATCTAGGTTTTTTCTGTCTTTCGTTCCAGGTAATTACGTTTTCAATCTTTCCAGGAAGGTACGAATTTATTTCCAAACGATTATTATCACCAACTTGTTGACGGGTTATAGTAAATTCATTTGTAAGATTAAATATAAGTTTATATTTCCACAAATGAGAAGACCATATTTTAAGATCATATCCTATTGTATCGGTTTGAATGTTAAAATGATAGAGAGAGTCTTTTTCAATTTGTTTGTCAATAACTTCTTCCTTACCTTCGTATTTATATTTATATTCAAATCGAATTGCTTCAACCAAAGCCTCCTTATCTTTCAGTTGCTTATAAAGCTCCTCATTCTTCTTTTTCAATTCAGAAAATTTAGACGAAGGATATAATTTGGTATATCGATTCAAAGAATCTGTATAAAATTCAATCTCATTTTGCAATGCTTTAATATCTCGATCCTTTTTGTTCGATCTGATATTAAAAAACAACAAACCAACGAATAATCCGACTATCAAAATAATAAAAATCCACTTATCTTTCATATAAATCGAATTTATGGGGAAGAAATTTCTTCCCCATGATTTTATCACTTCTTACCTCTCTCAGCACGCAATCTTGCTAATTTATCTTTAACAGATTCAGAAACAGCTCTAGATGCCTTTGTTGCTGCTTTTTCTACAGGCGACTCATCTGCAGCGGCGGCTTCTTGTGAATCACCCTCATCAAAAGGGAGGTCTTCAACAACTTTTTCTTTATAGTCGTCAAACGGAAGCATCATTCCTTGTTTCATCAAATCGTACCACTTACGCATTTCTACGATAGGTAGATCAGGTAATACTTCAGTTCCTTCGTATTCTGTTTCAATGTATTGTTTCAACTCTGCCTTCATTTTGATCAATGGAGGATAACCTGAAGTTGTTGATTTTGAAGCTGTTTGTGTTGGCTTTGCAGAAGGTTCGCGTTTGACAGAAACTCTAACTTCGTCCTCTTGCTCATCTTCTTCATCATCACTAGAAGAAACTGTAGTTTTCTTAACGTCTTCAACTTCCGGAACAAGTGCTTCCAATTGTTCCAAACGATCTAAAAATTCATCGTTTTCAAAAACATCAAAACCATACTTTTCATCAATTCTTTTGAGACCCTCGAGCTGCATATCCCAATCCTTACGCGAAAAGACGTCTACATATTGATCTTCTAATGAAGGTAATTGATCTAATGCTTCAAGAACTGAATCAGGCACTCTATTAGATTCGAAAAACTCATCCCAAGTCTCACCTACTTCAGGCAAACCACAAGAAAGATCGTAAACATTTTTCTTCTTTTCATCCTTGTAATAATTGATAATCAACGGATACCCTGTTTCGTGATCAGAAAATACGTCCAAACTCACTGCCTTCTTTGATCTCTCAATAGAGATTGACTTCATAGCCTTCCACCATTGAGGACGAATATCCATGCGGTGAATTTCTTTGTCATATAAAACATAAGCTACGTAATTCAATGTAGGAGCTATTCCCCATACCCATTCACCGTTTGTTTTACGAAATCCAGTAATAGGAGCTCTAAATTTCTTACGTTCATCAGAATCTTGAATTTCTGCAGCCATTTTATCTATATATTCAATATATATCGCAACAGCATCTTGACCTTGCATTCGATCACTGTGTACATCTGATGTAAAGACGTCTTTCATTCGAATCTCTTTTTTACCAGTATCTTTACCATCTTTATCAAAAACATTACATTCGATAGGTAATTTTGCGCACTTACGAGGAACATACGGTCTTTGAGTTTCAGAAGGCAAAATTCGAATCTCATAACGACCTTCTTTTGCGAGGGATAAAAAACTTGCTCGACCACCTTGTTTTCCGAACCGACTCATTGTTTCCTGAGCTTTATTCAAGTTTTCATCTACTTCTTCAATCTTAGCTTTTTTAAATTTCGAACGATCAAACATAATCAATAAATTTTAAATTAATATTTCTTGTTTTAAAAATTCAACTAATTCTTCGATATTATCAGATACAATATTTTAATTGTTTAATTATCGTTTCTTTAAATCTTTAACTATTTTGTTTACTACTTCGTTACTGATTTCTTTATACTGATTAATATACTCTTGAAATGTTTTAAAATCTTCCTCTTTTTCAAAAATTTCAAAGTCTGCAATCTTTTTAGAAAGATGTTCAAGCGAAAGACCATAAGCAATTGCAGTTTCAACTCTCACATTCTCCTTTCCTCCTCGATTACCGTAAGAGACTTTAATCAAATCCCAATTAAAGGGTGCATGTAAACATTGTTCTATGAAAAATGTTTCAGTTAATTTTATCCTCATTGTTTCGGTTTATGTATTATAAATGAATTAATTTTGCCTTCAACCAATTCTTGAAAAAATTCCTTTGGTACAACTTTAGGAAGTAAATTATTCAACTTTTGATCTTTACTTCTGATTGCCCAAAATAAAGAATCAAGTTTATCTCTCTTAGATTCAAGTTCAATTTGATCAAGTACTGCTTTTTGATACTCCTCATTCAAAAGAATGATTTCATCAAGACCTTTTTCTGTCAACTTTACAGCTTCACCATCAACAGAAACTTGTCCACGATTTTTCAGAGCTTCTCTACGATACTTTTTCTTTAATTGAGATACAAAAACATCGCAATAAAGTTTAGCCTCTTTAGCTTTTCGCTCATACTCAGCTTTCCACATTCCAACCTTATTTAGTAAAGCTGAAATCGTTACAGCTTCACCATATAAGTTTGAATAGTTAATCGTTGTTACTTCATCTAATTCAATATCTTCATCTGTATCAGGTGAATGTAAAACGATTGTTTTATCTCCTTCTTCTACTATGATATTCATATCTATCTTTGTTTTACATAGGTAAAATTACTGTTTATTTTAGTTTAATCCAACAAACTTTTCTTAAATGAGTCATTGTTTGTTTTGAATTTTTCATCAACTTAAAACAGTAAATGACGTATTCAAATTTGTTTGTAGAACATATTCTTGTCTCCACTTGTCAAATTGAATATATCCATCTACCAATAGAAGATTGTTTTTACTTTCTCTCAAAAAGTCGGCATATTCAGCGAACAAATCAGGAAAAACAATTACATTTATAAATTCGTAATTACTTTCTAAAACTATTGTTGCGAACAATCCTTTCTTCGATTTACGCTCGATAATATCAATAACAAAACCTCCGATAATCGCACACTTAGAGCGATCGTTGCCATCCCAATATTTCAACTCACTTACATCAAAATATTCTGCATCTGAAAATGCATCGTCTGAATGATACTCCTCAATTAGACGTTTGTAATCAAAAGACGCAAATCCGGATAACTTCTTCTGTTGTAACGTCCACCACCAATCGTTTTTCTCCTTTCTTGCTTTTATAATGTTAGTTAAAAGATCCTTATCTTCAAGAATTTTTACTCTCTTATTCTCACGATAAGACTCTATTAATCTCAATCGTTCGTGTGGTGCAGTGATATTTTCAAGTTTATCGAATGCTCCACTATAAATGAGATTTTCAATAACTGACTTATTGACTGGCGAACCTTTTATAACACAACGATCAATAAATTCATCTAATGAGAAAAATTCACCATGTTTTTCTCGTTCATTGTGAATAAACTCTTGAGCTTTATCTCCACATTGCTTCACTGAATTCAAAGCCCAATACATACTACTTGTTTTGACATCAGAAACAATGTTTATATCACTTTTATTTATATCAACAGATTTAATTGTAATATTACCTAACTTCTGAATTTCATTGATGTAAAACGGATAATCCTCAATCTTCGCATGTGAGAATGTTACAGACCAAAACTCAATGGGATAATGAGCTTTCAGCCAAATGCAGTTATATCCATTTCTCGAGTACGCAATTGCATGACTAAAATTAAAAGCATACTTACCAAACTCCTCCATCTGTTTCCAAAGATCTTGAGCATACTTTTCTTCAACTCCAAAACGCTCAACATAACCTTTTACAAATTTATCGCCAAATGCTTTTAGTTTAGCCATAATTTTCTTACCCATAGCCTTTCTCACCGAATCTGTTGTTTCTAGGTCAAATCCTGCCAAATGCTGACATAATCTCATTATATCCTCCTGAGTAATCAATAATCCTAAATGTGGACGAAGAATATCTTCTGCTCCTATAGGATATTCGATTTCACTTTCACCTCTCTTTCTTAGAATGTATTCATTGTGATAATTATTTTCAATTGGACCAGGACGATATAATGCTGCACATAATCCCATTTCATCAAGACTGTGTGGTTTCATCTGTACACAATATGAAGAAAGTCCCTTTGCACCAAAATGAAAAACATCACCTAAATAACCTTTTTCAATATACTCAAAAACAATTGGATCGTCTAGAGGAACATCATTATAAAGATCTAATTTGATACCACGGTTTTTCTCAATTAATTTTAAAATATCAGCTAATTTATCGAGCTGAGCAATTCCTAAAATATCTTCTTTCAAAAAACCAGCTTCTTCAATTTCTGCACCTTCCCACTCTGTCACTACCAATCCATTAGACTCTCTAACTGGCAACCACTGTGCTGACGACTTCTCATCAGGATACACAACTGTACCACATGCATGAATCGAGGCTGATTTAGGAGAATTCAAACAAACCATAACATCATTGATTAATTCTGTATGGTTTTTGACAAACTCTCTTAACTCCGTATCACTGCAGATAACTCTGAAAAAATCTTCAATACTTTTCATACCCTCCTCGTCTCTCAATTTAGAAGTAATTCTTCTAACTGTTCCTATCGAAATACCTTCACAACGAGCAAGATCTGTAATTGCAGCTTTTAATTGCATTGTCGTATATGTTCCAAGTGACGTCACTTGCGTTATACCAAATCTTTTTTCCATATACTCTTTAACTCGAGGGCGTTGTTGGCCCTCAAAGTCTGTATCAATATCAGGCATCGATCCGAGTTGTCTTATTTCTCGAACTTCTTTTTTAAGACTTTTAATCGTTATCATAATCTAATAATATATCTCCTTCTTTTAATTCACCTGCTTTAACTATCATCTTTTCTTCGTTTCTAAAGATACGAACAAAACTTGTACAAGGTATAGTAATAGGTGATGAACTTTCTTCGTTAATGATAACCTCTTCAATCTTATCGTGACGTATCAAACGACCTGTTGTTAAGAATCTTTCAAATAGTAGATCGTAATCAAGAGGATTAATGTAATTCAATCCTAGTAAATACGAAATCAAACATCCACAAGCTGAACCACGACCAGACCCAATTAGAATGTCTTCTTTCTTACACCACTTTACAATGTCTCTAAGCATTAAAAAATAGTCGACCACTTCACCATCTTCAATTACCTTCATCTCTTTTTCGAGTCTCTCAACAACTTCATCTTCAGAATAATTTTCAAGTATCTCAGGATGTTCTTCGAGTCCTTTGATTATGAGATCTTCGAACATAGCAATATTATCTTCATATTGTAAAGCCTCTTCATCAGTCATGTAATATACAGGCATGTGTCTATTTTGAGTCTCTATTACAAAGTTACATTCAAAAGAAATTTCTTTCAAATTTTGAACAGCTTTTTCAAATGTATCAAAAAATGCTTCATCGTCTCCAAACAACTTACCAAGTTCTTCAAAATATTCTTGGTAATTTTTCATATATTGATTGTCACTTTCATAAGTAACAACCTTCGCTAAAGTATTCATTTTTCTTTTAATAGGAGACCATTCTTTTTCAACATAATATGCATCACACATTGCAACTGGATTCATTTTACTATCAAAAAACTTTTTCAAATTTTTCAAATAAAATTCATCACGATCATCCTTTTCGTACTCAACCGTATCTAATTGATAAAACGAAATAATTTTCTTGAGTTCTCTCGGAATCTTTGTATAATCGATTGTTTTAGGATCCCATATAAAAATCAAACCTTCATTACTCTCAAGAATATCTTTTTCTGTTACATATTCTGAATTAGTTTTGTTCATTAACTCATTTAAATGTAACAAATTCTCCCAGCCTTTTTGATCTTTAACAAATGCCTTGATTGTATAACGAATATCATTTACTTCGTCAGAAACCTTAATTTCCAAACCTTGAATAGCTCGTATTCCGTTTTTCTGACATGCAATCTGAAATTTCATTGCTGCAGCAAGTGTACCTTTTTCACACAAACCTAAACTAGTAATACCTAAAAATTTAGCTTTCTTACACCACTGATCATATAAACACATTCCATTCATTAATTCGAATGGTCCGTGAATACCAAGATATGTATCTATATAAAGACTTTCGTCTACCAATTTAGCTCTACCAATCCATTTTACAGGTTGTAGCTTTACAGACTCTTCTTTACCTTTTTCTAAAGCATACCAAACAGATCCAAAGCAAAAAATATAGTAATCATATTCAGTTCTATCACACGCCCAATTAAAGTGTTCATCGAAATAAACACCTCTTTCATTTTTATCCCACTTAAATGGTTCGAAGAGTTGATAAACCTTATTATTTATATCAATTAAAAATTCATCTTCGTCTTCTAAAACTTTATATTCAATAAAATTGTCCTCTAAATATTGTAGAAGTTCAGCAAACAATTCTCTCATATCATTTCTTTTAAAGAAAAGGGAGTTGAGCAAACTCATATCACTCAACTCCCTTCAACCAATTTTCAATTTTTAACTTTTATTTCTCAACAGCTTCAAAGTGCTTATCGCAAACATGCTTAACAACTGTATAATATGTGCTACATGCTTTTGCAATCTGATAGAATGAACGGCCATCGTTTTTCAATAATTCGTCATAAATCTTGGAGGAAATTTCACTCAGACCTTCAGGCTTTTCACCTTTCGGTTTCACATTCAAAACAACTTTCGGAGCACGCGGTTTCTTTTCTTTCGGTTCTTTTGCAGCTCTTTCTTTCTTCGCAGCCTTTTCAGCTTTCTTTGCTTCTTTTGCTGCAGCTTTTTCTTTCTTCGCAACTTCAGGATCAGGATCTTCTGCATCTTCAGCAACAGTTTTAGCATGTTCTTCAACCATCTGTTGTTCGTTTGCAACATCTTCGTCAGAAGCAATCATTGCTTCGTCAGTAACAGTTGTAATACCGGCTTTCTTCTGCTCGATCAATTTTTCCAACTCATCTCTGCTATACTTAGCATAATTCTGAATACCTAATTCATTTGCTTCTTTACGCAACAGCAATAACGATTTTTTTTCAGCCATAATTCATTTGTTTTTAAGTTATTATTTTTGTTTCTTTTGACGCTGTAAAGGTCGATCTATTTCTTCAATGTAGCAACATGTTGTCGAAATTATTTTTCAGAAAAGACTACCTCCTTTATTTGCATCATTCTCTGTTCTACTGTACCCGTCACCCTTAAATGTGGAATATCAGAATTTTTCAAAATCTGTTGAATCTTTTGATCGAAAGATTCACGTAATAATTCATCGACTAATCTTTCTCCGTCGTTCTCTACAGGAAACTCAATAGGTGTGTACACTAGAAGTGATAAATCGTCCTTTCTTCTGATAACTTCTTTTCTTTGAAAGAACTCTTCTGTACTCATATCTATAAAATCCTCACTACCTACCGGCATCTGATCAAATAGAACAGACGTAAATGCAGCAACGTCAATTATACATCTGTCAGCAACAGAAGGAGCTTCAAACATCTTCGAAAGAATTTCATTATATCGATCAAAAATCATTCGTTGAGTCTCTGAATTACTTTTTTCATTGATCTCACGTCCTTCTTTATGAAGATCTCTTACAACATTTGTAAAAAATGACCAACCTTCAAATTGTGGATCCTTTTTCATTGCTTCAATAAGAGTTGTCTTACCTGTACATGACGATCCGCAAAAACTTATTTTCTTGTACTTCATAATTATCTTAAATCACCTGATCCGTGTATTACATTTCTCTTTTTACGAGATGCTAATTTTTCATTATTTTTAAGAGCAATCTCTTCAATCGTTAATCCTAAAGATTTTGAAAGACCATTCAAATAACTCCAAACATTCTTCCACGCTTCAACAGTCTGATCTTTTCTGTTTTCTGAAAAATGATTACATGAATCCTCAGACCAATCATCTCTCAAAAACTTCTTAACTTGCTCAGCAATTTTACCAACTTCTGAAACAATATCAAACGGAGACGGCATCCGAACATCTTCATTCCAATCCCAATCGTCTTCAATAGGAAGATTCAGTTCTATACGAATCATCGCTAAATACCACATCATATCTCCAATTTCTAATGCAACATCTTCAATATTCGCTTCATCTTTCATTTTTTCAAACGTCTCACCCATCTCTCCAGCTAAACCAATTACAACATAAGGAATCGCTACTTTAGGATTGTATATAGGCGTTTGATTTGCCTTTGCTTCATATTCTTTGTAATTCATCTTCTTATTTTTTAGAACAATTTTCAATCATTTTATACACTTCATCACGGCTTCCAATTTCGTTAGTCTTGAAATAACCTGAACAGTACGTTGTTTGCATTTCCGAATTATCTTCAACACCACGAAGTTTTACACACGTATGTTCAGCTCTGATGTGAACAAAAATACCTTGATTTTCACCGAGAATTTCATTCAAATAATCGTGAATTTGTTTACATAGATATTCTTGAGTTTGAGGTCTTCTTGACAAGAAATCTACAATACGGTTTAATTTAGACAAGCCTATAATATTACCATCTTTTTTCGGAATATAAGCCACATCGCATGTTCCAAAAAATGGTAAAATATGATGAGCACAGAAACTATGAACCTCAACTCCTCCTTGAAAGACAATACCATCGTAACCATTTTCATTCGGGAATACAGTAATCTTTGGAGGATTATCATAAGCTCCACCGCCCAATTCTTTTACAAAAACCTTTGCAACACGATAGGGCGTCTTCTGCATACTCGGATCATTTTCCCAATCGTATCCTAACGCTGTTAAAAACTCGCCATAAGCCTTCGTAGCTCTTGACATCATTTCTTCTCTTTCTTTTTCAGACAAAACCACATTTTGTCCTGCTTTAATTTTCATCATAACTTTATCTTTCTTTTTCAGTACCCCAAATCACTATTTGTAAGCGATCGGTATAATTATATCCATGTTCAGTACAATATTCAGCAACCATTCTTCTGTTTTGATTAAGTTGGTCATTTGTTGCACCTGCCGGCATTAGAGTTATATTCCACGGTTTAATAAATTTCATATCATACCACAATTCTTCTTTATTGTTACCGTAAAACGGTTGTCTTTTGTCTCTTCGTTGTGAGATGTCGTAATCAATCAATTCACGAATATGTTTTTCAATTTCTTCGAAATCTTCTTGACCTCCTACAACATATTTCAATCTGAAATCCTTAGCAAATGTAATCATTGTCCACAGTGCTTCTTTATTGAAACGTTTATGTGAATGTGACTTCATCGCATCACTCATTTTTATTCCGAGTTTTTCGCACTTCTCTTGAGTAGGTTCTGATGAACTAAGTTTTGGAGAGATGTTTAAAAGATCAATTCTCTTCAAGAGCTCGCTGTCAACTACAATACTTCCATTTGTTTCAACTATAATATACTTATCGTATTCTCCGTCACATATATCAATAAGTTCAGAAACAAATTCAGGATATAAAAATGGTTCTCCACCTGTTATCGAAACAGAAGGAGTAAGTGGATGTTTCTCTAACAAATTGATCACATCTTGATAACAATACTTACCTTTATCAGCCTTAAAACTTGAATATGCTGTATCACATATACTATTTGCAAACATACATCTCAAATTACAACCTGACAATCTAACGAAAATTGTCGGTTCTCCGGCTGTTACAGATTCTCCTTCAATAGAATTAAACAATTCTATAATCGGTCTTTTTTCATTTAATTGCATCTTTGTCATACTTGTTTTTCGATTTTAGGATTTTCGAAATACTTTACACCTTCAGGCATTCCTTCAGCAAAAAATCGTCTGAGTTCAATAGGCCAATCTTTCTGTACTCCATTTGAAAACTCTGCTTTCAGATCTACCGGTAAAAAACAAGCATCATGTTCAAATGCAGTTGCACTTCCCGTTCTTGTTTCATAATATTGTACAGAATGAACGATAACATTCTTTTCTCCGTTATTGAAAATAGTTGCTTTAAGTATCTTATTTATAATATATAACATATATAAAGATAACATTTCTGCAGATGGACTCACTGGCAAAACTATCCATCTATCAGACCACTTCTTTACATCGTTAATATATTCAGGATAATCTTTTTTCCATAAGACAGTACAGTGATCAAATGAATCGATAAAACTTTTGATTGTTGTTTTCATAAGACCAAAATCCATAAGCATTTGACCTTTATCCTTTGAACTTGCTGTAAAACTCACCAACACTTTAAAAGAATGACCGTGTATCGAAAACTTACACCTCTCTGTAGAGCAATTTCGAACAATATGTGCCATTTCTCCTTCAAATTCTTTTGTTATAATCATAATTCTATCATTTTTAAATGTTGTCTAAAGATACAATATTTATTTGAAAGAATCGATAGATATGGTGTACAACAACTTAACTTTCACATCATTATAAGGTACCTCTAAAAATCCCTTATTAACCTTAAGAATCACGACATTTTCATTGGGACGATTTTCAATAACTTTATACTCTCTTTCATTGTAAACGACTATTTGCCCTTTTTGAAAAAGATAATACGAATCCCAATAAGAGACACTTTTTTCTGAATTGGGTGCGTATTGAAAGTTTGGTTTACCTGACTCTCTCAAAAAATCTTTTTGAAAGAAAAGTTCTAAAGCAATGTCAGAATCGAATATACTTGGAAAGTGAAATTTTGTAGTGAGATCGATTATCTTTGCCTTTTTCTTTTCAGCAATATCACTGCTCATTTTCTTAAAGTGAGGGGTTTCGTATATAATTGCTCTAAGTCTTTGACTGAGATATTCTAATTGTAATATGTTTACAAATTCTTGATTAGTTAAATTACGTGATTTCATATTTTCGAATTTTTCGTGTAAAGTAACTAAATTATGCTTAAAACAAAAAGAAAGAGCTACTTAATTCGTAACCCTTTCTTCTATAAAACTTTAAATAACTACCAATTAATTTTAACTAATCGACCTCCCCATCCTTTCGTTGTTGAGCCGTTATATCCTGTTGATGAAATCACTAATTCTCTATCTCTCACAAATAAACCTTCTTTATGTAATTCTTTTCCGTATCTACCATAGATGAATTCTCCTGTGAGAATAGTTCCGTCTTCTCTATATGCTGTTGATGCGAATCCACTTTCTTTTTCAAAATAAACTTTATGTCCTTCATATTCAATGCAATCCATTTCGACTTCACAAAGAAATGATTCGTAAACTTCTTTCATTCTTTTAGTTGGCTTTCCATTTCTCATTACTGGAATTTGAACTTTTCTAATTTTTGGCATCATCATTGTTTTCATAATTTCCTATTTTTAGTTAATACTGTCCTTTTCTTTTGATGTTGTAAAGGTACACTTTTGATACACGCGGTCCAACAATTACAGCAAATTATTTGCGAAAAAATTTATAGGCTCAATTAAATTGTCTAAAGCATCGAGTAATTCGTTTGCAGTTGCGTCTCCCGGATCTTTCTTTTTATCTTTCAGAAGAGCTATTCTTACATTAAAATATCTTTGTAGAGAAAGTGAAGCACTTTTAATCATTTCAGGTTTATCAGGATCGTACATTAAAATGATATTTCGAACACCTCTCTTTTTTCTCAATAGTTTGATCTGATCTGTACCTATGTTATTACCAAATGTGAATATGCATTTAATCTCATCTGTTTCGTATAAATGCAATTTATTGTCAACAGATATATAATCAAACATACCCTCAACAATTATCAAAGTGTCAGTGGTATCTGTGATATTGTCATATCCACCTATTACCTTAGCAAATCCGTCAGTAGAGTTTTCGTAACGAAGAACTAACTTCTCTTTTCCTTCCTTGAATCTCTTTAGATTGCGTTCGTGCCATTCTTTACTTTTTGTTGATCGTGCTAACCAAGCTACCGTCTTGTGATTCATAGTAAATTGAAAAACGATCTTTTCTTTCAGTTTTCTTTCTAAGAAAAAATTCGTTATAGCCGGTTTAAATTCATTGTAATATCTTTTGTTGAATCCTCTTTTATCTAAATACTCATCTTTATCTAAATACTGTAATTTACTAGGTAGTTTACATTCATTAAGTTCAAGAGATTCTTCGACTTCTTCTTCGTCCTCAACCAACGGAGTCAACTTAGACGTTTTGATGCTATTCTCATAATCTACTTTAGCAAGATCCAATCTAGAAATCTTAGCTAAAAAAGACCTTAAATTAGTTTTCGTTCCACATTTAAAACAATGAAATGTACCATTATTATTTTGATCATTAAATCGAATCCCCCACTTGCCTCCTTTTCCGCAAAAAGGACAGACTTCATCTTTGTTTTGTAACCAACCTGCCGATCCGAATAGAGTTAGTCCTAACTCTTGGACTAACTCCTCTTTGTCAACTCTAAACATAATTTAATTCTCTTTAATTCCAAAAGTATCAAGACCAAAAGTCTCTGCAATATATATTGATTTATCTTCATAGCTCATTCCGCGATACCAACGTTGTAACTCACATGCAGAAACACAAAGTATATCGGCTACATAACAACTCATCTTCCAAAATGAACATTGGTCGTATGCCCCTATTTCTTTGAGATATTTTTTAGCAAAATATTTAAGTGCTTTCTTAAGCATGGAAGTTTTATCTTCTATATCATAACGGTCTGTGCGTAGATAATATTTAAGACTGATGCTATTAACACCTCTTTTGTTAATCTCATCAAAAACATCTTTTGCCCAATACATTTCATCTTCTGTTAACTTCATTGCTTTTATGTCTTTGCTGTATATCCGTTTCATTGCTTTATCTCCTATTTTTAGTTAATACTGTCCTTTTCTTTTGATGTTGTAAAGGTACACTTTTGATACACGCGGTCCAACAATAAATCAGATTTTTTTCGCTTTTGTCAATTTTTTCTCTTTTTCAGGCTTTTCATTTTTTTGCGTTTTTGTAGGTAAACCATTGAATAATTGATTGGTTCTCACTCTATCATAAAAACGCCCATGATCATAATCTGTTGCAATGGGAATCACCTCTTGAGACTCTTTGAAGTCACGAACCTTGTCATTGTAAATACGCATTGTATCAGTCTTCTTTTCTTCCATTGTCATATTACCTGTGAAAACATAAGAAAATGGCTTTACAAGCGTTTTATCACCCTCTGTATAACTTCTATCGATCACTCTCTCGGAATTATCCCAAACCTCAATAGGGACATCACTTGCCTGAGTTGCTGTAAATCCAACCATTTTAAATTCAACACAAATATTTTTAAATAACTGAGCGCATGTCTGTAATTTATCTTTTTTGAATTTAGGATTGTTATCTATAATCTTATTCAAACCTGTAGAAACAAGATCCAAAGAATCGAGAATTAAAACTTTTGGATAAAATCCGTTTGCTTTATGATAATCAAGAACAAGATTTCTTATATCTACCATAGTAGCTTCGCCAAACTTTTCAAATCCATAAACATCAATGTCTTGTCCATACTCCTTCATCGTTTGATATGCTTTTAATACAGCTTCCTGATCTTCGGGTTCTAAATATCCTCGCCTAATATCGTTATACTTTTGTCCTGTCCAATATTGATCGTACTTATCAAGACATGCCTGGACACCTCCTTCTAACTGGATATGTAAAACAGGATGTCCGTCTAATGCAGCACTCATTCCGTGATGTCTTAATACGGTGGACTTTCCGATACCGGACCTCATTATCCACAATACAGTATCTTCTACTGCAGCACCACCATAGGATATCTCATCAAGTCTATCTACGCCAAACGTAACTTTTTCAGGCGTCTTACTAGTCTCAATTTCACTCCTCTTTCTCTGCATTCGTAAATCGAATCCCTTAAATACCTTTTGAAAAGTTCCTGCATCTTGTCTTAATGAAATTTGCAATATTCGCTGACTTTCAGAAGCATTTGTTTGAATTGCTTCTTCTTTTTTTCCATCTTCATACAAATCATGAACTTTTTTGCTCAACAGTTGGAATTCTACATCCTTGATATAAGATTCTAACTGATCAATTATTAATTCACGATCTACTTTATTGGCATTTTTAACTTCTTCAATCGCTTCTTGTACAAAATCATTATCAACATACTTTTGAGAGACTGTTCCTAAAGATGGAATAGTCTCTTTATTTGTAAAAATCTCAATCGCTTCTTTTAAAAGAAATTTATATCCAGGCCACTCTTTAGGTATCAATTGATACGTTAAATTACAGACAGCTATTCTTGTTAGATATGGATCTAAATAAATTAACTTAAATAGCTCTGCCATAAAATTGGCACTTAGTTTATTCGCCATACTATACTAAATTTATCTCAACTTTTACTTCTTTTTCGTCTTCACGCAAACTATTGATACAAATAAATGAGGACATGCAAATATCGTCGTGTCCCGAACCAGCTTCCAATTTGCCGTTATCGCTTTTAAAAGTAATGGATGAAAATTCTCCGAACATCACATTAACTGCGTCTCTCGTCTCACCAACTGCATAAGGACATTTTAATTGTCCTCTCTCAAACATTGCAGAAAGACTTGGTAAACCTGTATAAAGATCCTTCTTATTTCCTTCTGTTGTAGTAAAAGGCTCTATATTTTTCAATCCTCTTTCTTTAGCTAAACCTGAAAGTATGGACTGAAAACCATTCGATTCACACACTATCTTATTCGGTCTAAATAAACGATCTAGTTGAACAATTTTATCTACTTGTTCATTGTGAGACATACCTCTTTGTCTATAATAATAAAGTAGATAATAATTCTTCATCGAATCAATACCCCAAATTGTATAAACCGTATAGTCTGCGCCAATATTACCTGAAACAGCAAAATCGACTCCTATATGCACACGAGTTAATTTGATGGGGAAATCATCAATTGATGTTGCAAATCGAATTTGCTCCATTCCTATCGTAGATCTCATAAGATACTCGTAAGGGAATATCGTTGACGAATCGCTAATAGGAACTACAAGATATTCTCGATTAAATACAATTGTCCCCAACTCTTCTTTCTTTTGAAGAATTTGATCAAAAGTATATCTATCAGGAGCAAGTGGACGACCGTCAGGAAAAATTACAGGATATTCAAAGCAATAAAATCGCTTATCGACTTTCAATACCTGATATAATTCATTGGGCGAAGAAGAGTAAGGAGTTCCACACACAAGAAAATAACCATAAGGTTCTACAATAGGTTCTATGGTACCTTTGATTAATTCTTTGATCTTCTCTCTCTGCTCATCTGAATATAACGAAGATTCATCAGGCATATCGTCGCAAATACAAGCTCCAACATGAAGACCGCGAATAAAACCATCTTTACCTCGAACATGAAGTATTGAACCTGTTTCTGTCGTGATTCCTGTTTCGCCGATACTTGCCTTACCATTTGGATTAAGTTTTTCTTTTATAAGATCATTTGTCTCAATCTCTTCTCTTACTTTAGCAATCTGCACTTTTGCTAAAGTCATTGTAGATGTGATATAACAAGTCTCTTTTCGATTTTGATTATCAATTGTATTAGGTATCCATAAAGTCGGTCTACAATAACTCCATAATCTCCATAATACAAATGCGTAAGAGAAGGTATAACTCTTACCTGAACCTCGACCACAAAGATAACAACTCCATGGAAACAACTGAATTAAATTCCCCCACTCAATATTTCTCCATCCCATTCTAAAGCTAGGAAGCATAGAGACAATGAAATAATTAAGCGATTGAATTTTTAATGTTGTATCCATAGAGGCCTTAACATTCTCTATATAATCAAGACTTTCAGAATCAAGTGTTCGTCCAAGATAAAGAGCTCTTTCGGATTGACAAAGCATCTCCTGTAACATTCGATCAACATCATTAGAATATCCTTCTAATAATTGATTTAAAGCTCTACCAGGTAGAGCTTCAATTATTTTATCGACAATATCACATAAATATCCAACTTGATTAGCTGATAATAAATCCTTTCCATCAAGTGACGTCATTGCAATTCAAATGTATTTCTAAAACGTATTTTCTTCTTATTCGACAATTGTGTCTGACCTTCTCCTCTCAATTTCTTTATATAAGAAATTAAAAGCAAAGCATTGGCATCGACATCATTTTGAGCGCGGTGAGCTTCAACGAGATCAACTCCAGCTAATTGACAACACGTCCCTAATTTAAAATCTATTTGCTCTAATGCACTTAAATGAGCTAATTGCATTGTATCTAACCAAAATCGAACATAATTATTTATATCGTCATTCATATAAATAAAAAAGTTCTCTAAAAACGGTTTATCGAAAGCAACAAAATTATGTCCAGCTATTGTACATAACTGACGAGGATTTTTATACTTACTAAACCAAGACTTCAGAGTTTTATAAATTTCTTTCAAAGGAACTGAATTAGCCTCTTGCATCTCTTTTGTTATACCATGAACTGCAGTAGCTTCTTCAGAGTAACCTATTAAATCTTCTTTGTAATTATAAGGTAAAATTGCACTATATCTGTCAATAATTTCCAATTTTTCCAAATCAATACAAGACATAGCCCACTCTACAGCAGGTACGTCAAAAAAAGCTCTTTGTTTACTATTAGGTAAACCTCCTGTTTCCCAGTCTGCAACAATAATATATTTGGCTGATGTTTTCATTTTTCTAATCTTTATAAACCTGATTATTTTCGTTCGCAAGTACGTTATACATTCGTATTGTACAATGCTTTTTAGGAATCAAAACTATCTCGTTTCCACCAAGATATTCAGGTAAATGTCCTCTTGTTATATAGGCCTGAATGTCATTTCTATTAAATTCTTTACCATTGTCTTTTTTAAAATTCTCATTCATCCAATGCAACAATCCTTGTGCATTAACCTCTCTTAATAAATACTTTTCTCCCATATCAATTTCTAGCTATTAATAATCTTTCAAAATCAACATCTCTTTGTTCTTCGTCTTCGTAAATGATATACAAATTTTTAATAGGATTATCTTTAAACGAAGCTGTTTCATCTTCTAATTTATTGATAATTATAACAGGCTCTCCCTTTTTATTATACTCTTTCGATTGAGATATAATAAAACCTTTCAATAAACTAAAATCGTTACCAAAGACAAAATTACGCTTTTTTATATTACCAGCAAAATTTATCCAATTATCAGCTTCCTCATAAAGTTTCATTTCATTTTCCTTATCAGGAAGTGTTTCGTAATTTTGCAATCTTGCTGCAAATCTCTTTAAACCTGCACTTTCAAATACTTTGATGCATAGATCAATTATCTTTCTATCTTGATTCATCTCGTTCTTTTTCTAAAAGTTTAAAAATCAATTCTTCAGGAATTTGCTTTATAAGTTTCGATCTATCACCAAAATCATAAATATAGTGACAATTTTGACAAGCCAAAACAATATTTTCAGAATCACATCTTAATGTAGGATGTGCTCCTCTTGAAAGAATGTGACTAAAAAATATAGGTTTGGGATTATTTCCCAATCTTTTACCACAATGAAAACAAATATGTTTTCTAGTTCTCCATATTTCATCAAAAACAACTTGAAGTTCATTGTTTTCTTTTTCAAGAGTATTCTTATTCAAAGAACTTTTCTTTCTATCGTCATCGCATTTTTTACAAAGCCATTTGTTCCTGTTAAAAATCTTGTGTTCTGTTTTACAACAAACACACGGTCTCACCTCTTCTTTAATTCGCTTTATATACATTAAAAATTTTGATATAATTCAAGATTGTTGAAAACATAACACTCCTTATCCTTGACTTGCGGATACATATAAGAGGGAATCTGTGCTATCTTACGGGCATTTCCCCAGTATGATATCCAGTCTTTCACGTCAAACAGAAGTTGCGGAGTATCATAAAACAGGTTCAATTCTCCTGTTGTTTGTACGTCTCCATCCCATTTACCTTCGTCACGGGCAATATATAATTTAAATTTATTCATATCAATTCCCTTTTTATTAAAAGTGATTCCACTCTATTCCAGTTTACAAACCCTCTGTTTGACAGGTTTATATCATATCTCAACGGACATCCCAATGCTGCATCGTCAATGTATATGTGACAATATGGCTTAGGCGATAATGTCCATGTGTGCTGTTCAGGATTCTCGTTTATACCGAACAAAGGAATGTCGTTGTCCGTAAACCATTGTACGGCTTCTGACAGATACTTTCCTCCTTGTTTGTGTATGTTGTAATCATCGGAAGTCACCTCATCAATATCACTTCTCATAGTAAATAGGATAAGTTTGTGCCCGTTATCAACCAATTTTCTTAACACAGGCACAGCACCTATATCCTTGCCGATTTTAGGAAAGTCGTGTGTCACGACCGTTCCGTCAAAGTCAATTCCTATAATAGCCATAAATTTATGTTTTTAATTAAACGCTTAATAATCCAATTCTCTTCAATTTCTTTCTAAAATTCTTTTCATTCAAGGCTTGATCGTAATAGCAATCAGGTTCTACAACCGTTTCAGTTTTGGTTACAGGAAGCCTATTCAAACCAATAGCAACCTTGTGTATAATAGAAGCCCTCTTGATTTCCCCTGTTTTTCGATTAAAAGAGAACAAGATATGTCCCGGATTCTTCTTAATCCTATTGACTAATTTATATTCTGTTTGCTGCTTTTGCAGATATTCTATCTGTTCCTTAGAAAGATTATCTTTTGTTATAATAGGTACTATATCCATTTTAGTTATTTCTCCTTAATTATCTTAATATCAGTTACTTTACCACGATTAACAAAGAAGAAACAACCCATCACATTACACAGGTATGATTCATGCTCCATCTTACACTCATTGCATTCTTTATTCAACGAACATTTACTGCAATCAAAATCCAGACAGCGCGCATCAATCAGTTCAACCATTTCATGCAGCACTCCATCAATTATTATTCCGTTTTTTACTTCCATAATCAAATACAATTTCTCATATACGTTCTCCTATCAATCATACCGTTTTCTGATTCTTCTACCAAGCCAAAGAATGTATTAGCATAACAAACATGCTCGTCTATCATTATACATATCCCATCAGACGGATAATATTCACATGAAACATTATCATCCCAATCTATATGTTTTTGTGCTTCTTTGGCTATATCATCACAAGCAATCATATACTCTATGTATTTATTAGATGCTTTTCTTATTTTATCAAATATATTTCCTTTCATGGCTTTTCAATTACTCAATATATAAAACAATCCCTCTATGTATCATATCTTCCAATTCTCTTTCCGAAAACTCATCGAATGTATGTTTATCCATAGTGCAAAAATGATACCTTACAAGATGCTTTTCATAATTGATGTTTTTATGATAATCAATCATTACATCACTTATAACCGTCTCAACAATCTTACCGTTTACAACAAAAGAAAAACGTGTTCCGACATCATAACACACCTTCTTAAACAAAAGAACTTTACTTTCATTCATTTTCAATCTCCTTTCCCATAAACATTTACAAACTCGCTGACATCCATATAGTCTATACCGAAATTCTCGGCTGTTTTCTTGTCACTGTCCGAAAACTGCCCTTCAAGGCCGCTTGCATCACCAATCATTAGACAATCTTCTACCTCCAAACTGCAATCTTTCCATGTCTTGTAATTATCAAAAAGTTCTTCAAGCATTCCGGTATTCGGCTTTCTCATAGGGTTGCTTCTGTCATTGCTTCCGCAATACTTAAAACGCGTATCAATGTTGCAATAATCCATTATACTGTAATTCACATACTCACATTTTACATAAATGAATGATTCCGGAAACAGACCCCTTTCTATCCCTCCTTGATTTGTCACAATAAAGATTTCTTTGGGATTCAAATTCTTTATTGCATCTAGAACATCAAACTTAAATTTCATGTCCCATATACCCTTCGGGAACGCCTCACCGCTTGCAGTTTCTATTAACGTCCCGTCCATATCACAAAACAAAACTTTATACTTTTTCATTTTTCTATGTGTTTACTGTTCTTATTCCTTTTTCTGCGTTTCGCAATCTGCTTGTCTATACACCCATCATCTTTTATCCATTAATTGCTTCATTTAACTTTTCCTCAAACTCCGCAATGATACAATCTGCATCACCGCCATGTACCCAATTGTCCAATACAGACGAAAGAACTTCAACTGCCTTTCTAGATGTTTCGTCAACTGCCATATTGATCGCTTGATTCATTTCCTCTAACGTAAATATGCTCATAATTATTCCTCCTTCTTTTTAAGGCTTATATCAATTGACAACCTATCGACGATTTCCTCCTTAATTATCTCCCTACACAAATTTCTTATCATAAGGTAATCACCGTTTTTCTTTATCTCGTCAGAAACCATACAACGAATCCACCTCTCTATATTAACATCGTCCCCATAGGTGTTATGGAAGATACGTTTAACTTCCTCTTTCACAATTGGAACTATTATATCCTTTATATCCTCTTTAGTCAACTTTAGTTCGTTATGGATATAGTTCTTTATTTCTCTGTATCTATATTTGCTCATATTTTATACTTTTTATAGTGTTTACAATATTTAGGCGTTTTCCTAGCCGTTATTCTCTTCTGTAAAGCCATGCAATACATAAACGGACAAATACCTTGATAGTGAATACATTCACTACAATGTGCTCCTAAATTCATTATTTTTGCCATAACAATTACTCCTTTACTAGTTCTATCATAACGTTCATAAGACAAACATATAAGTTCACATTCGACATGGTTCCATCTTTCTTCACCTTGCCAAACAATGGCTCAATGTCATCAAAAAAATTAATTCTATAATCCCTGACATAAGCGTATTGTTTTCTTTCGGGGACAGTAACACTTTCTAAGTTATCTAATTTTGTATATGTAGATGCAGGAGTGGTAATACACACCTTGCTTCCGATAGGATACTTCACATTGGATTCAATGTACTCTTTTTCTAATTTTATCATTTCGTTTTTCAATTCATTCATCTTTGAATTGATAATTTCTCTCTTTACTTTAAATTCTTCTTTATTCATATCTACATGCTTTATTGTATTTACATTCTTTACATTTAATTTCGTTATAAAGAGCTCCTTCGTATTCGTCGTTACATAAAATGTATCCTCTAGGAGTATTCCAAAATTTATGTCTCAGAAAATCTAAGTATTCTTCTGAAAATCTACTTTGACTTTCTAACGGATTTCGAAGACCTCTTTGTCTAAGAATTCGAGAAACCATAAACATCTTCTCTGACGTTCTCTCGTTCCATTGTTTTATTGAGTTTAAACACAAACATTTTGCTAAAGTGATATAGAATATTCCCGAATTCTTTCTATCAGATAAAACAATCTGAAACGACAGATATTTCCATATCTCATCAGTTGTATTAATCTTAGAATTTATCATAAACTTGTTTATTAAGTTTATATTCTTCTGAGATCGCTTCAATTCATAGCCTGGACTATTATTCAATCTAGCTATCAAATATTCATATATATCACAAAATTCATCTATCATAACAAAATAGTATCTCTTACTCTCAAAGAAAAGGACGTTTTTGAATTCGTCCTTTTTCAATGCCTAAAGATACAAAAATATTATCTATCTACAACGAATCCTCCCAAATAATTTGTAATTTTAGTGTCTCTTCTTGATTATGCACAATAGGTTTATATCTTGATCCTGAAAATGTAGCTAAGGGATCTATTTCAGCAACCTTATTATAATCTATCGTAGCTTTCTCTTTATTAATACTTCTTGAAATCCATAATCCGATCATTTGACCAGGTTCAATATCGCCGATAGTAACTCTAGAATCTTCCGTAGCATCATAAAGCTGAGTATTAAACGGTTTGCTATATATAGAAGGTATTAATTCCATATATTGTTCATCGTTTGTACTCTGAGTAAGAACTGTTGCTCCTATTTGAAAATTACAATAAGCATCTTCAGGAACTTCAAACCACATTTGAACATTTGATGCGACTTTATCACTATCATTTTGCAAAACAATAGCTCGATATTCTGTTTTTGCGTTCTTAATTGTCAACAAACTTAATTCATCGAATAAATTCGAAAAAACATCGTTAGGAACTTGCGTTGATGAAGGAAATCCTCCTATCGAATAAATAGATTTTGTTTGAGCTGCCATATATGCTGAGCTCACTGTATATAATAGTTTCATTAGCTTTTTGATTTTGCAAAATTAGACAATGACCAATATTCACTCTTTTTTGTATTATCTACAGAAATAACTCCTCCATTATTTCTTACACGAGCTAGATAAAACTCGTTGTTTGATTTTGTAGGAGGTTGATCAAGTGTTGTTTCTTGTACAAGGCTAAATGTGTAATAATCGTAAGTATACAATCCTTCCAACTGAGCATCTGTAAATACCTTGCCCAAAGGTATCGTTCCTAAGATTATTACTTGTAAATTTGTTTCAGCAACAAAGTCAGATTCTGACGTTAAAATCAAGTTCTGATTATCCACAACATTAACGATTTGATAAATCCCATTATTTAACGGTTGTGATCCATCGTCTTTAGCAAAACGGATTGCAACAGGAGTTTTACCTGACTGTCCTCTTACTTTACCACTAAAATTCACAGTTCCAGTAACAGCTCCTTTTTGGTTGATACTAACTAAACCGTCTTCATAATTTTTAGTCGAATAACTAACTTTCAACCAATAATAAACGCTATCTGAAGGCACTGCAAAATTGTCGTGAATATTTTTGAGATTAATAACTTGTCCAAGTGAGTTGACGGCCATACCTGGAAGTATTTTTATAGTACCTCCTTGTGTTCCCTGCTCAACTTCAAATGCTTTATTGTCTTCAAAAGTATCATTTGTAACAAAATCAGCATCAAACTTTTTAGGATTGTTTGTTATAATCCCAAAAGTATAACTTGCACCTATCAAAATTTTACCAAGCAAGGATTCTTGTAAAAATCCTTGCAAATTCATCAACTCCTCTTTTTCTAGAAAAGTATTTCTATGTACATTTAATTGTGACATATATTATATTTTTTAATTAAAACCAATTAGGAAATTGTTGTTTAAATAAATCGTAATAAGCAGCTCCTGTACAACCACTAAAACAAGCTGTACTATCTTTAACTTGATCTATTTTAATAATATTTTTAAATATCGGAACAGATACTGTAGATATACACAATGGCATTGATAGAGCAATCTGTGTATTACCTATACCGCTATCAGAAATCCCTGGATAATAGATTATTTTAGAACAGCCTTCAAAAGCACGATCCCAATACAAACAAGTTGTATAAAGACCACTTGTAACTGTCACTTTATCACTTCCTATAGTATATCCAAATAAATCATTAATATTTCCTTCGAGATTTGTACAATTATAAAACATTTGTGAAATACGTATAATTTTATTCGCATTGTTAGGTGTAACAGATATTCCAACACTTCTCAAGTTTTTACAAAGAGCAAAGCATCTTGTATAGTCAGAACAATCTCTACTAGTAAAGAAATTTGAAGGAATTTGTGTTACACCGCTATTCATAAACGTTTCGACACAAACATCGGCATTAACTAGATTAATTGTTGATATATTCAACAAATTTGTTGTACCTAAAAATGTTCTAGTGTAATTATTTAATTCAGTAGACGTGATAGAAAATAAATTAGAACCTACACTTGATAACCTACTACAATTAGCAAAAGCTAATTCGAAAGTTGCATTTCGAACAGATCCTGAAAATACACTCGAAGGTATTGATGTAATTCCTGATAACTCAGCAAATTTTTTTGCTATAAAAGATCCACCTGAATAAGCTGAAATCGTACAAGGCGAAGATAAATTACCGCAACCGCTAAACATATCCTCACAACTCGTAATGTTAACAGCATTGATGTTTGCCTGAATGTTTGATAAATTACTGAGATTAAACATATTAGACACATCGCAACCTCTAGATGAAGGAGATATTGTTCCGGTAACCGAATTTAAATTCTTAGTATTTTGGAAACAATACGTATAACTCTCGATATTTGATCCACCTAATACGTCATTCAAATTAATAGATCCTGACAAGCCTGAAGATGCATAAGTATATTTATAATTTGTTCCAAAAGAAAGACATCCCTTTGGAACGCTTCTCAAAGAAGAACATCCAAAGAAAAAACGTTCAGTTGAACCTGACATCAAACTAGTAGTCCAACCCGGTATTGATGTTAAATTTCTACATCCATCAAATGCTGATTGAGACCAAGATGTATTCACTTTCGAAGTAAACCATTTCAAAACTCTAATCAAACTTGTTTTAAAATTCG
>ERZ773104.137-NODE-137-length-106914-cov-26.745468_pt1 | contig 106914 bp, 123 predicted proteins | sample MGYA00511920_ERZ773104 | MGnify/ENA primary metagenome ERZ773104 (study PRJEB29015, sample SAMEA2737857) | human gut metagenome | biome: human gut; feature: human-associated habitat; material: faeces | place: China | collected 2012 ... | reverse complement strand
TTATCTATATTATATAGGAATATGGTTAATAAGTTAATTGTGCAATTTAGTAAAATTTTTTCATAACTCCCCACTTACCAGTTAAAACTAGATTTTGTAGAATTTTCTTGAGTATTATTTTTTTTATTTTCTTTTCTTATTTTTCTTTTTTGATACATATCCATAATTATTGCTTCCTTTTTAATTATTTAATTCATTATAATAATTATTAAAATTATATTTTTTACTATCATCTAATTTTGCGTTTATATTATATCATACATATACTTATTTGAAAATAGTTTATGTAAATAAAACAAGAATTCTTTGCAAATCATATACAAAAAATTCTTGTTTTATTATTAATAATATTTGTATTCATTAGTATCATCACGTGAATCTCTTTTTTTCAATTCTTCATCATAATCTTTATTGTTAAAATACCAATCTGTTTTTTCATCTTTAGGGTGTGCCTTTCTATTTTTGTCTAGTATAACATCAAATAAACAGAATATAGCTAACAATGTTGCCATTAGATCACATACTAAATTTGCACTTAATGCTATAGATATAGTTTCTCCACCAACAATAGAAATCAATGAATTGAATAAATGTTGACCATAATACAATCCATACATAAGAAAGTACGCTAATGCTCCTATCAAATTTCTTCTTATTACTAATATAATACATATAAGTGTTATAAAAGAAATTATTATTTCAAATGTTAAATTATATGATACAATTCCTATAAAATCAATTGAAAATTGTGTACACAATGCAACAATTGCTCTAAACATCCAAAACATTACCATAAATATTATTATTAAGATTGTTCCAAAACTCATATTTTATTCCTTTCTTTTGTTTTTTCTTATATAAAAAGTTGGTATGTAGAAAATATTTTTTCTATACCAACTTTGCTTTTAGTCTTCATCTACAAAATTAAACTCATCTTTATATTTTTCTTTAAATATTTGAAATACTTTATTTAATATTTCTTCATCGTCAACTCCAACATAAGATTCTTCATCTGAATCTTCATCTGTGTCTTCAAGTTTTAGTATAACTACCTCTCCTTCTTCCTCTTCTCCTTCTTCAGCTACTGGTAATAATACTACATATTCTTCATCATCTAATTCAACTAAATCTAAGAATTCAAATCTTACTTCTTTTCCATCCTCATCATTTAATACTATTATATTATCAACTTCTTCGTTTTCCATTTTTTAATCCTTCCTTTCTAAAACATTTATATTTTTCAATTTAATTAACCTTTATCTTATTTAAATAAGTTTCTAAAATATATACTGCAGATATAGTATCTACTATATTTTTCTTTTTATACTTATTAACATCTAACAAGTTCATTGTTTTATGTGCTGCAACTGTTGTTAATCTTTCATCTATTGTTTCTATTTTCAAAGTATTATATTTACATTTTAATTTATGAATAAATTTGTCTGTTATTTCTGTTCTTTCTGATTCTGTTCCATTCATATTTATAGGTCTCCCTATAACAATTGTATCTACTTCATATATAGAAAATAATTCATCAAGTCTTTTTAATATTACCTTATCAGAACCTTTATTATTTATTGTTTCAAGCCCTTGAGCTGTTATATTTAATGCATCTGTTATTGAAATTCCAGTTCTTGCATCACCATAGTCTATTCCTAAGATTCTTTTCATAAGATATTCCTTTCTATTTATCTAAGTCTATAAAATTTCTTACCATTTTTTCTAATAATTCGTCTCTTTCTATAGTTCTTATTTTATTTCTTGCATTGTTATGGCTTGTTATATATGTTGGATCTCCTGATAATATATATCCAACAATCTGATTTATTGGATTATATCCTTTTTCTACAAGTGCTTCATACACTTCTTTTAAAGTTTCTTTAGCTTTTTCGTTTTTTTCTTTTTCAAAATTGAAACTCATAGTTTTATCAAAATCCATTATCTTACCATCCTTTTCATAAAATACTTTTATATTGTTGTTATGCTATGTTCATTTTTATCACAACTGTCTAAATATTGTTCTAATTTTTTTAGAACTTCTTCCATTCCAGTCCCCTTATAATATGTTGTTATAACAAAATTTAATTTTGCATTAACTTGTTGTATCTTTTTCTTTTTAGAATTTTTTTCATTTTTTCCTTCATCATCTAAGTCTACTGTTTGGAAATTTTCTTCTAATGAAATATTCATTTGTTCTGCATTTGATTTTATATTTGTTATAAAATCTATAACAGAATCTGTTGTTACACCTGAAAATACTATTACAAATTTGGGTCCCATATATCTAATAAAAATATATTCATTTGATATATTTTTTCTTATATATTTACTTATATCTATAATAACCTGATTTCCTAACTTTCTTGAATATTTATCATTTATTTCTTCTATATTAGCTATTCTAAACATACAAACTGCTGAAGTTGTATATTGATCAATAGTTTTCTTTCCTTCACCATATAAATATTCCTCTGAATATAATCCTGTAAATAAATCTTTTCTTACTATTGCTTCTAATGTTTTTTGATGTACTACAGTTTTTAAAACTGCTACTATGTTATCTTTTACAACTTCAAATATTGTTGTATCTATATTATCAAAGTCATGAGCAATTCCACTTTCTATAATCCAATATCCTATATAAACATTATCTTCATATATTGGAAAAAATATAGCTGATTTTGCTCTTGCAAATTCCATTGTTTGATATGGTAATTTCTCATTTTCGTTATTAATAGTTATATATTTAGGTGTTGCTGTTGCAATACTATCTTTAAATATAGGAACATCTTGCAAATTTCTTAATGTTTCCCAATGCTTTTGGTCTACATTTGTTGCTTTTATTTGATATTCAGCTCCATCAAATACAACAATTGTTGAATATTTTATTTCATATTTTTCAATCAAAATATCATTTATCTTTTTTATCTTATCATCAACAGAAGATGTTTCTCCTATTGTACTTAAAAAATCTTGTAAAACTCTTAAGTTATTTGCTTGTCTTTGTAAACTATTAAACTCTTGTATTTTACGGTGAATTTGTACATTATAGATAAGTAATCCAATAACAATTGCTACTAATATTCCTACAATTATAAACATTTATTATTTTCCCTCCAATACTAATATCTTTTACTCATTTGTTCTAATGTACTATTCATACTTGAAGAAAAAGTAGTGTTTTTCACTGATGGTGGGGTATATTTTCCACCATTACTGCTATTTGATGTACTATATACTGATGTTGCTAACTGTTTTAAGCTTTGTAATATTTTTTTTGAATATCCTTTTAATGATACATCACAAATTACTAAACCATTTAAATATCTTAAATATGTTTCTGTTTCAAATGGAATTGTAATTCTTTTTACTGTTTTTCTATTAAACAATTCTTTTCTGACTGTCATACTTGCATCATTATAAATTGAAATTCCACCTACTAAAATATCTTCATTTAATTCTTTGGTTTTTATATATTTGTTTAATACTACTCTTGCCTTTTCTTCACTAAATGCGCCCTTGTCACTTAGTTTTCTTAAAAATAATGTAAGTGGTTGTATTGTTAATATATCCATTGATTGTACCAAATAAATTTCTTTTGAATATTTAAAATATCTATCTGGTGTATCAAAATCACAATCTAATAAAACCATATTATGTTTTGTTAATAATGTTTGAATTATTGGTTCAACATTTTCAATTTCTTCAACATCAAATGCTGATGTATATACTGTTAAATTCTTGTGTATCTCTATTCCATCTGCTACACCGTCTTTTAATTTTTTTATACATTCATTTGCTTTATTTCTTAACATTTCTTCATTTTTTGTATATATATAGTATGCATTTCTATTTTTGGTTAAATCTAATATTGCTGTATTAACATTATTTAAAGATAAAATTTCAGCAACATTATTAACTAAAAATGATGTTCCATTTTTGCTTGTTCCTACAAATGCAACAATTTTTTGATTTGGTGCTAATATTCTATTCATATCAAGTTCCTCATATTGTGGCACTTTTGGTCTCATATTTGGAATTTGATAATTTTCTTCAATTACATTATTTACCGAACTTACATTTTCAGAATCTTCCTTATATTGTGGAACTACAGTATTTTCTGGTTTCGAATATATCTCAGTCTTTTCATTTTCTTCTTGTCCAAAACCTGGTAAAATACTATTATATTCATCTTCTGTTTCTTCCTCTTCGGCAAATCCTGGTAATGTTGTTTCATCTTCCTCTTCTGGTTCAAGCTTTGTAGTATTGTTTTGCTCTAAATCACTAAATCCTGGTAATATACTTTCATTCTCTTCTTCAGCAACTGTATTGTTTAACTTTTCTTCTGAAAATCCTGGCAAAACGCTTTCTTCTTCGACTACTTCATTTTTTCTTGGACGACCTCTTTTACGTTTTGGTGCTTGTTCTACTTGTGGTTGTTCTGTAACTATCTTTTTTGGTCTTCCTCTTCCTCTTTTTACTGGTTGTACAGGTGTTTCTACTTTATCTTCTTCAATTTTATTTATTATTTCTTCATTTGTATTATTACTTTCTTCTGGCATTTCTTCTTCTGTATTATAAATTGGTTCAAATTCTGATTCTTCTTTTATTTCTGGAATTACAGGATCAACTGTTTTTATTACCTTTTTTGTATTTGAACTCATAGCAGAAGGAATTACGACTGGTTCTCTTAAAGTATTTTCGTTAGATTTTAACATAATTTCACTTGTGCCTTTTGTTTCTTCTTCCTGCTTCTTTTTCATTGTTTGATATTTTTTTATTTGTTTTTCTTCTTTGTTATTAACTCTTACACTATTTGAAATTCCATCATAAGCGAATATATCTAAATATCTACTTGATCTTTCTTCTAATACTGCTCTTACATTTAATGGAAGAAATTTACATATTATTTTTAATTGAATATTATTATATTGTGATGCTATACTATCAAAACTATCAACTATTTTTTGCTCATCATTTCCTATTTTTTTATAATGTGCTAATATATTTTGAATTTCTAATTCGCTAACTTCATTTTCATCATTTTTTTCATAAAGTACATCTTCTGAATCTATTTTATAATATATTTTCGCTTCTTTTTTAGAACGAGGTCTATTTATTAGCCTACAAACTTCATTTATACTTCTATCTGCGCCTATTATTGCATTATATATTCCAATTCCAAATAATTTTACTAAAAGTTCTTCTCCTTTTACACGTCTCTCTTCACAAATTAAAATAATTGGAATATCTTCTCCTTTTACATTTGATGCTTCATCACTTATACTATCAAGTCTTCCAAATATAAAATTATCCATTTGTTCATGATCAGAGCTTGCATATTGTTCTAGATCTTCACTAATAACTATTCTGTCATATGTTTTGTCTCTTTGCAATTCTTTTAAGATGGCATTGAAGTAATATACATTCTTATAATTGATTATTTCTTTATATTGCTTTTCATATTGTTTTATAATTGTTTCTGACATCTTGTCATTACTTACTGCAAATAAAACTTTCATTTGTTACCCCCTTCCAAATTTTACAACAATCGCAAAGGCTAATGGTAAAATTTGGCATATTACTAAAATAGTTATAAATGATATCATTGTAACTAAGCCTTTTTCTTGTGTATCTAATTTTCTGATTCCTATAACATATTGATATATTGCACTTATTGCAATTCCCAAAAAACAAAATGGAATACTATAAATTCTGATTATGTTTAATACATAAGCAGCTATTCCATATGCATCTGAACCATATTTTTCTTTATAATCTTCTAAAGATTTTGTTGCGTTCTCTTTTATTTTTATTAATTGACTTTCATTTTCTGCATCTATGATAGATGTACTATTTGATTCTGCAAATACTCTTGTTGTTCCAAAAATACATAATGAAATTATCAAAATTAGTGCGATTGTTGCTATTTTTTTCATATCTATTTTCCTTTCTCATTATTTGTTATTTTTACTTATATATCATACACTAGAATTAAAAAAATAGCAAGTTATTTCTTGCTATTTTTTATATTTTTTTGTATAAATATTCCATATAACTATATACTTTATTTGCCCATCCTGAATCACTTGCATATTTTTTATTTACAGCTGTTACAGTACTTCCATTATAGTATGTTCCAACAGCTGTTTCACCATTATATATTTCTGTTCCTTTTGGATTCAAATAATATTTAGTTAAAACTCTTGCTATTAAATCAATTCCTTCTGCATATGTATTAAATGTACTTGCACTATTATACGGATCAGAGTCATATGCTCTATATCCAAATAAGTTCTTCTTGTTTTTTGCTATATTTGATTTTCCCCAAGCACTTTCATGTATTCCTATAGCTGCCACAAAAACACCATTTATATTATATTCTTTTTCTATGTAATAAAAATATTCTGAATTATCTCTAAAAATACTATTAGTATCTTTATCATCTGTTAATATTTTTTGAAATTGTTCTAATGTTAATCCACTTGGTTTATTTAATTCCATGTCAAAACTATATATTATATTTTTATTTTCTTGATTAATATTATAATTTGGATTTGAATATATACTTGCTAAATTCTCTGTTTTTATCCATCCATATTGTCCACCATAAAAAATTTTACACCAATCATCTTCTATTTCCAATACTTTTAATACTGTATTTCTTATAAGAGTTGTTATTTTAGAGCTTTCATAATTATTTTCTTTTTTTACTTCAGCACTATCTGATGTAACATATACCTCGCTATTTTTAGAAATTTTATATTCTTTTTTATTTTTATTTGTACCTACTTGTACAATTTTATTTGCTGGACTTCTAACAATAATTGAGCTAATTTCTTCTTCATGCTTTTCTCCTGACTGGTCTACAGTTATTTTCTTTGTTATTTGCTGTTTTCCTGTTCTTCCTTCTTGTATAACTTGCATTACTCCTAGTGGAAGTTCATTATTATTTTCATATTGGGTTATATATTCTAAATTTATTTCTTCTGTTACTATTTGTTCTAAATTAATTTTGCTATTTTGTTTTACAATTTCTTCTATATCAATATTCATTGCATTCGAAAATCTAATATTACTATTTTCAGTATTGGCATAAACAGTTTTTCCAAAAAAGTCTTTAAATATAATTACAAACAATATCACTATTATCAAAAACATTATAATTATTAAAATTTTCTTTTGTTTTAACTTCATACTTATCTCCTTTATTAAAAGGTTTTCATTTTTATTTTATTATTAATAATTTTGTTTGTCAATTCCTGTTTTTGGAAAATTTAATAATATTATCTTGAATATTTTAATAAATTATATTATTATGATATTTAAGGAGATAGTTGTCATGAAAATTAAAACTAAATTTCTTTTATTTTTAATCTTATTTATTTTGTCTATTTTCTTATTAATTTACCTTTGTAATATTACATATACTTTATTTTTAAATAAAATATATATTGAAAATTCGTTTAATCAAGAAAATATTTTCAAAATAAATAAAATTGTATTTTTTAGCAGTGCCTCTGGAGATGTTTCTACAAATACGAATAATACTTCTACTTTAAGAAATATTATTCAGTATACAGATATTGCTATATTTATAGATAATAGTTCATCTGAACTTTCATATAAAAACACTTTAAAATCTGTTTCAATAGAAGATATAAAATTTATTAATATGCCTAAAATTGGTTCTCCAAAATTATATTATAAAAATTTATCATCATTTGCTTCTTCTAATTTTGATGATAAATATATATTAAATAATTCTTTAAATTTTACAATTACTCAAGATGATAATGCTGATTTATCTTCACCAATTTTATATAATAATTGTGCAAATCCTATTGTTATCAGTTACAAAAACGAAAATTTAATTACTGATCATACAATTTCAAATAAAGATTCAATTTCATATGATGGATCCCTTTTAAAAGATTGTAATATTATTTTAAGTAATTTAAAATGTAGTTTTAGTTTTTATATTGTTATTGAAAATAATCTTGGTCACAAATACAGATGTCCAATATATTTAACAATTCCTTTATCAAATGGAACTTCTTCAATTTACAATGGTTCTTTTTACTACACTTATAATCCAGATTATTATTTTTACTTATATACTTAATTTCTCTAACTCAATTAAAATTATAGGAACAAGTCCTAGAATTTTAATTATTTTTATATTTTATTTTGTTTTTATAAGCTTTCTATAATATTCTGCTATTAATTCATCAAGTTCAACACTTAATTTATATATTATATTGTAATCTTCCCCTATAGTAATACTTTCGTTTAATCTATCTCTTAATTTACATATTTCGTCATTTAACATACAGCATCACTCCTTTTTTACAATTATTTATCTGTATGCTTATAAATTAACATATTTTTACATTTTAGTCAACGAATTATTTCTTTTTTGTTTATTAATCGTATGACTTTATTCTTTTTTTTTCATACTTTTTCTTCATATTATATCAAAAATCGACACTGTTCGCCAAAATAACAATTACGATTATATTACTTTTTAATTACATTTTTACTTTTTTATTACAGAAAGAATCATTTTATTTTCATTAAATACTTCATTTAGAATTTGTTCGACATATTGCTCGTTTATTGTAGTTATTTCCTCTAAATATTCAAAACTATTTATTCCTTTAAAGAAGTCTGCCAAAAACATTCTTGCAATATCTCCTGGTTCATCATATTCTTTTATAAATGATCCATATAACATTTTTTTCATTCTTTTAAATTCTTCTGATTCTATTCCTTTTTCTTTTAATTCTCTTATTGTATTCTTAAAAGATTCATATACTTTTTCTGGTTCTTTAGATTGTCCTGTTACTAAAATATGTGCATAGTCTCTTGAAAATTCATAATCTACACCAGGCATTGAAAACATTACTCCACTTTTATATAGCTCTTGATACAAATCTGAACTCTTTCCAATTAACATATTTAATAAAATTTCTATTGCTAAATGTTTTTTTACTTTTTCTTTTTGTGTAGCAACCTTATCTTTTATTCCTATTGTAAATAATGGTTCACTTACATCCATTTTTTGTTCTGTTTTTTCTTTAACTATGCTTTCTGGTTCTTCTGGATATATTCTTTTTATTTCACCATTTGCTTTCTTTTCTATTAACCTTTTCTTTATCTCTTCTAGTAATTTTTCTGGTTCAAAATCTCCACAAATTACCATTGCCATATTAGCTGGATTATAAAATGTATTATAACATTTATACAAAATGTCTTTATCTATGTGACTTATTGTTTCTATTGTTCCTGTAATATCAAGTTTTACCGGATGTTCATGGTACATTGCCTCTAATGTATTCAAATATACCTTCCATTCTGGATAATCATCATACATCATTATTTCCTGTCCAATGATTCCTTTTTCTTTTTCTACATTTTCATCTGTAAAATATGGATGTTGTACATAATCCATCAATTCATCTAATGCCGGATAAAAATTCTCTGTACACTCAAACAAGTAGGCAGTATGATCATTTGTAGTATATGCATTTGCTTCTACTCCAAGTGCTGTTAGCGTATCTAAACTATTTATTCCACTTTCTTGCTCAAACATTTTATGTTCCAAAAAATGTGCGACTCCTTTTGGAACTTCTGTTGGTTCTTTTTCACCAGGTACAATAAATTTACTATCATTTGAACCGTAATTTGTTCCCCATATTACATATTTTTTTTGTATTCCTTTTTTAGGAACAATCATTATTGTTAATCCATTTTCTAATTTTTCTATATATAATTTTTCTTTTACTTTTGAATTTTCAATTATCTGCATTTTAGTCCTCCTCCTTATTTTTCAAGAAGTAAATTGTATTAATTTGAAGTGAATTTGCAATTTTTATAATATCTTCTTTTGATACTTGGTTTATATTTTTTATATATTCTTCTGTTGATATTTTTTCATTTGTTATTTCTTGTCCGAAAAAATAAGTAATTTCTGTATCTTGTTCATCATCTATACTTCTAATTCCTGATATTATACTTTTTTTAGCATTTTCTATATCCTCATCTGTAAAAATTCCTTTTTTCATGTCTTCTAATTGTTTTCTTATTATTTCTAATGCTTTCTCATAATTTTTTATCTCAATTCCACATTTTATAAATATATTTCCTTTATATCTTAAATATGTTGAACCAGCAGAATAAGCCAAGCTTGCTTTTTCACGCACTTCTTGAAACATTTTAGAGTTTGCAGTCCCTCCAAGTATAGCATTATACACTATGGCATTATATTTTTGATTTACATTTTCTAATGTTAAGTCCATACCTATTACGATTTTTCCTTGGGTAACATCCATTTTTTCAATTATTTCTCGTTCTTCTACTATATCTTTTTTTGGTATGTCTATTATTATTTTTGTTTCTCTTTCTTTTAAATTTTTTATACTCTCATTTTCTTCTAATATTTTTACTATTTTTTCATCAACATCTCCTGATACAAATATGTCGATTTTACATGTTGATATCATTTCTTTATAATATTTGTATAAACTTTGTGCATCTATTTTTTTAAGATCTTCTACATATCCATATTTATATAACCCAAATGGTTCATTTTTATACATCTCTTCAATGCATCTTTCAGTCGCATACATTGCTTTATTGTCTGTTTTTCCTTCAATTATTCTTTTAATATTTTCTTTTTCTTGTTCTACATATTCTTCATTAAATTTTTTATCTTTTATTAATGGATTAAATACAATCTCAATCAATTTCTCTATACTAGTTTTCAACATATTTTCACCATTTTGTGGAATATAATTATCGTTTATTGTTTCTATATAAAACTTTAATATTTGATTATCTCCTATTTTGTCTATTCCATTATCAAATGATGCGCCATACATTTCTTCTAGTTTTTTACTAATATCTAATAAAGTTGGCATATTCATTGACCCTCTTCTTAATATAGATGATATTAAGGCATTTTTTGTTACATTTTCTCTTGTTATTGGCATACTTAAAAATATTGCAATTAAGTTTGTTTTAAATTTTTCTGTTTTTATTGTATGTAATTTTATTCCTGGTTTTATTTCTTTTTCAATATTTTTCATTTTGTTTCCTCCATTCTTTTATAATATTTTTATTTTACTGTGTATAGTATAATACTTTTAGTATGTTTTATTCAAGTGTTTTATAAATTAAAACAAAAAAATATAAGTGCAAAAGCACTTATACTTTTTTATTTTACCATCCCCAGAATAAATGTGTAAGAAATCCTACAAATGCTGTTACTACTCCGATTACAGCTCCTACTATAAGTGTAGCTCCTCCTAATACTACTGCACCTACACCTGCAGCAGCACCTGCAACTAACCACCATGGGAATGTATCATCACTTGGACTTTGTGTTGTATCTGGTGCTCCTGTTGGAGAAGAAGGATTACTTGGGTCTGGAACAGCATATTTTGAACTATCTATAACTGTAATTGTACAATCTGTAGCACATCCATTTTCTGTTACAACAGATATTACAGTTTTTCCTGTACTTTTAGCCTCTACTTCTCCTGTTTGATTAACTGATGCTACATCAGAATTACTACTACTCCATGTTATTCCTGTTTTTACATTTGCTGTTACAGGCTTAATTGCTGCTTCTAATTTTGTATGTTGTGCTTGCGCTATATCTATTTGTAATTCTGCTGCATTTAATACAATTTCTGTTGGAGATGTTTGAACTTCCACTGTTGTTTCTGCATGTTTTCCATTATTTGTTCTTACTGTAATTACTGCTGTACCATTTTTATTTCCTGTAACTATACCATTTTCATCTACTGAAGCTACTTCCGGATTTGAACTTTCCCATTCTAATTCTACACTATCTCTAGCTGATTCTGGGTATATAATTGGTTTTAGTTCACATGTTGTTACTGGTGAACTTAAATCAATTGTTCTTTTTTGTTCTCCAGAAATCATTGAGAAGTCTATTTCTTCAACAGGTGTTTGTGATTCTGATACTACTGTAATATTACATACTTCTGTTTTTACTTTTTCTATTTGTCCACTTTTATTTTTTATCTCTAAATATGCCTGAATTTGAGCTTTTCCTACTGCTACTCCTTTTATTGTTATCTCATTTGTTGAATTTCCTACTATTTTAACAATACTTTCATCATTTGATTTCCATTTCAATTCAGCATTTTCAGTATTTGTTATTGCTTTTATCTTTTTTTCTTGATTTATCTTTAATGCAGGGATTGTTGTTGGTGTTATAGCAAATATTACATTTGTTTCATATTCATTTTTAGATGATATTGTTCCATCTTCAAAAACATAATATTCATTTTTAGTTTCTTCAAATGTTACCTTAAGTACACCATTTCCTTCTGAAGCAATTGTATATTTTTCATCAACAGTTTGATCTAGTGATTGTGATAAATTATCTTTAGTAACATTTCCTACACTATCTTTTGACATTGCATTAACAACTGATGCTTTTAATATTCTTTTTTCTTCATCTAGTCTTGTCTGATTTTGTGTTTTATTCATATTGGCAAAAATACCCTTTTGTCCAACAATAGAACTTATCGTTGCACCAGCTAATAATAGCATAACAATAATTGTAACTGCTAAACCAATAATTGTTATTCCTTCATTCTTTTGTTTCTTCATACTATTTTCTCCTTTTAGTAATTTTCTATTCTTAGTATAACAATTAAGGAAAAAAAAATCAATACTTTTAATTAAAAAAATAGTAAGATAATACTTACTATTTTCTATTAAAATTTTCTTTTTCTAGCAGCCTCTGACTTTTTCTTTCTTCTTACACTTGGTTTTTCATAACATTCTCTTTTACGAACTTCTTGAAGAACCCCATTTCTTGCGCATTGTCTTTTAAATTTTTTTAGCGCTTCTTCTATATTTCCATTAACTTTGATTTCTGACATTTATTAATTCCCCTCCTTCCGGCGTTTAGAACACTGTATGTGGGATTTCATCCTTTATACGCTAATCATTATACATTATTTATCTAGTCTTTGTCAAGTCTTTTATTCTAATTAAAATATATTTTTGAACTTTTATACTTCATATGGAATTATTTGATGTGTTTTTAATGATTTTTGTACATCTATTATTCTTTGATTTTTTGATCCTCTAAATTTTAAGCTTAAATCTTTTTTATCTTCTTCAAATTTTCCATCAACAACAACATCAATATATGACATTAATTCTTTTGTTTCTGGCCAATTTTCAAACATATTTTCTTCAACATCTTCATCAAATTTATATCCTGTATAACACCATATATTTTTATCTGGAAATTTTTCTTTCACCTTCTTTACTAATGGTAACAATCCTTTTTGATTTGAATATTCTAATGGTTCTCCCCCTAAAAGTGATAATCCTGAAACATATGGGTGATCTAAGTCTTCTAATATCTTATCAATTTCCTTTTCCGTAAATTCTTTTCCATAGTTAAAATCCCATGCTTGTGCATTAAAACATCCTTTGCAATGATGATTACAACCACTAACAAATAGGGATACTCTAACTCCTTTTCCATTTGCTACATCTGCTATTTTTATATCTGCATAATTCATTATTTTTTCCTCTTTTCTCATTAATTGCTTTTATACATTCCATATCTTTCACGTCCCAAAGCCATGTAAAAGGCCTTTCTTAAGTTAACATTTTTGGTGGCTACATATGCATATATGTCATTATAATTATCATAATCTTTATCCCAATAATTTTGATTAACTATACTATTGTATGATGCATAATATTTAGATATTGGATAATAATATACTGTACTTCCATCTTCTGTATATGCTCTTTGTTTATTAAAATCTAAATTTAATCTTCCTGAAGCATTAACATTTGAATTATATTCAGAGTTTCCTCCTATATTATTTGCTTCTAGTAAATATTTGTCTCCTATTCTGTGGTAAAATCCATCATTTCCTAAAATATATATATTTTCTTCTCTCACAACTTCTTTACTTTCAGAATTATTAATAATTGTATACCCATTATAAGTCTTTCCTCCTATATCAATTCCTTGTATAAAACTTATTAATGATATATTATTCATAGCTTTTGCCCAATCTTCTTCTGTTAATTCTGGCATTTGGAATTCAATATTATATGCTGAATTAAAGTTTGTTATTGCAATTGCTAAGTTTGTTCTAATTTTATTTTTTATAACTGCTAATCTATGTTGATTAAAATTTGAACTTCTACATTCTATATTTTTTTCTGGTTTTGATGAGTCTGAGTTAAAGTCAAATATTTTGTATTCAGTTTCATCAGAAAATACTGTTGTTTGAATTGTTTCTCCATTACTATTTATAATAAAATCTTGTGCGTCTTTATTTGTCAAATTTGCTAAAACATTTTTTACACTTTGTGTGAATTTATTTGCCTCATCATAAAATTTATATGCTGATTCTCCATTTTCAATCATGTTTTCATATTTTTTATAAGATGATTCTATATTCTCATCTAATTTTGGTTTTATTTCCATCAGATTTCCATTAAGAAAATATATTATTCTTGTATTTCTTTCATCTAAATAATATTTGGTTCCATTATATACGATATATTTGTAATTACCTCTTGCCAATGTTCCTATTTGTGGCAACTCTTCACTTAAACTTTCTCCTTTTTCAATCATGTCTTTATATTTATCATAATCTGATGTTGGATTTATTTCCATTAAATTTCCATTAAGAAAATATATTACCCTTGCATTTCTTTCATCTAAATAATATTTTGTTCCATTATATCTAACATATTTATAAGTACCTTTTTCCAATGAACCAATGGCTGGTAAGTCTTCACTTAAAACAACATTTTTATCTATTTCCACACCATTATATGTTATTTTTCCACTCGCATCTTTCTTTATTCCATCAATTAAATATCCTGATTTATCCCAATATTGCTTTTCTCCATCAACTTTTACCATACCTTTTATTGAAATGTAGTTATCTAACGAATATGTTATTACTATATCCAAATCTGAATTTGGGTTATATTTAACACTATATGAAATATATGGTTTTAGTCCAAATACATTTTCTCCATTTTTATCTAATGGATTATTTGTAACATTTCCATTTTCATCAACTTCGTATAAATAATTTTGATTATTAAATCTTGAATAAATATAAAATCCATCATACATTGTATAAACTAATGCTGGAATATATTCGTTCATTTCGTCTTCTGAATATCCATTCATTCCAAATACTGATTTTATTGATGCTTTAAACGTTGAGACTGAGGCTTCAATATCTCTTATTTTTGAATTTGCTATGTCTGATGTTGAACTATTTGCAGTATTTATTTGAAATGCTTTTATTGCATCACTTGTTGCAGCAATCAATTTCATATCATATTCTGTTTGTAATGATATTGTACTTATTTGCATCTGTGTATATGCTCCTAATACTATTGAAATTGGCAATATTATTATTATAAATATAATTGCTAAATCTTGAATTCTCATAAGTACTCCTCTCCTATTGTATATCTTCCGTTTTTTATACTATATAATTACTACAAATATCATATTTTGTCAATAGAACTGTATAGAACAAAATCTTTGTTACACCTTATTTTTAGGCAAAAATAAAGAAAAGAAAAACTTTTTATTTTTCTTTTCTTTATAATTTTTATTCTTTAAAAATATTATCGAATTCTTCTCCTTCGATTTTTTCTTTTTCCATTAGTACTCCTGCAACTGCATGAAGTTTATCAACATGTTCTGTTAAGATTTTTACTGCTTTTTCATATGCTGTTTGAACTATTCTTTTTACTTCTTCATCTATTAATGCTGCTGTTTCTTCTGAATAGTCTTTTGTTTGTGCAAAGTCTCTTCCTAAAAACACTTCACCTTCTCCTCCGCCAAACATTACTGTTCCTACTTTTTCACTCATTCCATATTTTGTAACCATATTTCTTGCTATTTGTGATGCTCTTTCTATATCATTGCTTGCTCCTGTTGAAATATCATTTAGTATTAATGCTTCTGCAACTCTTCCTCCAAGAAGTGATACTATATTTTCTTCCATTTCTGTTTTTGACATAAATGATTTATCTTCTGTTGGTCTATACATTGTATATCCTCCAGCCATTCCTCTTGGTATAATTGATATTTGATGTACTGGATCTTGTGTTGGTAAATATCTACTTACTACAGCATGACCTGCTTCATGATATGCTACTAATCTATTTTCCTTTTCACTTCTTACTCTTGTTTTCTTTTCAGGACCCATAGTTACTTTTACCATAGCATCTTCAATTTCTTTCATTCCTATTTCTTTATAATTTCTTCTTGCTGCCAATAATGCTGCTTCATTTAATACATTCTCTAAATCTGCTCCTGCAAATCCTGATGTATTTTTTGCAATTACTTTTAAGTCTACATCATCTGCTAATTTTTTCTTTCTTGCATGTACTTCAAGAATTTGTTCTCTTGCTTTTACATCTGGACTTCCAACTACTATTTGTCTGTCAAATCTTCCTGCTCTTAATAATGCTTTATCTAATACGTCTGGTCTATTAGTTGCTGCTAAAATGATAACACCTTCATTATCTGAGAAACCATCCATTTCTACTAATAATTGGTTTAATGTTTGTTCTCTTTCATCATGCCCTCCACCTAAACCAGCACCTCTTTGACGTCCTACTGCATCAATTTCATCTATAAATATTATACATGGTGCATTTTTCTTTGCTTGTTCAAATAAATCTCTTACTCTTGAAGCTCCAACACCAACAAACATTTCTACGAAATCTGAACCACTTATTATATAAAATGGAACTCCTGCTTCTCCTGCTACTGCTTTTGCTAATAATGTTTTACCAGTACCTGGCTGACCAACTAGCAAAACTCCTTTTGGTATTCTTGCACCCATATCTGTAAATTTCTTTGGATTTTTTAAGAATTCTACTATCTCTTGTAATTCTTCTTTTTCTTCATCTACACCTGCAACATCATCAAATGTTACTCTATTTTTTTCTCCTGCATTTATCATTCTTGCTTTACTTTTTCCAAATGTCATAGATTTTGTTCCATTTTGATTATTTCCACTCATCATTATAAACCAAAATACTAAAAATATTGCAAGAAGTCCAAATGGTGTTATAAATCCTAATGCTGTTATCCATATTGATTCTTTTTCTTCTTCTAATGAAAATGCTCCTGTTTTTAAATAATCTTGTGAATATGTCATAAAACTGTCTAAACTTGGTATACTTACTTCTTTTTCCAATTTAGAATCTTTCATTTTTACAGTTGCTTGTGAACCTGTTGATGAAATTTTTATTTTTTCAACTTCTCCATTTTCAATACTTGTTATTAATTCTGAATAAGTTATTTGTGAACTTCTATTTTCCATTATTGATGTTATTAATACAATTGCTATTACCCCAATTATTAACCACATCGCTAGTGTTTTTATTCCTTTTTTCAATTTACTACCTACCTTCCTTGTATTATTACACAATACCATTTTTACATCGAAAACTATAACATACCTTTTTTCATTTTTCAATAGTTTTTAAGTGATTTTTTTGTGTCTTTTTTGTTACATTTTTTCAATGTTTTCTAGGGATATACTGATTTTTAATCAATTTTTATAAAATTAATTTTTTTATTTTGTATTAATACTTTTAAATTTTTATTTGGCATTAAAAATTTATTTCCTATGTTATTATTACATAATTTTATTATATCTTCTATATTAACTTTTTCTATTCCTTGTGTTGATCCAAATAGTTTTCTTGTTGCTATTAATATAATTCTATTTTTTAACACCTCATCTAATAAATTAAATTCTTTTAGTTTTAATTCAATTCTATTCTTTTCCCCTATTACAAGTAATTTTTTATAGTTTTCATTTGATACATTTTCTATAAAATCATCTTCACTTGATACTACATCTGCTAACCTTGTTATTGTTTCTATAATATTAGGATTAAATTCTTTCTTTATATATGGTATTACAATATTTCTAATTTTATTTCTTGTATATTCATTTTCAAAGTTTGTTTTATCTATTCTTGGTTGCAAATTATTCTCTTTGCAATAATTTTCTATTTCTTGTCTATCACATTCTATTAATGGTTTTATAAATTTTTCTTCTCTTATTGGTTCTATTCCTCTTAAGCCTGAAATTCCGCTTCCCCTAAGTAAATGCATAATTATTGTTTCTACTTTGTCATTTTTATTATGTGCTATTGCTATTTTATTTGATTTTGTTTCTTTTAAAATTTCTTCAAAATATTCATATCTTACTTTTCTTCCAGCTTCTTCTGTTCCAATTTTTTTAGTTTTGGCAATTGTAGGCACATCTATTTTTTTAGAAAAACATTTTATATTATATTTTTCACAATATTTTTTTACATATTCTTCATCTTCATCAGCATCTTTTCCTCTAATATTATGATTTACATGTACAACATATATTTCAAAATTCATTTCATCTTTTAATTGATTTAAAATATCTAACATTGCAATTGAATCTGGTCCACCAGATACTCCTAACACTATTTTATCTCCTGAATTTATTAAATTATATTTTTTTATTGTTTCTATTATTTTTTGTTTCATTTTTTACCTTTCTTAAATTCAAATCAATATCTAAATATGGCAAACCACCCTTGTATTATAACAAGGGTGGTCATTGGATTTTGTAAGGTTATTCCTTATACCATAGCTTGGGCTTCTTCTCTTACAATCAACTTCACCTCATTCAAAATTGCTTTTTTTTCTGTTGCATTTACTACTGAAAGTTTGTATGCCGTCGTATATTTATGAGATTTATACAACGAGTTGATTGCTCCAACAAGCCAAATCATAAAATCAAATTGGTCATCTTTTGAAGATGACAACCAATTTTGAAAAACTGTAATTTGCTTGCTTTCATATGGATTCAACTTGACAAGTTGATCTACCATTTGGTTACTGTATTCATTGCCCATTAATTTTTGTAAAAATTGTTGAAAATTTTGTAACCGATTTGTTGCTTCAGCCATTATGCTACCTCCATTTTTTTATAAGTGCTTTTGGCAAACGCATATATTATAACATCTATTTATTTTATTTGCAACTCTTTTTTATTTTTTCAATCATCAAATCTTCTTTCTATATTTACAAACTTTGTATAATTTCCCATCCAATACAATTTTACAGTTCCTGTTGAACCACCTCTTTGTTTTGCTATTATTACTTCTGCAATATCTTTTTCAGCACTTTCTTTATTGTAATAATCATCTCTATATAAGAACATTACTATATCCGCATCTTGTTCTATTGCTCCAGATTCACGCAAATCTGATAGCATAGGTCTATGGTCATCTCTTTGTTCTACAGCTCTTGATAGCTGTGATAATGCTATTACTGGAACATTTAATTCTTTTGCCAATACTTTTAATGATCTACTTATTTCTGATATTTCTTGTTCTCTACTTCCATTTCTTTTATTGCTTCCTGATATTAACTGCAAATAGTCTATAACAACAAGTCCTATATTTTTTTCCATCTTTAGTTTTCTACATTTTGTTCTTATTTCCATTACAGATATACCTGGTGTATCATCTATATATACTCCAGCTTCTGAAAGTGGTCCTATTGCTTCTGCAAGTTTTGTCCAGTCTTCTTCATCTAATTTTCCTGTTCTTACTTTATTACTGTCTACCATTGCTTCACTACATAACATTCTGTTCACTAATTGGTCTTTTGACATTTCGAGGCTAAATATTGCTACTGGTACATTTGCTCTTAATGCTGCATTTGTTGCAATATTTAATGCAAATGCTGTTTTTCCCATAGCTGGTCTTGCTGCAACTAATATCAATTCAGAGCCATGTAATCCTGCTGTTTTATCATCTAAATCATAAAATTGTGTTGGTACTCCTGTTACATGTTGTTTCTGATTATATAATTTTTCAAGATTTGTAAAACTTTCTACTAATACATCTTTGATTGGTGTATAGCTTTTGGTATTTTTGCTTTGCATTATATCAAAAATCTTTTTTTCTGCTCCATCCATTATGTCTTCAACATCTTCTGTTGGGTTATATCCTAATTCTATTATTTCATTTGCTGTTTTTATCAAATTTCTTAATACTGATTTTTCTTCAACTATTTTTATATATTTTTGTACATTTGCTGTTGTTGGAACTTTGTCTGGCAAACTTGCTAAATATTCAAATCCACCAACTTGTTCAAATTTTCCCATTGATTCAAGTTCATCTTTTAATGTTATTATATCAATAGGTTCTGATTTACTATATAAGTTTAATATTGCTTGATATATTATTTTGTTATCTTCTCTATAAAATGCATCTTCTTTTAGTACTTCAACTGCTGCCATTACTGCATCATTATCTGTTAGCATACTCCCCAATACAGCTTGTTCTGCATCCTCATCATGTGGTGGTACTTTTCCTAATTCCATCTTTTTGCCCCCTTATAACAATTTTTATATTTCTTATTTCTTTGATAATAAATACAAAACTTGTTAAATGAAATTTATCCAATTACATCTACTTTTATTTTTCCTATTACACCTTCAAATAGTTTTATTGAAACTGTATGTATTCCTAATGTTTTTATTGTTTCTTTTAAATCTATTTTTTTCTTATCTATTTTTATATTGTGTTGTTTTTCAAAAGCTTCTGATATGTCTTTTGCTGAAACTCCACCAAATATTTTTCCATTTTCTCCTGCTTTTACTTGTATTCTTAATGATATTTTATTCATTTTTTCTGATAATTTTTGTGCTTCTTCTTTTTCTGTGTCTTTTTTGAATTGTTTTGAAGAATTTTGTGCTTGTAATTTAGCCATATTTTCTGCATTTGCTTCTACTGCTAAATTTTTAGGGAATAAAAAATTACGTACATATCCGTCTGATGCATTTATTACTTCATCTTTTTTCCCTACTCCTTTTATGTCTGCTTTTAATATTACTTTCATACTAATCACTTTCCTTTCATGACTTATATTGTACTCTAAAATAGCAAAAATAGCAAGTAAAACTTGCTATTCTTTTGTTTTATTCTTTCTCTTCAAAATATTCATTAATTTTAGAAATCAATTCTTGTTTAGCTTCATCTATTGTCACATTTTCAAGCTGTGCACCAGCAAGAGTAATATGACCTCCTCCACCTAATTTTTCTAATATCATTTGAACATTTACATCTCCTATTGAACGTCCACTTATACAAACTTTTCCATCTTCCATTAATCCTAAAACAAATGATGCTGTTATATTTCCTATTGTTAATAATTCATCTGCTGCTTTTGCACAAATTAAGCTTGTTTCTTTTTCTTGGACATCATATATTGATATTCCTATTGAATCTCTTACAATTTCTGCTTTTCTTACTATTTCAGATATTGTATTATAACTTTCTAAATCACTTTGGAACCATTTTTTCACTTTTATTATATCAACACCACATCTACGTAAATATGCTGCTGCTTCAAATGTTCTTACACCAGTTTTAAATGTGAAATTTTTTGTATCCATCATAATTCCTGCATATAATGCCTCTGCTTCCACTTCTGATAATTCAACTTCATTTTGTGTATATTGGATTATTTCTGTTACTAATTCTGCTGCAGATGATGCATATACTTCTTGGAATGTTAATATACTATTATCTATAAAATCTGCACTTCTTCTATGATGGTCTATTATTACTATTTTATTTGTTTTTGTTAATAATTCAGGTGATTCAACATATGTTTTTTTATGTGTATCTACTACAATTATTAAAGTACCACTATCAACTTGTGCTAAAGCTGTTTCACTACTTATAAATACTTCTTGATATTGATCTTTTATTGATTCATAAAGATCTTTTATTGATGGAGTTTCTACATTTGCTACAATTTTTGCCTCTTTTTCTAATGTTTTAGCAATTCTATATATTCCTAATGCTGAACCAATTGCATCTATGTCTGGGTTTGTATGTCCCATTATCATTATTTTATCATTTTCTTTTATTAATTCTTCTAATGCATGTGCAACAATTCTTGCTTTTACTTTTGTTCTCTTTTCTACTTCTTCAACTTTTCCACCAAAGAATAAATATTTTCCATTTTGTCTTATTACTGCTTGATCTCCACCTCTACCTAATATTACATCCATTGCTGCAGAAGCTGATTTATATACATCTCTTTCTGTATCTCCTTCATTTGAAATTGCTATACTTAATGTTAATTGTATTTTGTCTTTTCTTACAAGATTTTTAATAGAATCTAGTATTGCAAATTTTTCTTCTTTAATTTTTTCGAGATTTTTTTGTTCAAATACATATACATATGTATCTCTATCTGCTTTTACTAGTATTCCATTTGTTTCATTTACCCAATCATATATTGTGCTTTCTACTTTTGCCATTAATTGTGTTTTTTGCTCTGCATCAACTCTTTGTGTAACTTCTTCATAATTGTCTATCATTATTATTCCAACACATATTTTTTTGTCTTCGTTCTCTTGTTTTAATTTAACTTTTTCTGTTTCATCAATAAAATATAAAATCATCATATATTCTGGTGATTTCTTTCTTTCATATTTCTTTGATTTAGCAAATTCGCCTTGTACTGTATATGTTTTCTTTCCTATTTGTATTTGTCTTATTACTGATTTTCTTTTTTTATTATCACTTTTTTCAATCTCATCTTTTATGTCTATTATCAAATCATCTATATAATTATCCATATCAATATCTGCAAATTCTGTTACAAATTTTGAACTTTTCCATACAATATTTCCGTTTGTTTCTAATATTACAAGTGGGAATGGCGAATTTATTAAACTACTTTTTGCTGCTGAATCTACTGTTAATGTTAAATCTTGCAATTGCTCTGATATTTCACTTTTTCTTTTGTTATTTGCAAAATATGTATAACATAATATTGATATATATAATATTATTGATGGAATTATTAATATAGGTCTAAATACTGATATTAAAATAAATAATATTAATATTATTACTAAATATATTTTGGTTCTTGATACTAAACTATCAAATACTTTTCTACTATTATTTTCAGACATAGTTTCTCCTTTTATACCTTTATAGTATACCCCTTAATATGCTATTTGTCAAGTTTTCAGTTATCTCAAAGTTCGCAAAAAAATAGATATTATAACATTAAACATTATAATATCTGTTTTCTTTACAATATTTTTCCACCACCAACTACAATATCATCAATATAAAATACTGCTGATTGACCAGGTGTAAGTGCCCTTTGTGGCTCGTCAAATTCTATTTTTATACAATCTCCATTTTGAATAATCATTGCTTTGGCTACTTTTGATGAGTATCTTGTTTTAACATCAACTTTAATTGGTTCTTTTATTTCATCAAATAATAATAAATTTATTTCTCCTATTGTTATTTCTTTTTTATATAATTCATTTTCTTCACCAACAATTACTTCATTTTTCTTTGGATTAAATCCTATAACAAATAATGGTGATTTATAAGATATTCCTAATCCTTTTCTTTGCCCAATTGTATAATTATATAATCCTGTATGCTTTCCTAAAATTTCACCTTTTGTTGTTACTATGTTTCCAACTTTAGGTTTTATATCAGAATTGTTTTCCAAAAATTTCTTGTAATTGCCATCTGGTACAAAACATATATCTTCACTATCAGGTTTATTTGCAACTTTTAAATTATTTTCTCTTGCAATTTCTCTTATTTGTTCTTTATCTTCAAAATCAGAAAGTGGAAATAATACATGTTCAATTAATTCTTTTTGAATATTCCATAATACATAACTTTGATCTTTTTTTCCTGCATTTGATTTTTTCAATACCCATCTGCCATATTTTTCACTATATTCTGTTTTGGCATAATGTCCTGTTGCTATATATTCACATCCTAATTCTTTTGCTTTTTCCCACATATATCCGAATTTCATATATTTATTACATTCTATACATGGATTTGGTGTTTTACAATTTGAATAACAATCTATAAAATCTTGTATTACACATTTTTTAAATAAAGTTTTACAATCGTCTGTAATATGTGGGATACCAATTGAATTGCACACATTTTTAGCATCTATATATGTACTTATATTGCAACAACTACTTCCCGCAAATAATTCTAATGTCATTCCTATTGGATCATATCCATTTTGTTTTAAAAGTAATGCTGATACACTACTATCTACCCCGCCACTCATTCCTAATAATACTTTTTTATTTTCCATTTCATTTTCCTTTTTAATAATTAATGACAACAATTTATTGTTCCTTTTCCATTTTCATCATTCTTATTTAACATATCTTCTAATGTATGCCATGCAAGTAATGCACATTTTACTCTTGCAGGCATGTTTGATACATTTTTAAATGCTATTGCATCTTCTAATTTTTTTAATTGTTCTTCATCTGTTATTTCTCTTTTTATCATTTCTATAAATGTTTTTATAATTTCCTTTGCTTCTTCAATTGTCTTTCCTCTTAAAGTATCTATCATTATAGATGTTGAAGCTTGTGAAATTGCACATCCATGTCCTGAAAATGCCATATCTTCAATTTTATCTCCATTTAATTTTAGTTCTAGTGTTATTTCATCTCCACAATTTGGATTATGTCCAATTTCAGAATAGTCTGCATTTTCTAACTTCTTTTTATTATATGAATTCATACTATGTTCCATTATTAAGTCATTATATACATCTGTTAAATCTTCCATTTTTTAGCCTTTCTTTATTTTATAAATTTTCTAAACATATCATAAGCTTTATTTAAAGCATGTACAAGTCTATCTACATCTTCTTTTGTATTATAAAAATAAAAACTTGCTCTACATGTTGAATCAATCCCTAAAAATCTCATAAGTGGTTGTGCACAATGGTTTCCAGAACGTACACATACACCTTCTGAATCTAATATACTTGCTACATCATGTGGATGTACACCTTTTATATTAAATGAAATTACACTTGAATGATTTTTTTCATTTGGAGTCATATATAATGTTAAAAAATCTAATTTTGATAATTCTTGTCTTGCATATGCTAATACATCATTTTCTAATTCTTGCATTTTGTCATATCCTATATTTTGAATATAATCAATTGCAGCACCTAATCCTATAACACCTTCTACATTTTGCGTCCCAGCTTCAAATTTATTTGGTAATGGTGCATATGTTGTTTCTTGTTCATATACATATTCAATCATATCTCCGCCCATTAAAAATGGTGTCATTTTATTTAATATTTCTCTTTTTCCATATAATACACCAATTCCAAGAGGTGCTAACATTTTATGTCCTGAAAATACTAAAAAATCTGCATCTAAATCTTGTACATCTATTTTCATATGTGGAATGCTTTGTGATGCATCAACAATTACTATTGCTCCTTTTTTGTGTGCATATTTGATTATTTTTTTTACATTATTAATTGTTCCTAAAACATTTGAAACATGTGCTATTCCAACTATCTTTGTTCTATCTGTAATTTTTGTTTCAATTTCTTCATTTGAAAGTTCGAATTCTTCATTAATATACATATAATTTAATTTACTTTCAGTTGCTTTTGTTACTTTTTGCCATGGTACTAAATTTGAATGATGTTCCATTATAGATATAACAACTTCATCATCTTTTTTTAAATTATCCATTCCATATGAATATGCTATTAAATTTAAACTTTCTGTAGCATTTTTTGAAAAAATTATTTCTTCTGGATGTTTCGCATTAATAAATTTTGCAATTTTTTGTCTTGTACTTTCATAAGCTTCTGTTGCTTCAATACTTAATGTGTAAGCTCCTCTATGTGGATTTGCATTATTTTTTTTATAAAATTCTTCTATTGCATTTATTACTTGTATTGGCTTTTGAGTTGTAGCTCCACTATCCAAATATGTTATATTGCGATTTTCTAATAGTGGAAAATCTTTTTTTATATTTTCAACATTCATTTTTGCAATCCTTTCTTTGACTTTTTTTCCTATTAGTGATATAATAAAGGTTGACCGAATTTTTTTAATTCTGGAGGGTTTTATATGAACTTAATTATGCATTATATCACATCAGACTTCAACTTTGCCCTAATGCTTTTAGGGCTGATGTTGACTGGTGTTGGATTTTGGTGTATGACTGATAGTCGTCAATTCTTCTTATTCCACCTTCTTGGTGGATTGGCACTGATTGGCTTCGGCATTCCAATTGTACTTATTGCAATATAATTTTTGTTCACTCCCAATCTCGCACTGCGGATTGGGAGCTTTTTTAATCTAGCTTTTTATCAATCTCTTTTAATATCACATTTTTTAATTCTTCATCATTTATTCTATCAATTATCTTTTGAAAATTAGCTTTAACAATTAATTTCACAGCTTCTTTATAACTTAATCCTCTAGTCATTAAATAAAATAATTGTTTCATATCAACTTTTCCAGATGCTGTTGAATGATTTCCTTCGACATCTTCTTCTGTACATAAAAGCATTGGCAATGCTATTGATTTTGCTTTATTTGATAATAACATACAATATTCATTTTCATTACCTTTTGACTTTTTAGCACCTTTTTTGAAATCAATTGTTCCTTTAAAGTTTTTCTTTGCAGAATCTTTTAGAGCTCCTTGAACATCAATGTCTATATTAGTCTTTTTTCCTCTTAATTCTGCAATATAATTAATGTCTTTTATTTGATTATCTATTCCTAAATATATAGATTTTAAATCATTTTCAGCATTATCACCTATAATATTAGAATAATAATTTGATATACTCGTTTTTCCACCAATATCAATAATTGTATATTTTACATTTGAATTTTCTTCTAACTTATTTTCTATTGCTTCAAAATTTTCTGATTGTTCATTTAATAAATTTACAATTGTTATATCCAATTTAGACTTTGCATTTGCTATTGTTCTTATAATTCCATTATGAAAACACTTCTTACTTGTATTTGATATATATTCTATTATTATATTTGTGTCTCCATTTGCAATAATTTCTATTTGATTTATCAAATTAATATTTTCATCATCAAATGTATATCTTATTCTAATGTTTTCTTTTTTGTTTTCTGTTTGAATTCTTATTTTATTATTTGCTGTTTCATAATTTAATTCTTCTAAAATTTTACCAGTTCCATATGTTAATGCTTGATTTGTTGTTTGATTATCAATTATGCTTCCATTATTAATAATTTCTATATTTTTGAATTCAGCAATCTTTTCTGGCATTTCTAATTCAATTTCAATATTGTTTATTAAAAAATTTCTTGCTGTTCTTACTGGTGTATCATTTACTCTTAATTTTTCCATTATCCGATTGCCCCCTCTAACTCTAGATTTATTAAATTATTCATTTCAACTGCATATTCTACTGGTAATTCTTTTGAAATAGGATATGCAAATCCTCTTACTATCATTGCTTTTGCATCTTCTTCTGACAATCCTCTTGACATTAAATAAAATATTGCTTTATCACTTATTTTTCCTATTTTGGCTTCGTGTGAAAATTCTACTTCATCTGTTCTAATATCATTTACTGGTATTGTATCAGATCTTGAAATATCATCTAACATTAATGATTCACAACTTACACTACATTTTGAATTTTTTGCATTTTCATTTATTCTTACTAATGCTCTATAAGTACATGCTCCTCCATCTTTTGAAATCGATTTTGAATTTACTACAGATGATGTGTTTGGAGCATTATGAATTACTTTAAATCCTGTATCTAAGTCTTGTCCTCCACCTGCAAATGTGATTCCTGTATATTCTGTTTTTGCATTTTCACCATTTAATATACTCATTGGATATAACATAGAGATTTTTGAACCAAATGAGCCTGTTACCCAATCTATTTGTGCATTTTTTCCTACTATTGCTTTTTTAGTATTTAGGTTCATCATATTTTTCGACCAGTTTTCTATTGTTGAATATCTTAAATATGCGTTATCTTTTACATATAGTTCTACACATCCTGCGTGTAAATTTACTTTATTATATTTTGGAGCTGAACATCCTTCTATAAAATGCAAACTTGCTCCTTCATCAACTATTATTAATGTATGTTCAAATTGTCCTGATTCTGGAGAATTTAATCTAAAATATGATTGTAATGGTATATCTAATTTTACTCCTTTTGGTACATATACAAATGATCCACCAGACCATACTGCTGCATGTAATGCAACAAATTTATGATCACTTATTGGTACACATTTCATGAAATGTTCTTTTACTATTTCTGGATAATCTCTTACAGCTGATTCCATATCAGTATAGATTACTCCTTGTTTTATTAAATCTTCTTTCATGCTATGATATACTACTTCTGAATCATATTGTGCTCCTACCCCTGCTAACGAGGTCTTTTCTGCTTCTGGTATTCCTAATTTATCAAATGTGTCTTTTATCTCATCTGGCACATCTTCCCATGAACTATTTAGATTGGTTTTTGGTTTTACATATGTTGCTATTTCATCCATTTTCAATTCTGATAAATCTGGTCCCCATGTTGGAAGCTCTAATTTTTCGTACATTTCTAATGCTTTTAGTCTAATTTCTAACATCCAATCTGGTTCATTTTTTCTTTTTGATATTTGTTCAACTATTTCTCTGCTTAAACCTTTTTGCATTTTAAATTCATAGTCATCTTTATTTTTTATATCATATATATTTCTATCTATCTCATTTACCTGTGTTTTTGACATATAGATTTCCTTTCTATTTTTTATATTGTGCATATCCTGTTTCTTCAATTTGTTCTGCTAATTCTGCTGTTGATGTTTTTACAATTTGTCCATTTACTAAAACATGTACATAATCAACTTTTAGATGATTTAATATTCTTGTATTATGTGTTATTATTAAAACTGCATTATCATCATTTTTAAACATTTCAATTCCTTTTGAAACTATTTTTATAGCATCAACATCTAATCCTGAATCTGTTTCATCTAATATTGCAAGTTTTGGATTTAATACAAGCATTTGTAATATTTCATTCTTCTTTTTTTCTCCTCCAGAAAATCCAACATTTAAGTTTCTTTCAATTAGTTTTGGATTCATGTTTAATTCTTCTGAATATTTTTTTACAGTATCTCTAAATTCAAATACTTTTACTGGCTTTTCAGTAATTTTATTTTTTGCATATTTTAAAAAGTTCATTGTTGAAATTCCAGGTATTTCTTCTGGCAATTGAAATGACATAAATATTCCTTTTTTGGCTATTTTATCTGTACTTAAATCATTGATGTTTTCACCTTCAAATTCAACAGTTCCACTTGTTTTTGTATATTCTGGATTATTTAAAATAACATTTGCAAGTGTTGATTTTCCTGCACCATTTGGCCCCATTATTACATGTACTTCTCCTTTATTTATTTTCAAATTTAAACCTTTTAAAATCTCTTTTTCTCCTGCATTTACATATAAATCTTTTATTTCTAATAACTCTTTACTCATTTTTATTATTCCTTCCTTTTATTAATTTTGCATATCATTACTTTTCTTCGTTTTTGCTCTTTTTACACAACATCTACATTTTTCTTGATTTATATCATAATTACAATTTAATTCTTTTAATCCTAAAACATTATGTACATATTTTGCTAATTTATTTATTGTTTCATCTGTTGTTACTAATTTTATTTTTTCTGCCTCTTCTTTTGCAGATTGTTCATCTAAATCTAATACATCTTTTAAAAACAAATAAACAATGTCATATGCTTCTAAAATTTTTTGCGCCAAATTTTCTCCTTGTTCTGTTAATTCTATTATTCCATATGTTTCGTATTTTACTAATTTTTCTTCTTTTAAATTATTTAGTGCTTTATTTACACTAGGCTTTGTACAGTTCATTTTATTTGCAATGTCTGTTACTCTAATATTTCCATTTTGTTTTTTTAATACATACATTGTTTTTAAATATTCTTCAGATGCTTTTGTTATCATGATTTCTCCTTTTTTTACATTCAATCTCTTTGTTAACTACGGCTAACATTATACTACGAATTATGGTAATTTGTCAATATTAGTTTTATTAAAAGAACAAATATAAAAGAAACGAAATTCTTGAAATAAATCAAAAATTTCGTTTTACAATCACATTTCTATTTATTTTATTATATTCTTTCTAAATTTGATAATGCCCAACTATGTTCTCCTGTTGTAATTATACTTCCACAATACTCACATTTTCCTGATGATGTAATTTGTGTTGGTGCTCCGCAATTTGGGCAATTTGTTGTATTTACATCAATAGGTCCTGGTTTTGTTTTTTCTCCTGTTGTTCTGATAAAGTCAAGTTTATATGTGCTATATATATCTTTTGTTTTATCACCCTTTATAATTTTTCCTGTTGTTTCATCAATTATATAATCATTCATTCTAGATCTTAATAAAACTGTTAAAACATCTTTATTTCCTGTTTGTTTAAAGCTTACTAGTCTAACTGATAACACACAAATTCTTTCCATTACATTTATTTGTTTTCTATCTATATAATCTTGTAATTGTTTTTGATGTTGTTCAAATAATTCATTTGTTTCAAATACCCTAATAGTACTCCAATCTCTCGCAGTCCATGCTTCTTGTAATTTTATAAATAAACTTCTAGTCCAAGCTGAAAATTCTTCTTTATTAAACATTTCATCAACAGCTTTAATCTTTCTTTCAACATTTTCTTCTGATGAATCAAACTCATCATATATTGATGGTATGTGTCGATTTTTTGTTGATTTTTTGTTATTACTTGAAGCTATAGCTCCTGCAATAATAAAGATAATAATAACTGTTATAATTGAAACTAATGGAGAACTCCCCCCACTACTATAACTTGTTCCGCTATAACTATAATCATCGTCATCCCAATCGTTCCATGAACTTTCACTGTCCCATGAGTCATCATCCCATGAACTTCCACTGTCCCATGAGTCATCATCCCATGAACTTCCACTATCATAATCTTCAAAGTTTCCTACATCAGCAATTGATACATTATAATTAAATATTGCTGAAAAAAATATTGTTAAAATTAATACTACTATTAAATACTTTTTTAATTTCTTCATTTGATATTCCCCTTTTATTTTTCTCACTTTAATTATATATAATATATTAATAAAAATAAATAGAAATTTCAAATTTTTTATATTTATTTTTCAACTTTATCTATAAATTCAAATATTTTATTATAATAAGTATTTGGTTCTTTATATTTGGAATCTGTATGTCCAGCTCCACTTATAATTAATTTTTCTTTTATGCAATTAGCAGAATCATATAATTTTTCGCACATTGATTCTGGCACAAAATCGTCTTTATCTCCATGTATAAATAATATTGGTGTATTACTTTTCTTCACTTGTTCTAAAGCAGATGCCTTTTTTATATCATATCCAGCTCTAATTTTCGCAACAACTTGAAACATATTTAATACAGGAAATGCAGGAATACCAAATCTCGCTTTTGCTTCTGATGCAAATATATCCCAAACTGAAGTATATCCACTATCGGCAATTATCGCTTTAACATTTTGTGGTAATTCATCTCCTGATGCCATTAATACTGTTGCTGCTCCCATTGAAGATCCATGTAATATGATATTGGCATTAGAATTTTGTTCTAAAATCAAATTTACCCAACATTTCAAATCATCTTTATCAAGCCACCCCATTCCTACAAAATCTCCATCACTTTCAGCACAAGCTCTCATGCTTGGAATTAAAACATTATAACCTTTTTCAGAAAAATGTTCTCCAATTGTTAAAACAGATTTAGGCTCTGCTCTATATCCATGAAATATAATAACCCAGTTATCATTTTCTTCATTTGTTAAATATTCTGTTCCTCTTAGATTTATTCCATCATTAGCTTTTGTTTCTACACTTTGCTTTTTTATATTATTTTCCCATTTTTCTGATGATTCTTTTGCTTGTGTCCTATTGCTTTCTATTATTTTTTCATCTTCTCCTAATACTTCTATTTTTGAATCATCTTTTATTTCTCTATTTCCACCATCTCCGCTTCTAGCAATAGCATAATTCACAAAATAGTTTCCTATTCCCATTGTTAATATCACTCCTAATATTATAATAATCACTAATATTATTAATATCTTTTTTATTATATTTTTGGTATTCTCCCTATTCATTATACTTTATCTCTTTCTATTTTTCAAATTTATATTTTTTATTTATACCATACAATAGTATATATTTCAACATTACTGACCTAATAGGCTAAAAGAAAAGGGTATGGTGTTTTTCACCATACCCTTTCTTTCATCTGAATACAACCATATCCAGACAATACAGAATAGTCCAAATAATGCTTAATACCAATGATATTCTAATCGATTGCTTAAACCATTTTTCATGCTTATGAAAAAGCTTATAATAAATTGTCGCTAAAATGAAAAATGTAATAAACTCAAATCCAAGCCGTTTAGCAATTAGTAACATCATATTTTCTATCCTCCAAATATATAATATTTGCCTTTTGGCAACTTTAATATTATACCATATTTTTACTTGTTTAGCAACTACTATACAAATTCTTCCCACACTAAATTAGCTAAATCTATTCCTTTATTAGATAATCTAATATTATCATCTTGTATTATTATTAATTTTTCATCAGAAAGTTTTTTCAATTCATTTCTATATAAATAAATTGGATTATCTCCAAACTTATTTTTAAATTCACTTATTTTTAGTCCATCTATTTTACGCAAACCAAGGAGCATAAATTCTTTTTTAGAATCTTCTTCTTTTTGTATTTCATGTATAATTCTATTTTTTTCAAATTCTCCTTTTTGAACATTCTTAATATATTCTTTTATATCTTCAGTATTAGAATATCTTGTTATATCTCTATAAGAATGTGCAGCTGTACCAATTCCAACATATTCCATTTGATTCCAACAATTCATATTATGTTTTGACTCATACCCTTTTTTAGCAAAATTAGATATTTCATAATGTTTGTATCCATTTAATTCTAATGTGTTTTTTACATACCAATACATATTTCTTTCTAACTCATCATCTGGCAATTTTAATTTTCCATTTTTTATTTTATTAGCAATAGGTGTACCATCTTCAACAATTAATGAATATACTGATATATGTTTTGGAGCTAATCTCAATACATTTTCTAAGCTTTCTTTTAAATCAATAATTCTTTGATTTGGAAGTCCTAACATTAAATCAACATTTATATTTTTAAAACCAACTTTTTTTGCCATTTTATATGTTTCTAAAAATTGTTCATAATTATGAATTCTACCAATCTGCTTTAATAACTCATCATTTGTAGTTTGTAGTCCTATACTTATTCTGTTAATACCACAATCAATATAGTCTTGTAGTTTTTCTTGAGTTACTGTTCCAGGATTAACTTCAATTGTTATTTCGGCATCTTGTGCAACATTTTTTTCTTTTATCTTTTCCAATATTTGCACAATAAATTTACTATCTATATATGATGGTGTTCCTCCACCAATATATATTGTTGTTATTTCTGATTTTATTTTCACATGATCGATTTCCTTTTTTACTGAATCTACATATTTTTCAATCAAATCATCTTTTCCACAATATGATATAAAATCGCAATAATCACACTTTTTCTTACAAAATGGGATATGTACATATATTCCTATTTTATTTTTTGTTATCATCTATTTTCTTACCAATCTCCATTACTTTTTTTAATCTATAATTTACTCCAGATTTACCTATTGGTGTTTTTAACATTTTTCCAAGTTCTATTAGACTTGCACTAGGATTTTGTAATCTAAGTTCTGCTATCTCTTTTAATGGTTCTTCTAATTTTTCGAATTTACCATTTTGTTTTAATTTTCTTATTATCTCAATCTGTTCTATTGAAGCATTCATAGTTTTATTCATATTTGCAGTTTCACAATTTACTAATCTATTTACTTTATTGTTCATTTCTCTTTTTACTCTAATTTCTTCAAATTTTAAGACAGATTTATTTGCCCCTAATAAAGCTAATGTTTTTGAGATTTCTTCACCATCTTTTAAATATATTGTATATTCTTTATTTTTTTCTATAACATTACTTTTTATATCAAAACTACTTAATCCTTCTACTATAATATCTGCATAATCTTTTTTTCTAACACTTATTTCTAAATGATATGTATTTTCAGGATTGTTAATAGAACCTGAGCCTAAATAGGCTCCTCTTACTATATTTTTCAATTGCTCTATTGTTAAATTATCTATTTGTATTTCCATTTTAGGACAAGTTATTACAAATAATTTACCTTGAATGTTTATATTATATGTTTCAATTCCACAATTACTCAACAATCGTGCAAATCTATTAATATTATATTCATTTTCTGTTGAAAATTTTATTTTATTTTTTTCTTCAGATATATTACTACTCATCAAATATCCCATAAGTTCATATTTAACATTTTCTTTATTTGATAGTTTTTCTGATTTGCTTATCTCTTCTTTTAATTCTGTTGAAAAAGACATATTTCCTCCAATCATAAAACTTGTGTTATTATTATTCTATCATTTCCATATAAATCTTTTTTACAATATGTATTTTTATAATTTTGTTCATCTTCAATTATTTTAATTACATCATTTTTTTGATTATATCCAATTTCAAAACATAGAAAACTTCCTGTTTTTAAATAATTAATTGCTTGTTCTGCAATTATTCTATAAAAATCTAATCCATCTTCTCCACCATCTAATGCAATTTTAGGCTCTTTTTGAACTTCTTCACTCAATTTTTTTATTTCATCTTTTCTTATATATGGTGGATTTGAAACTATAATGTCAAATTTTTTATTATCTAATTTATCAAATAAATTTGATTTCACAAAATTTATTTTTGCTTCTAATTTCTCCGCATTTTTTTGTGCTATTTCTAATGCCTTTTCACTTATATCTACAGCTGTTATATCTGCACTTGGCACAAATTTTTTTAATGATATTGCAATTGCTCCACTTCCTGTACATAAATCTAATATCCTTGGTGAATTATATTTTTGAGCAATTTTTATAACTTCTTCAACTAATATTTCTGTATCAGGCCTTGGGATTAATACATTTTCATCAACAAAAAAGTCCATTTTCATAAATTCTTGTCTATGTGTTATATGTTGTAATGGTATTCCTTTTGTTAATTTTTCAATATTAACAAAATATTGCCATTGTTGCTGTTTATCAATTTCTTTATTATCATAAACTATAATATATTGCCTTGGTTTATCTAAAACATATTGTAATAATAGTCTTGCTTTTAATTTTGGGCTTTCTACATTATTTGATTTTAACATTATCATTCCTTTTGTTATTGCTTGTTTTATTGTCATTAATCCCCCACCTCTATTTCTTTTGTTTTTAAAATTTATTTACTTCTTCTCTAAATTGATCTCCTCTATCATACATATCTTTAAACATATCAAAACTTGTACTTGCTGGTGAGAATAATACTATTTGACCAGGCTTTGCAATTCTTTTTGCTAATTCTAAACTTTCTCTAAATGTTTCACACATATGTATATCTAAAGTTTTATTTTGATTTTCCAATTCATTTTTTACTGCTGTATATATTTTATTTGCTGTTTGACCAATTAATATTAAACTTTTTACTTTTTCTACAATTGGTTTTGCAATTGGTGCATAATCTAGGTTTTTGTCAGCTCCTCCTGCTATTAACACTATTTCTTTATTAAATGACTTTAATGCTGATATTCCTCTTGTTGGTGTTGTACTTGCAGAATCATTATACCATTCCACTCCATTTAGTGTTCTTACCAATTCTAATCTATGATGTACTCCTGCAAATTCTTTTATTGTATCAACTGCTTTTTCTGTATTTACTAATTTTTTTGTTAATGCTAATGCTGTACATATATTTTCTAAATTATGAATTCCTTTTAATTTTATTTCATCTTGTGATACAATATGTTTTCTTATTCCATCATTACACTCTTTTACAATTCCGTTTTCTACGATAAATCCATAGTCTAATTTTTGTTTACTACTGAATAAGATAACATCACCTTTTGCATCATTTTGACATTCTCTAGTTAAATCATTATCTGCATTTATTACCAGTATTCCTGTATCTTTTTGATTTCTATATATATTCTTTTTGGCATTTATGTATTCTTGGTAGTCTTTATGTACATTTAAATGATTTGGTGTTATGTTTGTTATTGCAGATATGTCTGGACTAACTTTCATTCCCATTAATTGAAAACTACTTAATTCTAATACTATTAGATCTTCTGGCTTTATTTCATTTAATTTTGTGAATAATGGAATACCTATATTTCCACCTAAATAGACTTTATATCCTGCATCTTCTAAAATTCTAGCTGTTAATGTAGTAGTTGTTGTTTTTCCATCACTTCCAGTTATTCCAATTACTTTACAAGGTGCCATTTTTATTAATTGTTCTATTTCTGTTGTTATTATTGCTCCTCTTTGTGCTTCTTTTTCTAATTCAGGTTTTGTAGGCAAACAACTTGGTGATCTAAAAATTAAGTAAAATCCATATAAATTGTCTAAGTTTCTTTTTCCAAAATAACATTTAAAATTATATTTTTTTAATTTTTCTAAAATATCTTTTGAAATCTTATCTTCTTCTCTGTCATCAAATACTGATACCTCTGCTTTTTTTTCATGCAAATAATCTATTAACGGAATATTGCTTACTCCAATTCCAATTACTGCTATTTTCTTTTTTTCTATATCTTTTTCAAATTGTTCTAATTTTTTATTTTTAAATTCCATTCTTATCTCATCCTTTCAATGGTGCAAATTAATATTTCTTTTTACTGAAATATATTCATTCTATTGTATTCATTTTTTCGATTTTCGTCCTTATTATATATCTTTTTTTTGTTTTTTACAATATAATTGAATATTTCTTGCAACTATGGAGATAATATTTTTGTAAATTTAAATTGGAGGTGTTATTTATGTCAGAAAAAAATAATAACCAAAATAGAAATAATAATAGTAAAAAAAGCAATAATCAAAAAAATAACAATAAATAGTTTTGTATATGAAAAAAAGCTGAGATATAAAATATATCTTAGCTTTTTTCATATTTTATGCAGTTTCCTTTACTTCTGCTTGAACTCTCTGTTTCTTTTTAGATTCTTTATTCGGATTTTCTATAATTTTAGGTTTTGCATTATTTTGAATTGTATCTTTTGTTATAATACATTTTTCAATTTTTTCATTTGATGGAATATCATACATTATATCTGTCATAACATTTTCTATTATTGAACGTAAACCTCTTGCACCTGTTTTTCTTTCAATTGCTTTATCAACAATTGCCTCAAGCGCATCTGGTTCAAATTCTAACTCTACGCCATCAATTTCTAATAATTTTTTGTATTGTTTTACTAATGCATTTTTTGGTTCTGTTGTTATTTTTATTAATGCTTTTCTATCTAATTCTTTTAATGTAGCAATAATTGGTAAACGTCCTATAAATTCTGGAATCATTCCAAATTTTAATAAATCTTGTGGAAGTATTTGTTCAAATACTTCGTATTTATCCATATCTTTACTACTTTGAATTTCAGCACCAAACCCTATTGATTTTTTTCCAATTCTATCTTTTATAATATTTTCTAATCCTTCAAATGCTCCTCCACAAATAAATAATATATTTGATGTATCTATTTGTATCATTTCTTGTTGAGGATGTTTTCTTCCACCTTGTGGTGGAACTGATGCAATTGTTCCTTCTACTATTTTTAATAATGCTTGTTGAACACCTTCACCACTTACATCTCTTGTTATTGATGGATTTTCAGATTTTCTTGTTATTTTGTCTATTTCGTCAATATATATAATTCCTTTTTCTGCTTTTTCTATATCTCCATCAGCAGCTTGAATTAGTTTTAAAAGAATATTTTCAACATCTTCTCCAACATATCCAGCTTCTGTAAGTGTTGTTGCATCTGCTATTGCAAATGGTACATTTAATATTTTTGCAAGTGTACTTGCTAATAATGTTTTTCCACATCCTGTTGGTCCTACTAATAAAATATTGCTTTTTTGAATTTCTACATCATCATCACTAATTTCTTGTTTTTCTTCAATATTTTCTTCATAAGCAACTCTTTTATAGTGATTATATACTGCTACTGCAAGAACTTTTTTTGCTTCTTCTTGCCCAATTACATATTCATCAAGAATTTCTTTTATTTCTTTTGGACTTGGAATCTCATCTAATTCTGCTAAAGTATATGTGTCTTCATCAGAATATTCAGCATCAATTATTTCATTACATAATCCTACACATTCATTACAAATATATACACCAGGACCAGCAATTATTTTTCTAACATTATCTTGTGTTTTGCCACAAAATGAACATTTTACACTTTTTGGTATATCATTTTTTGCCATTTTAATCTCCTTTTTTCTTAAGCTCTTTTTGTCATAATTCCATCTATTAAACCATATTCTAGAGCTTCTTCTGCTGTCATATAATTATCTCTTTCCGTATCTTTTTCTATAACATCTAGTGGTTTTCCTGTTCTTTCACTTAAGAATTTATTTAATTTTTCTCTTGTACGAACTAAATGATCTGCATGAATTTTAATTTCTGTTGCTTGACCTTGTAGTCCTCCACCACCAATTAATGGTTGGTGTATCATAATTTCTGAGTTTGGCATTGCAAATCTTTTTCCTTTTTCACCAGCAGTTAATAATACTGCTCCCATACTTGCTGCAAGTCCTACACATACTGTTTCAACTGGACATTTTATATAATTCATTGTATCTACAATTGCCATTCCATCTGTTATTGATCCTCCAGGTGAATTTATATAAAAATATATTTCTTTATCTGGATCTTCTGATTCCAAGAACAACATTTGTGCAACTATTAAACTTGATGTTGTTGGATTTACATCTTCTCCTAAGTATATTATTCTGTCTTTTAATAATCTTGAAAATATGTCATATGAACGTTCACCTTTACTTGTCTGTTCAACAACATATGGTACTAAACTTGATTTTTCTAACATAATTTATCCTCCCTACCCTTGTAATTTTATCACAAGTATATAAATATTTGCTCTAATATAGTCTATTAGAGTAGAAAAAGTTAGGTAAAACTTCTCCATTTTTAATAAAAGACTTTCCCCCTAACTTCTTTTTACTTTATTTTATTTTTGCATTTTTTACTATGAAATCAATTGCTTTTTCTGATTCGATTCCTTCTTTAATATAATCTTTTAAGTTTTCGTTATCATTAATTTCTTCAACTTTCTTTCCATAGTTTTTAGCCATTTCTTCTAATTTGGCATTTATTTCTTCGTCTGTTGCTTCGATTTTTTCTGCTTTTCTAACTGCTTCTAAAGTAAGTCTTGATTTTATTGCTTCAATTGCTTGTGGTTCATATTCTTTTCTTACTTCTTCTTCAGTTTTTCCTATCATTTTTAGGTATTGTTCTAATTTTAAACCTTGGTATGAAAGTCTTTGATTTATATCTTGAATCATATGATCAACTTCCATATCTACCATTCCTGATGGAATTTCTACTTTTGATTTATCACATACAGCTTTTATTGCAGCTTCTTCTGTTTCATATTTTGCTTTTTGTGCATTGTCTTTTTCAAGTCTTTCTTTGATACTTGCTTCTAATTCTTTTAACGTATCAAATTCGCTTACATCTTTAGCAAATTCATCATCTAAGTTTGGTAATTCTTTTTTCTTTATTTCATGTAATTTTACTTTAAATGTTGCTTCTTTTCCAGCTAAATCTTTAGAGAAATATTCTTTTGGGAATGTTACTTTTATTTCTTTTTCTTCATCAATTTTCATTCCAACTAATTGATCTTCAAATCCTGGTATAAAAGCTCCGCTTCCTATTTCTAGTTCATGTCCTTCTGCTTTTCCACCTTCAAATGCAACACCATCAACAAATCCTTCAAAGTCAATTGTTGCTGTATCTCCATTTTCTAATGCTCTGTCATCAACTGTTACTAATCTTGAGTTTTTGTCTTGCATTTGTTTTATTTCATTTTGAACATCTTCGTCTTTTACTGGATATTCTATTTTCTTTATTTCTATTCCTTTATATTTTCCTAATTCTACTTCTGGTTTTACTTGTACTACTGCTGTAAATATTACATCTTTTCCTTTTTCCATTTGAACTATATCAACTGTTGGTCTGCTTACTACATCTATTTTGTTTGTGTCAATTGCTTCATCATAAGCTTCTGTTGCAACTTCATTAAATGCATCTTCATAAAAGATTTCTGCTCCATAATATTTTTCTACTATATTCATTGGAGCTTTTCCTTTTCTAAAACCTGGTATATTAATATATTTAGCATTTTGGAAATATACTTTTTTCATTGCGTTTTCAAATTTTTCTGCGTCTACTGTAATTTCTAATTTTACTTCATTTGCGTTTTCTGTTTTCTCAACTTTACAATTCATTTTCAATCTTCCTTTCTCGTATTGGCTTTACTTAGCTTTTACATTATATCATATATTTTCCAATTTGCAAGCAGTTTTATAAAGATTTTCTTAATATTTTGCGATTTTTAGGGCTAATTTGTATGTTATTTTTCAAATTATTTGCTTAATATGATTAATCTTGCATTTCCCATTTATCATATAGACTTCTATAACGTCAAATCTTATAGTAAATCTCGAAAAGTTATTTTCTTTTAAAAATATAGCTGCACTTTTTTTCATATGAATTTTTTTTATTTTATTTACTGCCTCACTAGCCCTTCCATATTTTTCATTAGTTCTTGTTTTTACTTCAACAAATATAATATAATTGTTTTTACTTGCTATAATATCTATTTCACCATTTCGTGTATAATAATTATTTTCAATTATTTCATATTTGTTGTCTTTTAAATATTTTTGTGCCATTTTTTCGCCGATTATCCCAAATTTTCTTTTATTCATCATCTTCTCCATTTTTTATTCTATACACTTGCCCAGGTAATTCTTCTATTAAATTTTCTAATTGTAATAACATTATTTTATAGCTAATATCTTGTATAGACATCTTGGTTTTTCTCACAATTTGATTAATATTTGCTGGCTCATTTTTTATACATTTATATACTTTTTCCAATTCTTTTGGAACTTGTTTTTCTCTTTCTTTTAATAATTTTTTCTTAAACTTAATTTGAGGATATTCTATTAATATATCTTCAACTTTTGTTACCAATTTGCTTCCATTTTTGATTAATTCATTTGTTCCTAATCCTTTTGAATTTTCTAAACTACTTGGAACACAAAATACTGGTTTATTTAAATTTTTAGTATATCTAGCAGTAACACTTGTTCCACTTCTATAACCAGCTTCAATTACTAGTGTTCCAATTCCTAAACCTGCTACAATTCTATTTCTTTCCAAGAATTTTTTTGATTCTGCTTTAACATCTTTTTCATATTCTGTTAATATAAGTCCTCTATTTTCCAGTATTTCATCAATTAATTCTTTATTTTGTTTTGGATATATATTATTAAATCCGCATGGCAAAACAGCAATTGTTTTCCCAGAATATTTTATACATGTTTTATGTGCTATAGCATCTATTCCAATTGCTAGTCCGCTTATAATTGTAAATTCATATTCAACTAGTTTTTTAGTAAAAGTTTTACACATTTTTTCACCATATTGTGTATTAGTTCTTGAACCCACAATTGCAATTCCAATACTCTTTAATAATTCTATATTTCCTTTTGTATATAATCTTACTGGTGGATTTTTTATTTCTCTTAATTTATCTGGATATAGAATATCTGCATATTCGATTATTCTTTCTTCATATTTTTTCATCTTCCTCATATCCCTTTTTAAAAATTATTTATTTAAAAATTTATCTATACTCCTATATTGAACAGCTTCAGCAATATGTTTTGCGTTTATTATTTTTTCATTATCTAAATCTGCAATGGTTCTAGCTACCTTTAATATTCTTTCATACCCTCTAACACTTAACTTTAGCATCTTAAAAGCTCTTTGCAATAACATATTTGCATCATCATTCATATTGCAAAATTCTCCAATTAATCTAGTTGTTAATTCAGAATTTGATTTTATTCCAAAACTTTTGTATCTTTCATTTTGGATTTTTCTTGCTATGTTTACTCTTTGTTTTATTCTTTTTGAACTTTCTGCTTTAAAATTAGAATTCATTTTTTCAATTTTAGTTTTTTTTACTTCAATCTGAATATCTATTCTATCTAACAATGGCCCACTTATTCTATTTAAATATCTATGTATTTCTAACTGTGTACATTTACATTCTTTCTCTTCGTCACCATAATATCCACATGGACAAGGATTCATACTTGCTACAAACATAAAATTACAAGGATATCTATAATTTCCACTTAATCTATTTATTGTAATTTTTTTTTCTTCTAAAGGTTCTCTCAATGCTTCTAACACAACTCTATTATATTCAGTTAATTCATCAAGAAATAATATTCCATTATGTGCTAAACTTATTTCTCCTGGCATTGGGAGTTTTCCTCCACCAATTATTGATTTTATTGGAGCTGTATGATGTGGCATTCTAAATGGTCTACTTAATATCAATCCTTCTTTTGTCAAATTAGCTGATATACTATGAATCTTAGTTGTTTCTATTGCTTCTTCTAATGTTAAATCTGGTAAAATTGTTAAAATTCGCTTAGCTAATGCTGTTTTACCACTTCCTGGACTTCCAACCATAAGCACATTATGTCCTCCAGCAGAAGCCACTTCTAATGCTCTTTTTACATTTTCTTGACCTTTTATATCTGCAAAATCCATACTATATTCTTTTATAAATTCCACTTTTCTTTCTATTTCTTTTTCTATAATTATCTCTTTGTTCAAATATTTTATTAACTCACACAATGTCATTACTGGAATAATATCAAGACCGTTTATAACTGAAACCTCATTTGAATTTGCCTTTGGAATTATTACTCTTTTTATTCCTAATTCCTTAGCTTCTTCACACATTGCAAATACTCCATTTGTTCTATTTATTTTTCCATCAAGCGAAAGTTCTCCAATAAAAACTGTATTTACAATTTCACTATAATTCAAATTACACAAAACACCTATGGACATTAATATTCCTACTGAAATTGGTAAATCAAATGAACTTCCTTCTTTTCTAATATTAGCAGGAGCCAAATTTATTAAAATTTTCTTGCTTGGAAATTCAATTTGAGAGTTTCTTATTGCTGATTCAATTCTTTTCTTGGATTCTTTAACTCTTATATCTGGCAATCCCACTATTTCAAATTCTGGTATTCCATTTCTTATATCTGTTTGAACTTCTACTAAATTTCCTTCTAACCCTGTTAATGATATTGACTTTATTTTTGATAACATATTTTCCTCCATGATCTTTAAAATTTTTATTGCTTTTTTTTACCATTTATTATAAAATTGAGTAAAACAAAAGAATGGTGATTTTATGAAAAAGAAAAAAACAAAAAATAAATTTGATGATATAAATGTTATTAATACAACTTCTAGTATAAAACTAAAAACTTTTTTAGTTATAATAATTTTATTTTTTATAGCATTAATTATAAGACTTATATTTTTACAATTTGTAAATGGCTCTGAACTTCAAAGTGCAGCAAGAGCTAGACAAACATTAACAGAAACTATTTCTGCAAAAAGAGGAACCATCTATGATGTTAATGGTCAAACATTAGCAATAAGCTATGAAACCGATAAAATCTACATAGATCCTACAAATATAAAAGATGAGAATAAAGAAACAATTGCACAAAAACTTTCCGAAATCCTTGAAATAGATTATCAAGAATTGTTAGAGAAAATAAATAATAATACAAAAAGATTTTCAGTTGCATCTAATGTAGAGCAAAACAAAGTTGAACAAATAAAAGAATGGAAAAATAAATTGGATTTTTCAACAGGTATTATTTTCGAAGAGACTACATCTAGAACCTATCCATATAACACATTGGCATCAACAATTCTAGGTTTTACTAATTCAGACAATTCTGGTGCTTATGGAATAGAATATTCTTGGAACTCGTTTTTGAGTGGTACAGCTGGAAAATCAGTTAGCTTAAAAGATGCTAGTCAATCAGAAATTGCAAATTCTGAGAAATCATATATAGCTGCTGAAAACGGTTATGATTTAAATCTAACAATTGATGTAAATATTCAAGGAATTATTGAAAGAGAATTAGCCACTGCTGTTGATGAATATGAATGTGATAGTGGAATTACAATTGCAATGGATCCATCTACTGGCAAAATTTTAGCTATGGCTGACTATCCAAATTTTGATCCTAATAATCGTAACACTCCTAATAGTAAATTAGCAGAAAATTGGGATACGTTATCTAGTGAAGAAAAATCTAATGCTTTACTTAGAATGTGGACTCCAAAAGCTGTAACTGATACTTATGCTCCAGGCTCTGTTTTTAAATTAATAACTTCTTCTATTGGACTTGAAGAAAATCTAGTAAAAACAGATACAGCTGGTGAATTTAATTGTACTGGATATTATTATATAAATGGTGAAGAAAAACCAATAAGATGTTGGAATTGGAGAAAACCTCATGGAAAACAATCTTTAAGAGAAGCTCTCGAACATTCTTGTAACCCTGCATTTATAGAACTAGGATTGCGAATTGGTGCTCAATTATCATATAAATATTATCAAGCTTTCGGATTATTTGAAAAAACAGGAATTTCACTTCCTGGTGAAGCAATTGGTAAGTTTTATGATTTAAACAAAATAAATCAACACGAACTTGCTACAATGTCATTTGGAGAAAAGTTTACAATTACACCAATTCAAATGATTTCAGCTGTTTCTACAATTGCTAATGATGGTGTTTTAGTTCAACCACAATTAGTAGACAAAATTACAAATACAGATACTGGTGAAGTTACTGAATTTAAAACAAAAGAAATTCGTCAGGTAATTTCAAAATCTACTACTGATAAAGTAAAATCAATGATGGAATCTGTAGTTTCAGAAGGTTCTGGATATAGAGTTGCAGAACAAGCCAAAGGGTTTTCAATTGGTGCAAAAACAGGAACATCAGAACCAACAAGTTCAACTTCTAAAGACGGTTATACAGCTTCATTTGTTGCAATTTCTCCTGTTGAAAATACCAAAATTGTTTTACTTGTTATATTAAAAAATCCAAAAGGTTCTTTACATAATGGTGGCCAAATTGCTGCACCAACAGCAGGAAAAATGTTTGCAGAGATTTTACCATATATGGGAATTGAATCTGGAAATAAAGTTAATGAAACAAATAATAATTTATCTGAAAGTGATTTATATTAATTTTTACATAAGATGCACAAAATAATGTGCATCTTATTTTATTAAAATTATAAATTTTCTTTTTTATAATTTTCTAATGCTATTGCTACCTGATCTGGACATGAAGTTCCTTTTACTCCACATTCAATTCCTTTTAGCATTTCTATTACATCATCTATTTTTCTACCTTCTACTAATCTAGAAACACCTACTGTATTTCCTGGACATCCTCCAATAATTTTTAAGCTTTTTATTATGTCTCCTTCTATGTCAAATATCATTTGCATAGAACATACTCCTTCTGGATTATATGTATATTTCATTTTTTTCATCCTTTCTTATATAAATTACCATTCTATTATACAAGATTTCACTAAATTTTACAATATTTTATTTTTTCTATTTATTTTTATTCCCGCTAATAACACATAATCTTGCATTTTTTCAAAATAATTCTTTAATTCTTCACATCCTTCACAACTTTCTTCTTTTAAATATTTCAATATTTCTATAAAATTAATTTCAGTTCCAGTTTCTAATATATGTCCCTTATTATTTTCAATTTCTAAAAATACACTTTGATAATATTTCTTTTTGGTAAGTTCTGATATTAATACTTTATTTAAAAAAATATCTCCTTCTGGATGAATCTTCTTATCGCTTATTTCTTCTTCATATATTAAACACCAATAACAAAATATTGACTCTTTTATCCTTGAATTTTTTATAGGTTTAAAATAAATCTCAACTTCATTATCATTTTCTAATTTAGCTTTTGTTTTTATTACCTCAAACTCATACTCTGAAATATTTTTTAATTTTAATCTTTTTTCTATTATTATTTTATCTACTTGTATGTTTAATATTTTTCTTAAAATATCTACTAATTGCCTATCTGACTTTTTAATTATAGTTTCTAATTCTTTTACTTTATTATTTTCTATAATAACCACTCCTTTTAATATGATTAATAAAACGTTTTATATGATTTTTTAATTTTCTTTAAAAGAAATAACAAATATTTGATTTAAATTTCTTGAAAAAAATTGTTTTGAAATATTTAACACACTTAGTATAAATTTTTTATATACATTTGTCAATATATTAATATAAATTTAAATATGTTTTCATCGACAAGTTTTGATAATTTTTTATGAAACAACACTTTTTATTCTAACATCTTCCTTATCTTATCAATATTTTTTATCGCTATCTCATACCCGTATTTATAACATATATCCATTTTATCAACATCAATAAGTCCTGTTCCATCTGTTGGAACTGTTAATACAAAATCACTTTTTTTCAATGAGTTAATTGATAATTTATTTCCCATAATATCTAGAGTCTTCATTATAATATTCATAATATCGTAATCATTATAAACAGGATCTGACTCAAAATTTACAGATATTATTTTTCCAGTATAAACTTTCTTTAATTCTTCTGTTGGAAGATTATTTAAAACTCCTCCATCCATAAATATATGATTTTTATATTCACAAGGACAAAATATTGCTGGAAAACTACTGCTAGCTCTAACAGCTCTCCCTATCCCTATTTCTGTTATATAATTATCTTTTATATTTTTTCTTGAAGCACAGTTAGTAAAAATATATTCTTTTGATTCACCAATATCAACAGCTGAAACTAATAAAGGCATTTTTATATCTCCAATTAGTCTAAAACCCTTTTTTCTTGCTAATTCATCATACATTTTTTCAAATTCATTTCCATCACTTAACCCAGCAATTCCTATTTTGTTATTTCTTATGAAATTAGTTATACCATTTATTATTGGTTTACTTCTTATATTTATAATATCTCTTGCATATCTCTTAAATAATAAGTAAATATAATATGGGCTATATCCCATAGCATATAATGTTGCAATTATACTTCCTGCACTTGTTCCAGCAATAGCCGCTACTTTTATATTATTTTCCTCAAGGGCTTTTAATACCCCAACATGTGCAATTCCTCTAATTCCTCCTCCTGCTAATGACACTCCAACTTTCATATATTTTCTCCTCACCAATTAAATAATTTCTTATATATTTATTTGCAAAATAAAATAAGTAAATACATATAAACAGTATTTACTTATTTTGTTTTTTTAATCTATTTATTTTCTATAATATTTCCGTTAATATCTAAATTATAAGTTATTTCTTCATTATAAACTTGTATCTTTTCATCTTCAATATTAATTGTAGCATTCTCTATTTCTACAGTTTTTTCTAATTTATTATTGAAAATATATGTCATATTGTTTTCAAAATTTATAGCTTGATATGCATTTGTATTTCTTATAATTTGTAACAAATCATATTCACAATTTATTAAAGTTTTACCATCTTTATCTATTACACCATATTTATTATTTTCAAATTTTATATAAACATTATCATTATCTGTTTTTTCAATTGTTGTATCAAAAGGGATATTCACTTCTTTTCCATCTTTATCAAACACTTTTTTCTCTTCTCCTTTTGTAGCATATATATATATTCCCTTTACTTCTAACGAATCATATTCAACCTTTAATACTTCATTTCCTTTTTCATTAAAAGCACCATATTTTCCAGTTCTTTCTGCTATAAATAAATTAAAATCTTTTTCGTAATTTATTGTTTGATATTGAGTATTTATAATTTTCACATTATTTATAAATACTCCATATTGTCCATTTTTTGATGCAATCAAATATACATTATTCTTATCTATAACGTTAACAATTCTTAATATTTGATTATAATCTGTCGTTAATACCTGATCATAATCATAATCATAATATCCATATCTATATCCATCACTTGTTGTTTTACAAACAATATATCCAGATTTTTTATATTCATCTTGTTCATTATAATATTCATCTGATTGAATAGAATCAAATTCATCTTTTATTAACTGTTTTCCTTTTACATCATATATTTTGTACTTATTATTGTCTTTTACTATTACTTCATTTTCCTTATATCCTAAACTATAAATTTGTTCATATCTAGCATCCAATATTACTTTCCCTGTTATTGATAACAAACCATATTTCCCATTTTTTTGATATATTATTGCATTTTTTTCATATTTTTCTTCTAACAAATTAGATAATTTTATTGGTTCTACAGCATCATAGTCCTTTAAAATTTCTGAACCTTTTTCATTATAAACTACTGTTTTTTCTCCATCATTATCACATATAAAAATTCCTCTATGTTCATTTGGTATTACTACTTGTTCATATTGAGGCTTTACAATAACTTTTTCATCTTGATTTTTTACTCCATATTTTCCATTTTCTTCTATTACACTATATATAACTGATTTATCTTCTGCCTCATCATTTATCTTATCTTTATTAGGTAAATATATTGATAAACCTAAACTTATTATTACTATTACAATAAATATTACTATTCCTATTCCTTTTTTCATGTTCTGCTCCTTATTTATAATTATAAGCATATTTTCTTTTTACACATATTTTACTATGTTATTACTTTTTTTTCAATAATTTTCATATAATTTTCATATTGACTTTCAATATTCAAAAATATATAATATTTTTGAAAGGATTTTTATATGAGTAAAAGAAGGAGTCGTGGAAGAAATCACGAAAAAATTAAAAAAGTTAATTTTATATATATAATTTCCATACTAATAGTACTATTAATCCTATTCTTTTTAACATTTTTATCATTACTTAATATGGGAAATTCAAAAATATTACATAATATTTATATAAATGGAATATCTGTTTCATCTTTATCACAAAATGATGCAAAAGAAAAATTAAATTCTGAATTGGATACTATACTTTCACAACCAATTACTCTTTCTTTTGAAGATTTTTCTGTAGATTTTTTACCTGCTGAAATAGATTTTTCTTATGATACATCTTCAGCACTTGAGCAAGCCTATAGTATAGGACGTACAGGAAATATATTTTCAAATAATCTAAATATACTATCTTCATTATTTAAAAGAACTAATTTAACTTCTAAATATTCTTATAATGAGGAAAAATTAATTAATATTATTAATAATATAAGTGTTGATATTCCTAATTTAGTAATAGAACCATCTTATTATATTTCAGATGATACATTGGTAATTACTGGTGGAACAGATGGTAATGAATTAAATAAAGATAAAACTCGTGATTTATTATTGTCAACAATTATTAATAACCAAAAATCATTAAGTTTACCGGTTGAATATATTTCTTCTAATTCAATTGACATAGACAAAATTCATGACGAAATATATTGCGAACCACAAAATGCTTCTGTTACTAAAAATCCATACAAAATTTCAGCTGAAAAAGATGGTATTGATTTTGCCATTTCAATAGATGAAGCAAAAGAACTTGCTTCAAATAAAGATGCTTCAGAAATATATATTCCATTAAAATATATAAAACCTGAAATTACAATTGCAGATTTAGGTGAAGATATATTTGGAACAAAATTAGGCACTTCGACTACAATATATGACTCAACAAATTTTAATAGATCTACAAATATTGATATTGCTTGTGAAAGAATAAATGGAACAATTCTTGAACCCGGTGAAACATTTTCTTTTAATAAAGTAGTCGGTGAAAGAACTGCTAAAAATGGTTTTAAAGAAGCTTTAATATATAATGGTGGCGAAGTAGATTATGGTCTTGGTGGCGGAATATGTCAAATCTCCTCAACACTCTATAATGCCGTATTAAAAGCAAATCTAGAGATTGTTGAAAGAAAAAATCATAGTATGACTGTTTCTTATCTTCCTATAGGTCAAGATGCTTCAGTTTCATATGGTAGTGTAGATTTTAAATTCACTAATTCAAGAACTTATCCAATAAAAATTGTTGCAACAGCAAAAGCAGGAGTAATAACAGTTTCTGTTTTAGGCGTTCTAGAAAAACAAGAATATGTAGTAACATTTGAAACAGAGATTCTTGAAACAACTGATTATAAGACAACTTATGAATATTCATCTAGTGTTCCAGTAGGAAAAGAAGAAATTAAACAAGTTGGAAAAAATGGTTATAAATGTTCAACTTATAAAATTCTATCTTTGGGAGAAAAAGAAGTATCTCGTACTTTACTTTCAACAGATACCTATAAATCTCAAAAAGAAATTATATTAAAACATAAATAATAAAAAAAGACTTTCCTATTTTTTGAAGTGAAAGTCTTTTTTATTTATTTTTCAACGTGAATTTTAGCACCTAATTTTTTTAGTTTTTCATCTATTTTCTCATACCCTCTTAAAATATAATGAATATTATCAATTTGTGTAATTCCTTTAGCATATAACCCTGCCATAACTAATGCCGCTCCTCCTCTTAAATCGGTTGCAACAACATTTGTTCCTTGAATTTTCTTTGTTCCCTTTATTATAGCTGTTCTACCTTCCACATTAATTTTGGCTCCCATCCTAATTAATTCTTGGGCATATTTATATCTACTTTCAAATATATTTTCTGTTATAACAGATGTACCTTTAGCTGTAATTAATAATGCTCCAAATATTGATTGCATATCTGTTGGAAAACCAGGATATGGCATCGTTTTTATATCTACTGATTTTACTCTTTTAGGAGCAATTATTTCAATTTCATCTTTATTAATATTTAATTTGCAATTTGTCTCTTCTAGCTTATTTAGAATTGGCTCAATATGAAATGAATTAACATTAAGAAGTTTAATATCACCACTTGTTATAGCACCTGCCACTAAATATGTTCCTGCTTCAATTCTATCTGGCATAATATTATAGCTTACTTCTGCTAATCTCTTTACACCTATTATTTCAACTTTATCAGTTCCTGCTCCATTTATTTTTGCCCCCATTTTATTAAGATATTTTATCATATCCTCAATTTCAGGCTCTCTTGCGGCATTTGTAATTACAGTAGTTCCTTCTCCTAAACATGAAGCTAAAATAATATTTTCTGTGGCTCCAACACTTGGTAAATCTAAGTGTATTTGTGTTCCAACTATTTTCTCAGTATTACAATATATTTCTCCATACTCTTCTTTAATATCTACACCTAATTTTTCAAAACCTTTTAAATGTAAATCTATTGGTCTTGATCCAATATCACATCCTCCTGGGCATGAAAATTTTGCTTTATGATATTTTCCTATCAATGCTCCTGCAAGAATTACAGATGAACGCATTTGTCTCATTAAATCATCTGGTATCTCATATGTATGTACTTTATTAGTATTTATAATTATTTTATTATTCTTTCTTTTTATCGTTGCTCCTATTTTTTTCAAAATTTCAAACATAGTATTAACATCTTGAATATCTGGAACATTATATAATGTTGTTGTTCCTGCATTTAACACTGTTGCTGCAATTATAGGCAATGCTGCATTTTTAGAACCCGATATCTTTATTTCTCCTTCTAGCTTTTTTCCACCTTGAATTATAAATTTTGACATTTTTTCTCCTTTCTCTGTCATTAAATTTCATACTACATTTTATGTAATTCAATAAAAAATGTGATTTTATATATATTGCAATTTATTCTATCTTATAGTAAAATTATTACATAGAAAGGGACTAATATATGGAACAAATTTCGAAGAAAAAAAAGGTTACAATTTTAGGAATAGGATTATGGGAATTACTATCATATTTTATATTATATAGTATTGCTGGATTTTTTGTTGAAACAATTTTTGCAATTGTAAGATATGGCGTTTTTGAAAGTAGACAAAGCTTTGTCTACGGTCCTTTTTGTAGTATTTATGGGCTCGGCGCTATAATTATGATTATATTTCTACAATATTTTAAAAAAAATAGAATTACATTATTTTTTGGTGGTTTTGTTATTGGCTCAATAACAGAATATCTTGTTAGCTTAATCGGTGAATTAATTTTACATGTAAAATGGTGGGATTACTCTAATTTACCTTTAAATATTAATGGTAGAATTTGTTTTTACTATTCTATTTTTTGGGGAATTCTTGCTATATTCTTAATGAAAGCAATTCAACCACAAGTCAGAAAATTTATGGCATTAATATTAAGAAAATTTAATCTTTCTACTATAAGAACCATCATTCTGGTATTAACAATATTTATTGCTATAGATTGTATAATTTCTGCATATGCCATAAATATGTTTAGAATAAGAATGATTGCTATAAATGATTTAAATGTTGCACATAAAGATGAAATCATAGAATTAAATTTAAAACTTAATAAAAGCAAAATTCATTCATTTTTAATTCATTACTTTTTTAATGATAAAAAAATGATTAGAACATATCCAAATTTAAAACAAGAAAAATTAGATGGTACAATTGTTTATTTTAAAGATTTACTTCCAGATATAAAACCATATTATTATAAATTCGTAGCAAAAGATTTTTATAAATAAGAAAAAAGTCATTATAAAGAATAAAAATATTCTTTGTAATGACTTTTTTAATTCTATTTCAACATTTCTTCAACTTTATTAATTATATTTTCAATATTTAATCCATATTTTTCTTTAACTTCTGTTGCGCTACCAGATTCAGTAAATACATCATTAACTCCTATGAAGCTAATTGGTGCATGTGATTTCTTTTGAGCTAATATTTCTGAAATTGCTCCTCCTAATCCACCAATTATTGAATGATTTTCGATTGTTAAAATGCATTTTACATTGTTTGAAATCATATTAATCATATCTATATCTAATGGTTTAATTGAAAAGATATTTATTAATTTTCCTTTATATCCTTTTTGTTCTAATGCTTCAAATCCTTTATATGCAATTCCTGCTGCAGTACCTTCATATACAATAGCAAAATCATTTCCATTGTCTCTTACAATTGTTGATTTTCCAATTTCAGGTTCTCCATCAAATTCAACATCTGGTACAACATCTCTTGCAACTCTTATATAAACAGGTCCATTATATTCAATTGCAATTTCTATTGCTTCTTTCATTTCTTTTTTATTTGATGGCACTAAAATTTTTACATTTGGTATTGCACGAACAATTGCCAAATCTTCATTTGCATGGTGTGTTGCGCCATCTTTTCCATTATCCATTCCGGCATAACTTGCAATCATTTTTATATTTGAATTTGCATATGCTGCTTGACGAAGTTGTGTCCAAGCTGTTCCAGAAACAAATATTGCAAAATTCACATAGAATGGTATTTGTCCTTCTGAAGCTAATCCCATTGCAATTGACATAGCACTTGCTTCAGATATTCCCGCTTCTACAAACCTTTCTGGAAATTTATTTTGAAATTCTATCGCTTTAGTTGATTTTGCCAAATCACTATCTATTACATATATTCTATCATCTTTTTCGCCAAACTCACATAAAAATTCACCTATTTTATCTCTTAAACAAATCATTTTTTCTTCCATATTATATTTTCCTTTCAAACATATAAATCACAATAATTTTTTATTCTTCTCCTAAATCTTTCATTGCAATTTTATATTCTTCATCACTAATTGCTCCATTATGCCATTTAGGATTATTTTCCATAAAAGAAACACCTTTCCCCTTTACTGTATTGCAAATAATAGCTATTGGTTTATCTTTTACTTGATAAGCTTCATTTAATGCATCCACAACCTGTTTCATATCATTTCCATCTATTTCTATAGTATAAAAATTAAATGCATCTACTTTTTTCTTTAATGGTTCTAAATTCATTGATTTATTTACTTCATCATATGAGGATAATTTATTATAATCAATAACCATTATTAAATTATTTAATTTATAATGTGCTGCTTGCAACATTGCCTCCCAAATTTGTCCTTCTTGCATTTCACCATCTCCAACAATTGCATAAACATGGTGATTATCATTATTATTTTTCTTTGCAATCGCCATTCCAACAGCTATAGAAAGACCTTGACCTAATAATCCTGTAGTTGCATCAACTTCTGGAATTGTTCCAGTGTATGGATGTCCTTGAAGTCTTGAATTCAACATTCTTAATGTATTCATTTCATCATCTTTAATTATTCCTTTTGAATTTAAAACAGCATATTGTGCTGGAACTGTATGACCTTTTGATAAAACAACTTTACTTCTTGGATTTTCATTAAAATTAATATCTAATTCATAAATAGCTGTTAACATATCTATTATAGATAAAGATCCTCCTTCATGACCAGATTTTGCTTTATATATCATATTTATTATTCTTTTTCTATTTTCATTAGCTAATTGTTTTAGCTGATCTATATATTCCATAAAATCATTCCTTCCATTATTTATTATTAAAGCAATTATATAATATTTTATTTATAAATGCTAGTAAAATTATAAAGAATTATAAAAAAAAGTCCAGATAAACTGGACTCATCTTGGCTCCCCGTGTCTTGAAGAAATGTTTTCTATTCCTAGAGCCATAAGCTTTCTCGAAACCTTTGTTTTTTTGTAACTTCGTTACAAATTATATATGTATTATAGTTAAATACAAGCATACTGCCTTTCAAAATCACTCATATTATATTTAAGTATTTCGTTTGTCTTATTCATGTATTCTGTATATCTTTTTAATTCTTTTTGTTTTACATATTCATATATTTTGCCATATCTATCAATAGTTGTTGTTATACTCTTGTGTCCCATCAAAGATTGCAATATATGTATTTCAATTCCGTGCCTCAATGCACCTCGTTGCGAAAGTATGTCGCAACATATGAAAATGTGCATTGCTTGTTTTTAATGAACAATAATATGTTCCTTTTATATTACTATGTTTTTTATGCTTTGTTTCTACCACTCTAACACCTGCATTTTTGCATATAGTCTTAAATGCCGAATTTATTTGATTTGCTATATACAAATCCCCATCATCACGAATAAATATAACATTATATTTATTATCTTTCTTTTCCCTTATAGAATTTTCTAAAACCTTTCGTGAATACTCGGTTAAATGAATAATTCTCGTACTGCATTCTGTTTTTGTTGTATCGCCGAATTATATTTTTACCATTTTTATCTTGTGTTATAGTTCTTTCAACATTTATTATACCATATTCGCCTTCATGCCATTGTATATCATTTGGTGTCAATGCTAATATTTCGCCAATTCGCATACCTGTATAAAGAGCTAACAGAATAATATTCTTATATTTTGTTATATGTGTATTAAGATATTGGTTTAGTAAAAATTCTTCTGTTCGTGATAGAGCATCAACCTTTACTTCAACTTTAAAACTATGAGGTCTAACTATTGGTTCTTCGCCAGTAAAATAATTATCACTAATCATTTTTTTCTTTTCTGCAATATTAAAAGCTTTTTTTACTTCTCTAAACTCTTTCTTTAATGTTTCCTCTGCTTTTACTCTTTCACTTTGCAAAAATACCTCAACTTGTTTTCTTGTAACTTTTTGAATTGGTTGATTAGCAAATTTATATGCACTAATTGTTTTTATTGTTTGTTTTAATCTAACATACGAATTAGATTTTATATCGCCATTCTTAAATCTTTTTTCTTCATGTGCTTTCAACAAACTAACAATAGATGCCTCGTTTGGTTTTGATTTTTTTTCTTTTAAGCCATGTTCTATAATATTATTGACAAATTCCACCAGTTTTTTATATGCTTCATCTCTTGTTTTACCAACAAACTGTTTTCGTATATTTTCTCCGTTTATCATTTTTTCCAAGGTTTAATAATTCAGCAACATATCTTATATAGATATAAAACTTATCACAATTTTCTTTGTCTTTACAATTATTACAATCATTACACTTTTTCATTGAATATAAGGTTCGCCTATTTAAGCACTTACTTCTATTAGTACATTGACTACAAGTAGGACACATTGGCATATTTGATGGTTTTCTTTTGTTTTTTGTAACATATTCATGAATAGAATAATCTTTTCCCTCAATAAGTTTTTTCATATATATTCCTCCTTAAAAATAAAAGGAACATCGAATTGGCTTACTGAATAAATATTTTATTAACAGTGCTATTCTTTGCTCTCAAATTTGATAAAATATGTCTTTCTTGTAAATATTGTCTTAAAGCATTTTCCTCTACATACCAATCTCTCCCAACTTTAATAGCTGGAAATTCATCATTATAAAAAAGAGATTGTACTGTATTTGCTCCAATACCAAATAAATCAGATATATCATTCCTTGAGAACAGCACTATATCATTGAGTGTTTTCAAACTAACACATCTCCTTTCAATTATATCACTAATCCAAAATTTTAACTAGTTTTTTGTAAAATTCTATTTGCTCTTTTAATTGCATTTTTAGGATTGCATAATTTCATCATTGTTATCATTTCTTCCCCTAATTGCAAAGGATTAATTTTAGTAGCACTATTTTCTAATGTATATAATGCAATTATTCCATAAGCTACAGCTTGTTTTTTTGTAATCAAATCATTTTGCATTTTTCACTCTCCTTTAGGTGGAAGTACTTCCACCTTAAAATTTTAAATAAAACATAAATTAAGTTGGCAAAACTTACATAGGGTGTTGTTTCCCTTTCCTTCACAGAAACAATCTTTTTAAGATTGAAGTATCATTATCACTACTGTACTTCCTCGCCATTTGAATTTGCCTCATTCAATTTTTCCCTCGTTATATTCGCTATTCAATATATGACTTTCGACTTCTTGGGGCTAACATACAATAGATAAAGTATTTATGTTTTTATATGACACGTTTTCTTCGTGTATTTGTCAATGTGCTTATATAAAAGAGTTTTATATTCTCTTTACTTGTTAGCACAGTTGACTTTTTAAATAACGTGCATTTTTTTAAAATTTTTCTAAAAAAAAAGAAAAAGAACTATTTCTAGTCCTTTTCCTCTTTAAATTACAGTAACAGCAAACAAAATAAGTTTTGTCCGCAAACATATTATAACTACATTCTGTTAAAAATCAACCTTAATTTATTTCAAAAAGAAAAAAAGGCTCTACACCTTTTTTTCGCAACTGAAATAAAATTTATTGCATTTTCATTTCTTCCATTATCTTCATTCTCTTTCTTATTTTGTTATACTATATTTTTATTAAATTTTCAATTTTTCAAAAAGGTGGAAGTACTTCCACCTGTTAATTATTCATCAAAATAAATCGAATATTGATTAGGTACTGCTTTTTTAGGAAAACATGTTTTTATTCCATTCGCATTTGTTGTAGATACTCTTTGCCATAGATTATGATGTTGGAAGTGTTGAATACATTTCCAACCACAACTTGTATATCCAATTTCTATATCTTTATTTATAATATCAAACATTTGTCTACTTGCCATTGTTCTTCTCCATCATTTTATTGTATAAATTTTCTACTTTCTTTTCATTATTACTCATTTTCACATGAAGTTCCGTTGCTTTTGAAATATCTCCGTCATCTAGTGCTTTTTGAAATTCATCATAAAAGCTTTTACACTCCTTATGTATTTGCTTTATTTCCTTAAATTCATTGCCTGTTTTCAAATCGTAATCTTTAGCTTTTTCTTTATCAATATTTTTTTCTTTTGATATTTCAAACGCAACAAATTCAAATAGTGTTAATGACGGATTGCAACCTTCACTATCATAATATTTCTCAATTATTTTATTAACAGCCTTTTTACAATCATCATGCGATATTTTTTGAAAAATATTTTTGTATGCCTGTACAAATAGAATTTGCTCAAATGCTGATTTTTGTTCATCTGTTAAATTTTTAAAAACAAATTGAATTTCTTTAAAATTCATTTTATTCAATTTCTTACTAATTTTCTCACATTTTTCTTTTACTTGTTTTTCCATATTAGTTATTTTCCTTCATAGTGTCTTTGAGCCATAAAAAACGTCTTTTGTAAAAGATTTTTTAAATGTTCATCATTGTTCTTACCCTTTTTCATAGTAAATAATTCATTGTAGACTTCTTTATTTTGTTGTATTTCTTTTAGAATATGTTTTCTAATTTTTCTTTTTTCAAAAAAATATATTTTAGGAATTTTAAGTTCAATTTCTACTGTTTTATCAGTTTCAATATTTTCAACAGTTACAAAATACTTATGATTATTGAACCGATTATTTTCTTTATAAGTAATTATTAGTTCTTGCATTTTTATATTCTCCTTGCTATTTAATCGTTGTTATTTGGTCTAATTCTTTTTGTTCTTGATGTAGTCTAATACAATCCTTAATATAATCAATAAAGAATACTGTTACTTCTTTAAGTCCAATCACTAAATATTTAATGACAACAAAAGCATATTTTAAAAATACAATAGCTATTTTACAAATAATCTTTAATAAAAATGTTCCTAATTCAAATGCAACAAATAAGATTAGTTCAGCCATACAAATAAACAACTCCATTGCCATATACATAGTTCATTCCCCCTTTTCTAGTGTGATTGAATATTTTTATTTATCAATTTGACTTACATAATTCCTTGTTTTTTCAAAACCATTAAACATATCTTTAAAATCAACTTTACTTATCATGATTATAAAAATTATAAGTGCTATGAATATTTTTATTAATTTTTCCGTTTTGTCACTCATATTATTTTCTACAAGGTGGAAGTACTTCCACCTTATCCTTTCAATTCATTCATTAATAAGTTGTTATAATATTCTGTTGTTTCTCCTTTAATTAAAGTTTCAAAAGATTTTCCCCCTGTATATCCATAATCAAAGATAATTCCATCTATCATGCACCCCCAATAATACGGTCTTTTCACATTTGATTTCCAACCATCTCTTGGAGTTGTCATTCCTTTATACTGTTCATAATCTTCTACTTCTTTAGTCATGGTTTTAAATATCCACTCTGTATAAATATTCCATAATCTCTTATGCTTATCATCATGAATATTAGGATTATGACTTACAGTAGTACTCATTAAGGTATGTAAAACATTTGTATCTCTCCAATTTGTTATTAAATGAATAGAATTTTCATATTGTTTTACAGTTAAATATTCCTTTAAATCTTCAATAATATCTTTAATTAAATATTCTTCATATTTATGTTCATTCGTATTTAACGTAAAAATTTTTTCATTTCCTTTTTGTTTTGGAACAAGTACAGGTTTACTTGTTAATAGGCAATCTGCATAAATTTTCTTTTCCATCTTTCTTTTCCTCTATCTTTCTTTTGAGTTAGTGTTGTGAGTGTTATCGCTTCACTTTTTAGTTATTTAACTGTATTTTGATATTCTTTGATTAATTCATCAACAGTTTTCCAAATTTGAACATTTTCAAAATATCCAACTAATTTCATATTGGTTAAAATTCCATCTATAAAAGGAAGAAGTATAATTTTTGTGTTTTTTTGTTTGAAAATTGATTGAAAGTATTGATTAAAATGTATCAACAATTACCTCTTGCTCTCCTGCAAAATAACAAAGGGCTTTATCTTTTGAAATTTTTCTTTCTAAAATTTTGGGATTTGATTGAATACCTCGACGACAAAATTTCTTTGCAATATTTTTATCTAATGTCCATGATAATGCATGTGGTTCGTTATTATCGGTATTTGATACACCACGATATATAACTACTTTATTTGGAAGATTGTTGAAAATGGCTAGTTCTTCTTCATCCATCAAAATTTCCTTTTTGCATCTTTTAAACAGATTAACAAGTTCTTTCATACTGAAAACATCTCTGCTTGGATATTCGATAAGAATCCAGTTTTCAGCAATATATCTTGAAATATCCTCGTCATCTAAATAAGGAAGACAATATTTCAAAAATGTTAATTTATATGGATTGCAAATATATCGAGAAAGTTCAAAGAAGTCTTCATCTTTTATTAAGTTCTTCAAAAATTCTCTCCATTTATTTACATTTTCTTCATTCGTTAATTCAATGAATTCATTATTTATCATAGTAACCGCATCTTGTGTAAATGGATGATGAACAACAAACCATCCTACTTGTTCATCAGGAATGATTGAGGCATATAATAACGAAATCGCTACATTATATATTTCTTTTTTATTTTCTATATACTTCATTTTTTTCTTTCTTCTTTCCGCTTTTCTATATTTTTTCTTTATCTATTATTTTATTTGATTTTATTCTTTTTTCCATATCTTTGGAATAAAACTTCTTTTTATGGAACAAGTTTCTTCTTTAATTCATCATAGGTAAATGTATCAAATAAATATGATAATTCAGCTACAGCTTTATTTTCATCATACCCTAGATTTTTACATACCACTCTAACATAGGTTTCAATAAAATCATTAAATACCCCAGATTGTATCATTATTGTTCTTTGTCCGTATGTTGTAAAAAGCAATTTCTTAAATGTTTCTTTATGTTCATCTAATGTAATCTCTCTTTTCCCTAAAACAACAATAGTTTCACCGTACGAAGTATTGTTGTTTACTTCTCTATATCCAATATAACTGTATTTTTCATAATCCACTTTATCAAGCATATCTTTGACAACTTTATCTTTTTCTTTTGCACCTTCTACAAAAAAGCTACCTTTTCTATTGTATTTATTGTTTGCATCATATTCAATCATGTATAATTTCTTTTCCATAGTTCTTTTCTCCTCTATTCATTGTCTTTATTAGGTGGAAGTACTTCCACATTTATTACTCTATAATATAACAGTAATCTACAATCCATCTTTTCCCTAGTTTATCTTCTGGAATTGCTTTCATGTATAAATCCAATCTTACTCCATCATCACTACCATCTAAACAACTTCCATATAATGATGATGAAATTTTACCTTGCTGAAAATAATAATTTTCTCTGCTAATTTTATAACTTCTTTGAGTTTCATTAAATTCTTTATTAAAGCTCTCTGGTTTAAATACAATTACTGCATCTTTCCAATTTTTATTTTCTTGTAAATCGTTCAATTTTAACTTTTCTTTAATATTTTTCATTGCTGTTACCTCTTTCTATATTCCTTTCTTATTACACTATTATTGTATCATTTATGTGTGTTGCTGTCAACACATTTTAGTGGTTTTTAAAAAAAGTTACTCATTTTCAGTAACTTTTCTAAAGTGGAAGTACTTCCACTTTTTAATTCTGTACTACAGAAATATCAAATGTTGATTATTTTACTTTTTATATTCTCTATTCCATTTTTCAATGATTGCATCTTTCATAAATTCATTATCATCAATTTTTTTACTGTATAAATTTTCTAAAATTTTCTTAACTTGTTCATCTTTTTTATTTCCATTAAATAATGTTAGTTGAGGTCTTTGATTATATTTTTTCTTTATTTTTTCATCAAGGCTATTAATTTCTTTTTGTGTTAAATCTCCTGTTGCAATCATTTCTAGTATTGCTCTTGTAATGAAATCACTCTTTCTATCAAGCTTTTCAATATAATCTGCAATCTCCATCTCTTGCCTGTTAAATGTAATTGTAACGTGCGTAATATTAGTATCAATATCCTTTTCATCAATAGGTTTAATATATCTTGAAATATCCACATTTTCTTTTCTTTCTAATTGTTTTCTAATTGCAATTTTGACATAAGGTGTAATAGGAAGATTTTCTTCTCTTAATTTTAGAAATCTCTCATAAATATATCCATCACTTGCTCTTTTTAGTGTAAAACTAAACTTTTTTGTTTTTCTTACATATTTATTAACTCTTTTACTTTTATCGTATTGTTTTTCCACATTTACATCTCCTTTTCATTTTGTAGGTGGAAGTACTTCCACCTATCTAATATGCTATATCTCAACATAGTAAAAAGTAATATTTTCTAGTTTTCTATAGTCAAGTATGATTTCCTTTTCACTTCTTAAATTGATATATGCAAACACATCTTTTTTATTGATGTTAGCTTTATATACTTTTCCATTTTGACTAAATCTTGTAGCAAACCATTTTGCCTTATTTTCATCTAAAGTCCATGATAAAGCTTTGATATTATCACTATTAAATGTTGTCAAACCTCTATATACAGTAATTTCATTAGGAAAATTGTTAAATTCCTCTTTATCGTTTTCTTGCATCATATAATCTCTTTTGGCAATTTTGAATAATTTTATCAATTCAGCTTTTGGTACATTTATGTTGTTATTGGCAAATTCATCATTAATAAAAGCATCAATCAACCCTTCGCTAAAATCCTTTTCGGTTAAATAACCTTTACAGAACTTTACAAAGATTAATCTATATGGCTTTCTAATCAATTCTAGCAACTCCATAAATTCATTGCAATTATCAATCATTCTTTCTGCATCTATAATAACTTTCTTATATGCTTTTTTATCTTCAAATATATTTACAAGTTTATTATCAATGATATATGTTGGATTTTCAATTATAGGGTGGTTACAAACAAATGGAATGTCAGTTTGTACGACTTCTTGCATCAAAAGATTTTTAGCCATTTCTTTACATTCTTCTAAATCCGTCTTATATAAAAAATTCATAATGTTTTTATTCCTTCTATTTTATTTCATTATATCACATTTTGTCAATAGTACTCTTTTTCTCCAAACGTTTCACTATAAGCCTTCTTGCTAAATAATTTGTTTACCAACTTATTAAAATCCTTGTCATGACATACTGTAACTTTATTACTGAAATCATAGATGTATTCATAATTGTCAACACATACTGGAACTTTACTGAACTTGAAAGCATTATGTAGATTTTTTTCCTTTTCTTCATCTGTATCTCCATCATATAGATAAAGATAAGATGTAAAGATTATTCTGTTTTGAATGTTCTTACTAGGTACGATATTAGGCATATAATTATTTACAAACTTTAAATATTCATCAGGACTAGTAATATTTAACTTTTCCATTTCTTCCTTTTTTAAAGGAAGTTTTGTTTGATTATAAAGATTTAGTAAAAATTTAAAAAGCACATATATTAAACTAACAATAAATGCTATTACTATAATTCCAAAAACTATATATGAAAAACCATATATAATATTTTTATAGAATGTTTCATGAGCTGGATTTGTTACCATATCTGTTACTACACATAACAATCCAACACAAATGATAAATAATAATAATCCTTCTTTGTACATTCTAAAGATTGATGTTTTCTTTTTTATACTCTTAAAACTGTTTTTCATTTTCTCTCCTCTGTTCCTTCTTTAAATTTAATTTATTAATTATTTACTGAAATAATCTATTTATACTACTCATATTTACTTAAATCTCCGTCATATAGTTTAGGTGTTCCATCAGCATTGTACATAGCAGTTAGTCCACCTTTTTCAGTACCTTCATGCCACCAATACATAACCTTTGTATCTTTATCTACATAAATTGTGTCATTCCAATCGTCATATATACAAATCAAAGGATTTTTATATGTAATCTTTTTTTCTTCTACTTGTTCAGTTTTAGTATCTTCTTTCTTTGATGTTTTTTCTTCATCTTCACAACCTGTCAAAAATACCATACAAATTGTAATAGTAAATACAAATAAACATAGTCTTAATTTTTTCATTATCAGTTCTCCTACTTATCCCATCATATTAATTCTAGTTATAATGTTTATCAATTCATCATCTTCACATTCATTTTCTGGTATGAATGTACCTGTTAATTCATTTAAGGCACTTTTTTGAATTGATTTATAAAGCATTCCATCTTTTTCATATAACGCATAGCAAATTTCTCTTATACAATCTTTTAAATCTTCTTTTTCCATACTTTTATAATTTTCAGTTACATATTTATAAAAGCCATCTCTTGCTATTCCATCTAAATGTTTTATCTTCATATTCTTGTTCTCCTTTTATACAAGGTGGAAGTACTTCCACCTTGTTAATCAAACATATCATCTACAGCATTTGCACATTCTGTTATATGAAAAATCATTTCATTAGCACGTTCTTTAACAGATACACAAAATTTATTGATAACATCTTTGGTGTTTAAATTCATATCAAAACTAAATTCTTCTTCTTGCGTTGAATATGGCATTAAATAGATTACTTTAATATTGGTTTTATTTTCATTTTGTTCAACTCTAACAACTTCAACTTCATCATCTACTTTACTAAAAATCTTTTTCCAATATTCTATTGTCTTTTTCATTAGTATTCTCCTTGAAATTCATTTTTTATAAAATCCATTTGTTCTTGGGTTAAAGTTACCCATTTATTCTTTTCATCTATACCAACAAAAGCAACACTTCCAATAACAGTGGTTATATCCACTCCACCATTGTAAATGTCAAAGTTCCATTGCTTATCTACTTCATTTGCATCTTTATCTTTTAGCATGATAATATTTCTCTTTTCAAACTCTTTTATAGTAACTGTTTCTATGGTTTTACAATCTAAAGCCAAAAGGAAAATATCTTTTTTTAGTTCTTTTGCATGAACAACTTTCGGTTTTTTATCTTGTTCTTTAACAATAAATTGGACTTTATTTAATTTCATTTTATTTTTTTCAATAAACCGTGTAGGTAGATAATTTTTGTATTCTACTTCAAAGTCCCCTTGAACAATATCTTTAATTTTACAATCAAATTTATTATCAACAATAACAATATCTCCTATTTTATATTCCGTCATTTTAGCTCTCCTTTCTTCTACACTTTTATTATACTATTTATGTGTATTACTGTCAACACTTTATATTTTAAATCTATCTATCGCTCTTATCATTCTTGTTTTTACATTTGTTCTGCAATCTTCTTTATCAACAATATTGTATCTTATCATTTGATTTTCTATATATCTGCTGTAATGCTGTACTATATGATTTATAGCACTTTCATTTCCCTCTTTTGCATAAATCAATGTTTCTACTAAATTCATATTATTTCAAATATTCCTCTCTTATATATTTTTTTATATTTATAAGTATTCTTCTAATTGTACTATCATCTTTTCCTGTTATCTTTGCAATTTCTACAGATGTCATATTATCTATAGCCGAATATTTTAATACCTCTCTTTTCTCATTTGAGAGTTTTAATATTATCTTTAATAGTCTTTCATCTGTTATTATTTCTTTAATGTCAGTTAAAAACAAATCATCATCAATAGTTGTTATAGCCTGTTCATAATCAAAATTTTCTAAAGACAACTCATTTGTATTTTTTCTCGTTTCTTTTTCAGCATAATTAATAATAGTGTTCTTTATTGTCTTTTTCATATATGTATCAAATTCTTTTTCAATGATGCTATAATCCAAAAAAAAGCCCACCCCACAATCTGGGGTAAGGCTTATCTTATGAATATATCACTTTTATATTCTTACTCTAATTGCAAAATGGGTTTTCTAGGATTTTTTCTTTTGTTTAATTATCCTTCCCTTTTTATTTTAACATCTTTTTCCATTTTTTGCATTTTATGTCTACCTAAAGAAAAAAGTATGCAATCAGCATACTTTAACGTTTATCAAGAATATAAATTTTGATGGTGTATTGTATTAGGTTGGTATTTTGTTTCATCTCAATTTATATCCATTAGTATTATAGCACATTTTTAATCTTCCCACCACCTATAATGAGAAACAAATCTTTCATTATTTTCAGCAATCTCTTTTTTAGTATTGTTTTCTACTTTTACTTCATTATTTTCACTATCTTTTTTTGTTTCTTCTAGTTGTTCTTCTTTTGTTTTATCGTTATCCTTATTTTCTTCTATATGTGGTAAAAATGAGGAATTATATATTTTCATTCTTATACCATATACTGCACGATTTTTTAAGGGTTCATATTCAAATGATACATCACTACATTTTTCGTTTATTTCACTTTTTGATAAATCTAAAACTTTTCTTAAATCTTTCCATTTTTTATACTTATCCTCAATTCCTAAATACACCCTTAAATCTTTCAAATACCAATCATAAGATAGAACTTCTAAATTATCTCCTAGCTTTTCTCTACAGAACTCATATATCCTAATGGCATACTTATTTTTTAATTTTATAATCTCATCAAATTCAATCCATGTCCATCTTTTTTGTAATTCATCAATGTAAGGAACAAGGTCTTTATGTATATTAAATTCAATTATATTTTCTTTTCTAGTTTCTTTTACAATGCCAGAAATAAATTGTATTTTAGGAAATACATATATGTCAAGTTCCCTACGTTCCTTTGATGACATTTCACTTAATTCATCTACTGTATAAGGTGGTATTAAAGATAGATTTTGAAGTTCTTCATCTATTATCATTACTTGATTTTTATTAGCATCTCCATCTTCAAGTAACAACTTAACTTTTCTATCTTCTAGTTTTCTTCTTTCTTCAATGATTTTTTGTTTCTTATCATCACTCCATACTGTTAATGTAGTCAGCATTCTAATATTAAAGCTTTCTAAACTTAAAATCATTTGTTTATATGTTTTACCGCCTTTAATAATTCCTAAAGTGTCTAATACTTCTTTCATTGTTACTTTAATTTGTGTTTGATTTTTCTTCCTTTTATATAGAACATAAAAGAACAGTTTCAGTTGATAGTAGTCAAGTTTTCCTGTAGCTTGAATTAATTCGTTCCGTTGTTTTATTTTTGTTTCTTTAAAATTCATAAAAAACCTCTCTTATTCTTTATATATATAAAGATACACTATAACTAACGAATTTTCAATTCTTTTTTCGTCAGTTGCGTGGACTTTTACCGTCAGTTGCGTGGACTTTTACCGTCAGTTGCGTGGACTTTTACCGTCACATAATACAATATATACAATATATACAAAAACATATTAATATATAAAGAAAAACGTTGACTTTAATTTTCCTTGATTTATAATTTCTTTGTAGTAGAAAATACTGCTTATATAAATATGAGTTACATTGTATCTATGCAAATATGATAGAACTTCAAAAAAATATATGCTTGTAATTAAATTCTATCATTTATCTTTAATCATAAATATAACTTATTATTACAGTGTAGCTTTCATATTCCCTTCCCAAATTTATATATAAATAAAAAAGGAATTTGCATAATGTCATGCTTATTCCTTTTTTTCATCTTCATTATTTTGTGCTTTCCATAGAAGTTTGATTTCTTCATGAATACCACGAACTCTGTATCTATATGTTGATTTTAATTTTTCTGGATTATCATTAGTTTCAAACAGTGTTTCAAATGTATCTCCTCTTACATATTTGATACCATTTTCTAATTCTTGGAATGTTTTTATAGGTATAATTTCTAAATTATCACCTACATATAGTTCTAATAGAAATGTTTCAGTATCTTTATAAAGTAAAGTATTAGATTTAATTATTTCTTTTCTCATTTCTCTTTTAGTAAATTGCATCCAATCCTCATGATATTTCTTATATTTTTCAAAGTCTTTTTCTAACTGTTCATAATCTTCTTTGATTTTTTCAATATAATTTTCTACTCCATTTTTTTCTATATACTTAACTGCCCACTCTGTTGACTGTTTTATCATAATTGTATTTATTTCTCCTTTCTTATCTCAGATAGCTTTATTTTGACTTGTATGAGTTGTTTTACTATATAGTATAGAGATTATTGCATTTTATGGTTTGCTCCGTATATCGCAAAATATCGCTATTATATGTTACTTTCCTTCATTCTCCCACAAAAGTTTTTGACCGCAATTAGGACAAGTACCTGTAATCCATTTTCCATAGATAGGATTACCGCCATTTCATTTCAAATTTTCATCTTTAATATTAAGTGGTTTCATTGCTGTTAATGTATCTTCAATTTCTACAATTTTCAGTTCATAAAACCCATTGCAACTCAATTCTAATCTCATTTTTACTTTCTCTGCAACTATTAATGATTTATATTTTTTATATTCCTCTCTATATCTTGCAAAAACAGCATATTTTTCGCCTTGGAAATAATAATCATCTCCTGTATAGAACTCTTCATGTTCATTTTTTATTGCATACATTGTTTTTTCTCCTTCTTTTCTAAAAATATATCCTCTTGAATTTTTTGGTCTACTTTTGCTTTCCAGTAATCACTTATACAATCAACACAACTCTTATGGCTTAAACCACCTTTTTTATCAGTAATACATTTTTCTTTTGTGCAATAAGAACAACATAATGATTGAGGCATATCATACATTGATTTAGCAAATTCTCTTATAAGTTCATCATTTGTCTTTTCCATTGCTTTTATATCTTTCTATCATATCAACTATTTTTTCATCATCTTTTGCATCTTGGAAATAGCCTCTTTCTCTCATTTCAAGTAAGATAGATACATCACTAAAACAATTATCCATCACATGAGTTAATTCGTCTAATGCTAGTAGTAAATCTAATTCAAAATCCCTTTTAAATCCTCTAATTCGTTTCATCTTTATAAACAATCCTTTCATATACACATAAATTATAAACCATGAATAATCCCATACCGACAATAATTTGTAATAGAATAGACAATGTAAATAAAGATATAGCTGTATTGTTGATTATTAGTGATACTACAAATTCTTTCATTGCACCACCTGTTATTAATAATGTTACAGGAATAAACAATACCAAAAATACCCTATCCTCAATGCCAAGTAAAATTTTAAAAAATTCTAAAACTAAAATCATTAATAGAATATGAATAAACCAATTTAATAAAAACATATCAGTGGAATTATTTTTTGATATATTAATTGTAGTAATAAATTCACTAACCACTTTAGATAGCAAAGCAAACAAAGTAAAAGTTACTGCAAAGCCAACATTATTTTTTATATTTTGCACTTTGTTATACTTGCTTTCAAAGTTTTTATTTTTATCAACCATATTAATTAAAACTAATACCCATACAAGGATTGTAAGAATAATCCTAGAGTGTTTTCCAAATAAATCAATCATATTGTACATTTTCTTTACCTTCCTTTATAGTTTTATATAAATAGTATTTTGTGTAATTATTTCAATTCTTCCACTATCATTAATCGAAAAATTAACTACAGGACTTGTCATTATTGTATCTCCATTATCCAATAATAAAATCACGTTCTTTCCAACTTCTAATATTGGTTTTTGAACAGTAGGAAATACTTCTTTAAATTTTGAATTATCTCCTACCTGTTCTAGCATCTTTTTAAAATATCTTTGACCTTTTACCATATTATTTTTCTCCTTTGTTCTACTTAATTATTTTCAATAAATACAACATTACCGCAATAAGAATATATGTTGTAATTTCCTTCAATTGTGCAAAGAACTTTGTCGCCACAATCATATTCAAAAATATCAAATTTCCCAATAACCGAAGTCATAGATGTGTCCATAAGATGCTCTACTGCTCTTATCCATTCATTGCTTTTTTCAAAGAAATACACATTTGTATCCCCATCTCCGTAGCGATTCGCTACATAAAAAGCAACTTCTTTATTACCAATTTTCAAGTCGCCCCTGTCGCTTTCAGTTGTAAGCGTCTTGTTTGCATGTTTTAAAATATTACTTACATATTTGCTAAAACCTTTGTAATAAATATTGATTCGTCTTAAAAGCTCTCCATACGCTTGACTAAATATAATTTCCTTATCTTTTGTTGTGAAATATAGCTCTAAAAATTCGCTAGTGTTTTTTGCTTTTTCTAGGCATTTTACATACCATTCATTATTTTCTTTTGCTCCATCACTATATGTACTATTCATACAATTTTTAACAAAATTATCAATCTTTAAATCTTTTTCTTTCATGTTTGTTTTCCTTATTGAGTTCCCTTGAACTCCCTTTCCTATTACACTATTATTATACTATTTATGTGTGTTACTGTCAACACATTTTAATGGTTTTTAAAAAAGTTACTCATTTTCAGTAACTTTTCTAAAGTGGAAGTACTTCCACATTTGCAATGTATCAAAGCTTATATTTACATATCCATTGTATTACTTTCAATATATTTTATCAATACCTTATTTTTCAATATCAAAATCATCATAAATAGATTTTAATCTTGTCCGTTGATTACTAATATTTGTATATTCTTTGCATTTTTCTTCAAGCAGTTTATAGTCACAACATCTATTTGCAACATTAGTTTTTAATTTTGAATTTATTCGTGCCTCATATAAATTTTGTGCTTTTTCCTTTAAATGTTGTCCGTATCTATTTAACCATCTTAATTGGCTCTTTAATAATTCTTTATAGTTTTGTTCAGTTTTTGTAAGACTTGTTGTATTAGTGTCTATGTATTCATATTCGCTTTTAGGTATTGGTATCATATTATTAAAATTAATTGCACCTAATTTACCACCATCTATTTTGTAAAAATCTATTGTATTTTTCATTTTTAGATGTTTTTCTTTTGGAGATGATAAAGGGGCAAAATATTCCATTTCCTCTATTTTAAATAATACACCTACAAATGGTCTTAATTCTTTTTCATTAGCATTATAACTAACTCTATAATCATATTTTCTTAAATAATCACAGTATTTACTATTTACAGTTACTAATCTATATTGAAATGACATACAAATTCTCCTTTAATAAAATAAAGGGGAGCAATCAATAGCTCCCTATCTTTTTTAACTCCCTCTTAATGGTTGGGAACACCGCTTTTTTAACTCCCTCTTAATGGTTGGGAACACCGCTTTTTTGAATGTATCCATTCATAATTAGTATATATATTATACTATATTTTATTCTAATTATCAATATTTTTACACAAAATTGTTGATAATATAAATAACATTAAAAATCTTTTTCTTTCTCCCATTCTTCAATGTCAGTTATATTTCCGCTCTCTATCCATTACTTTCAATCTATAACCGCAAACTTTAGCAATCTTGATTATATTATCGAATGTTGGATTAGAATTTTCTCTTTCATAACTTGATATTGTTGTATCTGCAAGTCCTACCTTTTTGCCTAGTTGCATTTGTGTTAGGTTTGCTGATAATCTCATATTTTTAAGTATCATACCAATCACTTATACCACCCAACTTATTATTGCACATTTTGAATATTTTATTGGGTTTTCGCAAGGTTCTTGCGATTTTTTTAAAAATATGATAGAATTAAAGGAATAAATGAATATTTTTAAGGAAGGAAGGAGAAAAATGTCAAAAAAAGATTTTTTTGTATTCATACTATTTATTGTAGATATGTTTGTTGCTTTTGCTATATGTTCTTATTTTAATATCAGCAATATAGTATTAATAAAATCATATACAGCTATGAACATGGATATTACTTATGAAGTTTTAATTTGGTTTGGTCTTACAATAATTCAAGCTATATTCATTGATAGAAAAGAAATTTTTGCTGATAGCATATATAAGAATTAGAAAAGGTGGAAGTACTTCCACCTTTTAAAATTGGCTTAACACTTCTTTACAAAATTCTCTATAATCATTTGCTACATTCTCTTTTGATTTTTCAATTAAGATTTCTTTTTTTGTACTACAATCTACAACAGGTTTTGATTGATAACGAATAGTAGTATTATAAACCCTTTCTTTAAATAATTCTTTCAATGTGTTAGTCCATTCTTTATCAACATTATTTCTATTTGCCATAGTTACTAGAATTTTAAAGTCATAGTCTAATTGTTCAGTTTCTAGCCAATCAAACAAAGTATTTAATGTTGCATCTAATCCCTCTAAACCACTTTCATCAATTTTAATAGGGATTATAATTGTATCTCCTTCTTTATAGCATGAACACATAGCATTATAAGTGAGTGCATTTTCAAAAGGCGAATTATCAATAATAGCAACATCATAATCATTTTGAATTTGATTAAATGCTTGTCTTAATCGACCGCTAGGATTTCTACCGCTCATTTTTATTTGAGTATCAACAACTGATAGTCTATTTGATGATGGTACAATATCTAAATTATCATATTGAGTATGTTGAATTGTTTGTTTAATGATTTTGGGGTCTAAATAAATATCGCTAATATCTTTTTCAAAAGGTGTTTGCATCACATAATTATGTAACACATTACAACTTTCTAACAATTCTTTTCCTGTTTTATTATATTTTTCAACAAGTTTCAAAGCATTGTCCTTTCCGCCCTTTTCCTTTGGTTTTAATACAATTTTTGTTGTATTTGCTTGGGGGTCATTATCTACTAATAATACTTTCTTTCCATGTTGTGATAAATAATATGCTAAATTTAAAGCGGTTTGAGTTTTTGCAACTCCACCTTTTTTATTTTGTATTGAATAAACTTTCATTTTTCTTACTCTCCTTTTCTATTATTTTCAATATAACTTGCGAAAAAATTAAATCTTTCGCTTTCTTTATTTAAAAGTGTTGAAACTGAACACTTTTTTCCGTTTCCTTCAAATATGATTTCTAATTCATTAGTAGTTATTTTGTCATTTAATTTGTCAATCTTTCTTGCGATTGATAATAATTCCTTTATAACTTGCATTCTTGTGTATTGTGGCTTTTCTTGTTCATTTTTATTATTTTCATTATCTTTATTATTGGTATTATTTTCTTCTTTCATTTGTTTTAGATATGTTCTAACTTGTCTACCGCTAATACCGACTTCCTTTCCAACCCATTCGCTTAAATTTTTACAATCACTATTGAATTTAATTTCTTCATCAGTTCCTTTTCTTCTTTCAAATTCCTGTAATGCTAGATTGATTGCTGATTTTCTTATTTCTTGTATTTCCTCTGGTTTTAGTTTTCTTTGTAAATTCGCATGATTTATTTTCTTCTTTTCTTCATAGATAGTTGATGGCTTTTGCTCTAATCTCACATCAACCATACCATCATGTAACCCTTTATCATATAGATGTTTAATTGCAGTACATCTTCTATGCCCACTTAATAATGTATATTTTTTATTATCTCCACAATCTTCTTCATACGCAATTCCATTTTCAAGTTGACCGTATTCTAAAATGGATTTTTCAAGTTCTTCTATTTCACTCAATGGATAATTATTAAGTTTATTCAATCGAATATCATCTATATGTATCTTTTTTGTTTTTACTCCGTTACTCATTAAATCATTTAATGCCATTTTAATTATCTCCTTCATTTATTATTTTATTTATTCCATAGGTGGAAGTACTTCCACCTATGATTATATATATAATATACTTGTATTAATAATCTTATTATCAAGTATCATATAAGACATATTACTATTGAGAAGTGAATTTACAATGTCTATTTGTTCTTTATTTAATCCTACCCAATCCTCTCCATCAACTCCAACAAATAAGACATTTCCAACTAAAATATCAACTATTTTTTGTTCATCATTTTCAATAACAATATTAAGTTGTGGTTTATAAGTTAATTTTCCTTCTTCATCTAACACTATATCAATATTGTTTTCTTGCAATTTTTTAACATATCCAAAACATTCAATAGAACTACGTTTTAATAGATTATAGATTGTTTTAAGCTTTAAGCTATCAACTTCAACAATCTTTTGTTTTTGGTTTGGTTCTTTTAATATTACTTTCATATTTCATACCTCTCTCTTTCTACACTATTATTATATCATTTGTGTGTATTGCTGTCAACACATTTTAAAGACTAAAAAAATAATTTTGTTAGATTATCAATCAATGTTGCTAATGTATGTGCGGTAATTTGTGCTAATAGACACAAACCAATAACTACAGTTGCTAAACCTCTTGGAGTAAAATTAAGTTCTTGATTTTTCATTTCAATTCCCTACCTTTCTAACATTCATCATCAACATTAATGACTAATTTATCATTAAAAATTTCAAAAGATGATACTGTCATATACTTAAATTCAAAATCCATATCATCATCATACCCACTAAATACAGTTCTTCCTTGCATAAAAGAATAAATCTCAATTTCTTGGCTACCTCTATCAATTAGCATATCTAAAAAATCATCTACTGTTACTGTCATTTTTGTTGTCCTTATTGAGTTCCTTTGAACTCCCTTTCCTATTACATTATTATTATATCATTTATGTGTATTGCTGTCAACACATTTTGTGATATTTTTTTCTTTTCTTAATTGTACCATTGTTTCACAAAGGAATATATAGATGAAAAATATTAACAAAAATAATAAAAAGCTAATGATTTTATTCATCATCAGCATTTTCTTTTAATTCATTAATTACTTCTTTTTCAAGTTCTTTTAATAATTCTCTATCATGATGATATAATGCAAAACTTAATTCCTTACATACATCACGAAGTTCTTCTTTTTCCATTTTCCAGTAGTTTTGTGTTATGTATTCATAAATACCATCTTTTTCCATTTCACTTATTTGTTCTCTTGTCATAATCTTTTTCCTCTTACTTTCTTTTAGATTTTTATATTTTTCTTTCTCTTTTTTCTTAAAACATAACAATAAATGTATATTCATCATCAATTTCATAAACTTTAATAACTCTGGCATTAATTAAATCTTTATCAATATAAACCTTTATATCTACCGAGCTTAAATTTTTAGCTATTGTTTTTTCTTTTTTGCCTAATGATAATTTAATTTTAAATGTTGCATTTGAATTATGTTATTTGATAATACTGCTCATATAACCGATTGAACTAAAGCATACCTTTTCCACAATGTCATAGCCATATAATATGTGTTTATTATCCAATTTTTCTAACCATTGTCTTTCCATTTCTATTTCCTCTCTTTCTACACTATTATTATATCATTTATGTGTATTACTGTCAACACATTTATTGTATATTTTTCTTTTTTGTAAAAAAAGAAATACCAATAGTTCTTTTATTTGTTATTGTCTTTATATAATACTTTCTTTCTATATTCGATTTTGATTATATCTTTCATGGAAAAATCTCTATTGTCATATAGTTCCTCTACTAACTTTCTTTCGCTTGTATTTTTTATATACATATTCCATGTTGATTGACTATATAGTTCACGTTTTGGAAACCTAAAAGAAATTGTTTGATTATTTTTTGTTACAGTAAGTACTAATTCTTTAGCATATATAGTTTCTATACTATCTATAATATCATGTATTTTTTTAACTTCGTTTTTTGGATTATGTTCAAACTCATTAATAATCACATTTTCTTTAAATTCATTTTCTAACAATGTATAACCAATTTGATTTTTTACTGATACTTTTATATCATAAAGGTTAATATCATCTAGTATATAATTTTCAAATAAATTTTCTACTGTTGATTTTTTGTCCCGTAGATAGTCATAAATTACTTCTTTATGAACTTTAAAATAATTATTGGTATAATAGCTTTTAAATTCCATAGCATTCCGCATTTTATATATATACATTTCTCTTGCATAATTTTTCAAATCTTTAACATATAGTTTATTTTCCTTAACATCTTTATCAAACCTATTAGATGAAATTTTTTTCAATTCTTCTTTATGTGCATCTATATACTTATTTAATAATACATTTACTTCATTTTCAATATTTTTATAAATATCTTCAATAGAGCCTTTATAGATAACTTTTTTTAATTTTTTGGAAAATTCATATTCAAAACAGTATCTATCTTGTCCATATAGACTTTTTGTTGGTCTATGCAATAATCCAATAAAATCTAAACCCACATCATAATCAAGTTGATTAAACATTTTTGTTTGATAAAGAAAATCAATATATTCATTATATTTAATTTTTACAATACTACCATATTGTTCATTTATAAAAAAGCGGTGTTCAGTGCTTAATAAAAATTCATCAATGTTCATTTGATTGCCCTTCCTTGTTGTTTATTTTATAAAGGTGGAAGTACTTCCACCTTTTAGCTTATTAATGATATGTGATAGATTTCTACCACATATCATTATAGCTATATTCATTTAAGATTATTTTATCTTCATATTCATCTACATCTAGCAATCCATTATTGTTATCTAAAATATCTAATGCCTTATCTTTTGAAATAAGATGTTCTTCTGCACCTCTATAACTTAATCCATATCTATATGTCAGTTTTTTATTAGTGCTATTTATTATCTCCTTTGCCTTTTGAATATCTAATGTTCCATTGAAAAATGACATCTTTAATAATTTTTCCATTTCTATTTCCTCTCTTTCTACACTATTATTATATCATTTATGTGTATTACTGTCAACACATATTTAAAATTAAGAAAAAAAGATGCTCTTTGCATCTTTAATCTACTTTCTTACTTTCTATAATTTTTTCTCTTTCTTGATTGCTAATTTCTTCTAACTTATCCGCCGATACTGATTGAACATAATTATTATCTTTATCATATATCTTATATTCATCATCATTTATCAAATACATTGTAGCCGATACATCATATCTATCCCATACAACTGATTTTCTATTCAAATATACATATTGGTTTGTATAAGGCAACTTTACACAGTATGTATTGTTATCACTTCTTTGTCTATCAATCATCTTATTAGAGAAATGTATTGACTTGATATAATGTTTATCTTTTTCAATTACAATTTTTCTCATGTGTTCAAAGTCACTCATTTTATTTTTTAAATATGATAAATACGCATCATTTTTGTTTATTTCCATTTTTAAAACATTCGCTTGATTTAGTAATTCTTTAACTTCATTCAATTCAATATTGTTTAGTTCTTCTCTAGCATTTTCAAAAAGTTTTACATCTTGATTTTTTTGTACATTTTCAATTCCAAACATTTCTACATTTTCTTGATAAATTTGATAGTCATTATATTTTTCAATATATATTGATGCAATAGGAATATTCCTTTGTAAAGAGTTATATTTTTCAATCGTTAAATTATTTTCATGCTCTTTTGTTGTTATTTCTTCTTCTAATTTACTTGTAGCATCTATAAGGTCATTATAACTTTGAATGCCTTCATTATTAAGTATTTCTATTTCTCTACATACATCATTATACTTTTTCATTTCATAATACTTTGCTAATTGATATTTAGGGTACAGTTTACCATCAACAATACTATATCCACTCTTTATAATAGCCTCTTTACTTCTTAATGCTGTTTCTTCAAATTTTTCAGCATAAGGATTTTGTATTTGTAAAAATTCTTTAAAATCATAGCTTGTACTTTTTCTTGTTTTTTCAAAAAAGAATTGCTTTAAAGTTTGTTCCTCATATTCTTTACCTATTGTTTTTAATCTTGTAAATTTTTTTGCTCCATAAGGTCTAACCGAAATATATTTTCCTCTATTCCTTATCTCAAATCCATCAAGTGCTAATTTTCTTAACATATCATCAAAAGACATTTCAGTTAATTTCAATTCATTAATTCTTGCTTGTATTTTGCTTTTCCAACTCTCATTAGAATAAGCATATAAGATATTTGATGATTTATGCCTTGTTATCTTTGGTGCATCTTCTATTATTCTACACCCATATTCTTTTGCTATTTCATCACTCTTATATCTTAAACCATATAGCCCCTCATTTTTATTTGCTAATCTATCTTCTAGCTTTCTTCCCATAATTGATGTTGCATTTACTATTATATGATTGTGTAGACAATTTCTATCAGTATGTGTAACAACTAAACATTGGAAGTCAGGATATAATTCTTTAACTAATCTAACCCCCATTTCATGACATTGTTGGGGTGTGATTTTATCTTCATAATGAAATGATTGTACTATATGATAAGCACTCCTTTCATCATTTTCATTATGATATTTTCTATTGTTTCTCATAAAATCTTCAACAGTAAATTCAGTTGAACAGTTTACACCTGTTTTTAATCCTACATCTTTACTATACTTGTGTCCTTCATGTTCTTTATCGAGAACATAATTTACACAGTAACTTAACCCTTGTTTTCCTTTGATTGGCTTTCTTTTTGTAATAGGCATCAATAATCACTCCCCTTTCTTTGAAAAAGCAGTAGCTTTTCTTTTTTGATTAACATATAGCTTATCTATCATTGTGTTTTTCAATTCATCAATCATCATAGACATTTCTTTTTGTTGGTCTATTAATTGTTGCCGAATTTCTTCATTATCTAATATCATATTTTTATTTAGATATTCTCTAATCAAATAGTTATGTTCTTCTATCTTTTTTATAAATGTATTTACAATCTTTGTCACTTCATCTTTTCCTTCAATTTCTTCAACATAAAGATTTTCATATATGGCACTAGCAACAATGTAATCGGCAAGTGTATTAAATCCATAAAGTTTAGCTTTTGTTTTCATCAATGCTTTTTCTTCACTTGTAATTCTAATATCAAATCTATCATATTTTCTTCCATTATGTTCGTACATTTTTTAACCCTCATTTCCTAATTGTTTCTTTAAATCAAGGTGTAAATTTTCTAATCGTTTTAAGTACTCTCTCTTATAATAATTTTCTTCTATAAACTTTACTCCTTCACTTTTAATATATGTTTTTCCGTCACTATAATATTTATAATTAGAATGTTCTAACATCAACTTTTGTATTGAAGATTTTATACTCCTATTAGAACGATTAAAATAACTTTCTAATTCTAAAATGTACATATCTTTATAATCTAAAAGATGATGTGGTTGATTTAAAATATCTTGGTAGTAATAAATTCTTTTTTTAAAAAAATCTAATTCAGCATCTATCAATCTACTGTAATCATAATTGTACCCGACTTCAATTAACCAATCAATTCCTTCTTTTTCAACTCTACCTTTTGAATACCAATTTTGTTTTTTATGCCTTCTCCTCATATCGTTTAAATGCCACTTAAAGTTTTTATATTCATTTATTATTTCTTCATCAAAAAGACCTTTATTCTTTATGACCGCAAATACTTCATTTTCATTCATCAATATATCTCTCCTTCCTTTCTACAATACCATAATCTATCCCTATTTCAAAGTTTTTTAGCCTTTAGGGGTGAAAATAATGCAATTTGCACCCCTAAACCCTTGATTTTAAAGGATTTTATCTTATTACTTTTATGATTTTTGCTAGGAGTGAAAAACAACAATATTTGCACCCCTAAACCTTTGATTTTAAAGGATTTTATCTTATTTTTTATCGTTTATATAGCAAGCATGGTGTACTTCCGTACACCTACTTGTTAGTGGGCGACCCCCTAACACCCCTCGAATTGCCGTAGGCGTATTTATAATAAAAAAGGGATTGACATTCTTTATTAATGCCAACCCTTTTATTTATTAATTCATTATATCTTTTTCTTCCATTTCTTTTTGATTTTTTTCTTTAATATCATGCTCTATCCAATTATTTAAAGTGTTAAGTTTTTGAAATGTTTCATTATCTTTTCTACCATCTCTATATACAAAATATAACTCTTGTTTCTGTTCCAAAGTTGCTTGATTGTATTTTACATCTTTACCCAACATATCCTTACACCAATCTAACATATTTTCTTTTTCTTGTTCAACTTCATATTCATATTCTTCTTTTAATCCCATGACTTCACATTGTTGTTTTGTTAAATAAAATTCATCTCCAAACAAGTCATTTTTTAATAAAGAATAATCATAAAAATCATACCTTACACTCTCTTGAAATTCTTCTAAAATGCTATCACAATTATTATGAATAACAATTTCTTCATACCTTAATTCTTCAATTTCTTCATTAGATAAATTAGTCTTATTCAATGTATCTAAATACATTTCAAACACTTCTTCTTTTTGTTTTGTATATGATAATTTATTTTTAAATTTATAACCAAAATTATCTAAATCTACTTCCATTATTTTACCATTTTCCATTTCAAAAAAAACATGATTTTCAAAAGCATCTTCTAATTTTTTTACTATTTCTTTTTTTATATACGTATCTTTTTCTTTATCGAATAGTTGAAAAAATTCATTAATTTTATTTGTATTTTCTAATTGTTTTTTGTAATCTCCTATTCTATTTACAAAGTCAATTATTTCAATATCATATTCATAATCTTTAGACATTATATGATTTTTTATATCACTTCTTGCCTGTTTAACAATATCACTATAATTAGATTTTGTTTCAAATTCTTTATTATTATTTTGAATTTCTTTTTCAACACTTTCAATAAATGTATCTTCAATATACATATCTAATCTATCAATAATATTTTCTAAATTATTGATATTTTTATATGTATCTACTCCACCTAAATATCCATTTTGTTTATCAATCAAACTATATCTTTCGTTTAATTGATTGTACTTTATATCAAAGTCTGTTATTTCTAAAATAGTTTCAATATAAGAATAAATATCTTCATAACTTTTAATTTCTTCTTGATTTTCTCTTTCAAATTCTTCAATAGGATATGTTTGTTGTATTGGTTTTAAATAGTTTTTATCTATTGTATTTTTCTTATATTTTTGTAAATAATGGTTTAGCTTTTCATCTCTCACACTCATTAATTGTATTCCTGTTAATTCTTCATAAAAACTATTTTCATATCTATTTTCATAATTATATTTATCTGGTCTATAATTCATGATTAATCTATCATCATCAAATATATTTATTTCACATTTTGTACATTCAAAATTGGTATAATTTTCTTCAAACATATCTTTTAAAATTTGATGTAATTGATTAAATCTTTCTTGTGTAACTTCATCACATTCAATAGTAATATTTTCATTTTCTTTCACACCTTCAATTATTCGTGCAATCATTCTATATGCCATTTTTAATCATTTCCTTTACTTTATTTATTTTATAAATTTTATTTTCTTCTAAATAATCAAATAAAAATATTGTTGTTTCTTGATTAGAAGTTGGACTATTCATAATACCGCTTCTTGCATATTTTTTATAAAATAATACTTCTGTAGCTTTAAATACACTCTTGTTGTTTATTACTTTTATTCTATCTGCATCATGAAATTTTTCATAATATTCTAGCATTAATAATTCATATTGCCTTTTACATTTCATTGTATAATCACTCCTAAAAAGCATATAAGAGGTTGATTAAACAACCTCTTATATTTATCTTTCTATATCAAAATCATCTTCTTTATCAATCGTTTTTTCAGCCTTATCTACAGTTATTTCTTTGTCTATTTCAGCCTTATCTTTCATATAGTCTGCTATCTCATTTGCATCTCTAATTGCCCTAAATAATTCGTCAGGTTCTTTCTTTAAAACACCAATCCAATCTTGAATATAGGCTGTATGATTTCTTATATGTTCTTCATCAAAATTTATCTTTAATTCTTGCATAAAAAATGATGAACTTATCTCTGCTCTTAATTCTTCTTTCGCATAACTAGGAGAACCAAATCCCCCTTCTAAATTTCTATTTAATCTACTTTCATGTCCTGTAGCATGAGCCAATTCATGAAAAGCTGTGGCATGAAATGAATAGTCATCTTTAAAATATTCAATCGGTGGAACTGTCACTTTATCATGTGTAGGAGAATAAAAGGCTTTACTTCCTTTTTCTTCAAAGTCAACCTTCATATTCTTTATCATTTTTTCTAAAACTTCATCTCTATTTATGTCAGTTCTTTCTTGTGGTTCAAACGGATTTATTCCTTCAATGTTCTCTGCATTGAATACTGTATAGGTATTACATCTCAATATAAATCTATCTTCTAATCCTTTATCAATATTTGTTAAAGTTCTATATTCATCAAAAGTTAATGATTTATGCGTTTCTTTATCTATGATATACCAATATTCAATGGGAACACCTTTACTACCTTTTTTTAAGTGCCACTTTTCTTTTGGATGGTATTTTTCATCTTTATCCGCAATTTGAGTAAACGTACACCAACGAGGGTCTTTATAACCTTTTTCTTTTGCAATAAAACCCAATAGTAACCGATTAGTTCCGTTATATTTTCTTCCATTTGTTGCGTTTCTAGGTGTATCAAAATCTTTCCATTCTTGTACCCATGGAATAGTGTTTTGTTCAAGTGATGCAACATAACTATCTACTAACATTTGTCTTGCTTTATTAAGTTTATCACTCATAATCAAGCACCTCATCTGGTTCTTCTTGTGCTATTAAATCTGCCATTTCTTCATCAAATATTACCCCTAATTCGTTTACTTGTTCTTCTATTTTTTTCATTGTATCAATCCTTCCTTTATTAGATTTTTAATCTCTTTCTATTTCAAATTCATCATCTTTATTCCTTTTTCTTGTAGCTTTTCTTTCATGTCTTTTTGTTTCTTCTTTATTAGAAATATAACGATATTCTTCTTTTCTTCTATTATCTTCATCTTGTCTTTCTTTTTCTTTATCTGTTGCCTTATCCATAATGTCTTTCTCCTAATTCTTCTCTTTCTTCAATTTGATTGTTTCCTTTTGTTTTTTCTAAACCATTGATGATTTCATCTAATTCTTCTTGTTGTTTTTGAATTTTTTCTTCTTTCTTTTTTAACTCAAATAATGGTTTTAATTCATCTTGTTTTTGCAATTTCTTTTCTTCAAGTTCTGCAATTTTTAAATCAATTTTTTCAATCTCTTTTTGTTTTTTGTTGATTAATGTATCTAGTTTTTTACTCATATAATCTTATCCTTTCTAATTTTATTTTAATATTTATATTTAATATGTTCAATAATTTAATCATCATAAAAAACGCACTATTTATTTGAATTTTAAGAGATGTTTTTTTGTTTTAGGTGTAATTATACCTTTTGTGTCAAATCTTCTTTAAAATCAATATTTATGCGTTTCTATACCATACATGTTATTCTATAGTGGCTCTCATGCCTATAATGATACCATCACTATCATAAATTGGGTCACATCTTCCCTTATGCCCAGATAAAGATGATGCACAGACACTTCCTACATTGCTCATATCATATCCATCACTAAATAAAAAATCTCTTGTTCTAGGTGCTGATGTATTGTTTGAACTACTACTTTCAGTTTTTTTGCTTGTTGTATTAGATTGATTATTTGTATTTGATGAAGTTGTATTTTGTGATGTGGAAGTACTTCCACTTATATTGTTTTGATTGTTTGATGTATTTGTATCTTGTGTAGGAGTTGGTTCTGGTTCTTGTGGTTCTTGAACCTGTACAACTTCATTTACTTTTACTTTCAGTTTTTTCTCAACTTTCTTATGCCTAGAATTTTCTAATAAGTACTTAACTTCATATTCCCCTATTACAGATGTATCAATTTTGTTATATTCTACCTTATCTTTTAAATCTCCATCTTCTTTATCTTTAGCAACCTTTATATAACTATCATAATTTATTTCTTCATTTTGAGAAATCTCTATACTATCTACAGTTAATTCTAATATAGGTGGAAGTACTTCCACATTTTCTTTTTTAACTGTTTCATTTTTATTTTTTCCAAAAAAATAAAACCCTAATACAAGTGAAATAGTTATAGCAACTATAATAATAGTTGCTATAATCATATTTCTTTTTCTTGTATATTGTTGATAGCGTAATAACAGTTCTTTTTCTTCATCTGTCATAATACCACCTACTTTCTCTATTCAGCTAATCGTCTAATTGCAATAGCTTTATTAAAATAATAATCCATTTTCTTTATACTAACACGAGCATTAGGATTATCTCCATGAGTTTTAGATGTTCCACCATTCGCACCTATAATTTCTCCATTGCCTATATACATGACAACATGACCTGATGTAATAATCAAATCTCCTACCTTTAATTGAGATTTATCTTTAGGTACAGCTTTTCCCATTTTTGCAAATGTAGTAGTTGTTTGTCTACCAACATTTGCACCAGATTGATTATAGCACCATGAAACAAATCCAGAACAGTCGAAATATGTCGGTCCTGCTGTTCCCCACCAATATAAAGCACCTAATTTTGATTTTCCATATTCAACAGCTTTTTCAGCTATTGTTCCATTCTGTATAACTGTACTATCTGGTGCTAACTGATTTTGAACAAGGCTTTTGAAACTATCACTTGCTCCATCAAAAAAGAACTCACTTGTTGCTAAAAGTTGAAGTGTTTCGGTTTCATCTGTTGTTAATGTTCCATCTCCATTTTTTGAATTTGTTTTCTTTGCCTGTTGATATGCTAAAATCTTATCCTTATGGCTATTGCACCAACTAATATAATCATCATATCCTTTATTGGTTATTGTCATTATTTTAATAACTTTATCCATTGTTACCTTATTACCATTTTCATCTGTTGTTTCTTTTTGAATGGTCTTTTCGGTTATTGTATGTTCTTCAAACATTTTAGCATTATAAAACTCATTCATAAGATTTCTTTCAGCATCATCAAAGGTTAAATCTCCACCTAAAACTTGTAGGATTGCTAGTGGTGTTTTCCAATCAATATTGCTATATCCTTCTACAACATAATCAACATCTTCCGCTTGAAATGAAGTAATCTGTTCACTATATTCATTTGTTTTTTCGGCTATATATGTTTCATATTTAGAAAATATATCATTTGCATTTTCACTACTTCCCCATTGAAATACACTTGTAAATCCTAATACAGCTGTAACCATCAAGCCAAAGGCTATTGCAAAAGGAAAGGCACTTGCTAAAGCTAACACTATTTTTTTTATAATCGCTATGATTATTTTTGTTAGTGCCTTTATCATTTTAGTAACAGTTCTTTCTACAGCTTTCACAGGTTTTTTTGTTACTTTCTTTACAACCTTTCTTCCTACTGTTTTTGATGTATCTTTAACAATTTGCTTTTGAACATCTTTTCCTTCATTAATAGAGGTCATGATATTAGTTGCCCTTTGTTGTACTCTAGCCACTTTATGAAGTTTAGAACGATACTTTTTATTTTTTCCTTTAGACTTTATTTTTCCTTCTTCTTTATTTGTTTGTACCTTTTCATTAATTTGCTCTTGTAGTCCATTTTTTCGTGTTTGAATTGCATTAACAACATTTGTCGTAACTTCATTAACTACACTTGTTTTTACTGCACTACTTTCAGTATTTACAACATCTTCACTTGTTTCAACATCAATAACACTTGTTTTTATTCTACTTGTCTTATTACTTTCAACATCTTCATTTAGAAATTCATCACTAATAGTTGATGTTGCAATTTTTGAACCTTTATTTTGTCTTTTATTAGAACTATTACCACTTATTCCTTTGCTATCTGTATTTGTACTGTCACTCTCTACCTCATTATCACTATTAGTAGTTGCTATTGCGTTTCCATCTTTTTCTTCATCTTCATCATTATTGCTTGTTTCAATATATGATTTTTCTTCTTGATTTAACAGGCTATTTTTATAATCTTCATAAGCCTTTTTTCCTTTATTGATGGTTTCAACTGCCTTAATTACTGTATTGATTTCAATGTCTGTTGCTCTTGCTATTTTCTTATTGTCTTTTGCTAGTTTATTTGAAATATCATCTTTCATAGGCAACTACCTCGCTTGTGCTATTCCACTTGTGTCATTCAACTTATAAATAAAGCTATCCTTTTCAACTTTGTTTTCAAACAGGAATTTATCCCTGTCATATACAATAACTCCTTTACCTCCTGATGCTTCACTTAACTTCTTTTCTTCCTCATTACTAATTTCAAAAATAGAACATATTGGGGCTAAATCCGTTTTCTTTTGTTTTAATAAGATAGCAAATTCACTATTTGCCAACATCTTTATACCATCTTCATTATTCAAAATATCTGCTATATTTTGAGTAAGAATAGTCATCATTGCGTTAAACTTTCTACCTGTTTTATATAGTTCTGCTACATATTGGGAAGAAAACTTATTTTTTAATAAAATATGGAACTCATCAATGTTTACCCATGTGTAGTAGCCTTTTATCTTATTTTCAGCAAGTTTATTTTTAATATAATCTAGTACAACTAAATATCCTGTTGTTCTTAAACTTTCTGTTAATTTGGTAATATCAAATACAATAAATCTATTATTGATGTCTACATTTGTTTCATGAGAGAAAATATCTAAAGAGCCTTTTATATACCTCTCTAATACCAAAGCCAACGCATTAGCCTCTTTTTCTGGTTGTTGTTTTAATTCATCATAGAATTTTGGAAGTGTTGGAAGTAAAGTTTTATCTCTATATTGACTTTGTTCATAAGGGGCATATATGCTTTTGGTACATCTATCTATGATTGATTGCATACCACCTGTCAATCCACCATAGATACTTTCCATAAATGCTACTATATATTCAGTTTTTGCTTTGATAGGTTCATCTGTATCATAGTTTAAATCCATATCAAAAGGATTGATATGTGTTTGTGCGGTTGTACTTATTTTAATTGTTTGCCCACCATAAGCATCTGCAATTTTTTTATATTCTCCTTGTGGGTCAATGATAATAATTGTATCATTAGGATATTTTAAATAATATTGTTCAATCAAAAGTTTATTTGTGAATGATTTTCCACCACCCGAAGTACCTAGAATACAACCATTTCCATTTATCAATTTTCGTCTATCACAAAAAATAGGAATTTTGCTTATTTGATTTTTACCAAAAAATACTCCTTCTTTATCAAGCATATCTTTTGAATTAAATGGAACACTTACACCTACAGCCTCACTATGCAATGTTCTTTGAAATTGAATTGAGTTATGTCCTAAAGGTAGAGCATTCTTCAATCCTTCTAGTTGTTGCCACTTGATGTATTTTATTGAAACAAAGTTTTCTTCTCCTATTTCAAGGATTTTACTAATTGTTTTTTCAAGTTCAGCTAGAGATGATGCACTTACTACAATCAATGTATTACATGAAAATATTTTTTGATTTTTCTTTTGGATTGCCCGTAACAAACTCTGTGTACTTTTTAGCCTATCTTCTAACTTTTCATCTTTTACATCTTCATAATCAAGGTTGCTTTTTCTAGCCTTCTTTTTCTTCATTATCCTTTCATCTTTCATAGCCGAAATTTTTTTATTTAACTTTTTAATAACTTTTCCTGTAGGTTCTGGTTGAATATTCATAGTTGTTAGTACGCTCATATCTTCTAATCCAGTTGTCAACCTATTATAGAAGATTGGACTTAAACTTGTCGATAAATCACTAACATACAATGCTGAAATATATTTTTTTCCTTCATCTATTGATATATATGTATCTTCTCTAAAACTCATTTTATGTGGAGATAATATATCATAAAGTGTCATATCATGTTCTTTTGCATATTCTTTGATATTACCAAAGTTTCTATCATCTACAATATCAGCATTTAATATATTATAAATAAATTCAAGCCGTTCTTTATTTTTTACAATCTTAACTCTTGATTTAATTTCTTCAAATTTATCAGATGTTTTCATGTATAGTTCATATAAAATTGTATATGCCTCATGATAACTTTTAGCTTGTGTTGATAATACAATTAATCTTTTAACAACCTTTGTTTGTTCTTTATCTCCTATGGCTAAATCAATCATATCATTTAATTCACTTGCTACTTCTTTAATATTTTCATTTTCTATACTATCAGTATTATAAATAAAGTCCTTTTTAAATCTTTCAGTTTTTATAGGTACTCCATTATTGATAATTTGAATATGAATTTTTGGAGAAAATCCATTTAGATATTCTACATATTGTAAAAAGATTGTTTCTGCATCTTCATCACTTGCTTTTGCAAATGAAATATCTGTATATTCAATACACATTGAATATACATCATCTTTGATTTTGAAGAGATTAGTTTTATCATCACAATCAATAAAGAATGATTTTACTACATCTTGCACTCTTTTAGGTTTGTCAATCGGTTCTCTCTTAAAGTACTGTCCTAATTGTTCAACTAACTTATTTTTCTTTTTAATTTTCTTCTTTGTTTTTTTCATTATCATCAACTCCTTCATTTAGCATAGAATAATAAATTTCAAAGTCATCTTTTGAACAGTCTGGGTACTGTTTTTTAAATTCCATATAAGCATCAAATTTCTTTTTAGCATGATTTTCTTTAGTTTCATTCTGTTTAACAGTTTCATTAACAGTTTGTTCTTTATTTTTTTTCATTACTGTCTTATCTGTATTGATTTCTTTAGTTTTATCAGTCTGTTTGCTCTTTGGTTTTATACCATGAAATAGTTTTCTTCCTTTTCCGCTAGTAGTTGTACCAATCAGTATGTTATCTGTCGATTTTGCTTTATCTCTATTTGTAGTAGGTGGAAGTACTTCCACATTTTCTTGAAATTTCTTTTTTGCTTTTGCAAGTTGTTTTTCTTGCTTTCTTTGTTTTCTTAATTCTCTCTTTGATAGTTTTTCATTAGGTGGAAGTACTTCCACTTTTTTATTTAACTTCTCTTTTTTAGCTTTTGCCTGTTTCAGTTTCTTTTCTTCTTTTTTTCTTTTATTAATTACCTTTAATTCCTGTTTTCTTATTTTCTTTTCTTCTTTAGTTAATTTCCTTGATGTACCATCTTCAAAGTACATATACTTACTACTTTTTTCATTTTTTTCTCTTGCCACATCTTTATCATTCTTGTATTCTAAAGGTTGCCAAAAATCAATATAATGTCTTTTTAAATATGGTACTATTTTTTCTGCATTCATTTGTTGTATAGGAATAAACCCCATTGTCATTAAAGGTATTGCAACAATAATTACTAACCATTCAACTATATTTTCTGGTATTTCTTGCCTACCATAATAATACAATGGAATAACGATTGCTCCTGTCAAAACGGAAAAGATTAGTTGTCTAACTGTTAGACCATAGATTTTAGAATGATAGTCTGTTATTTCTGTAAATATAGTAATATCCAAGTTTTCATTGTTCATCTTATCTACCCCCTGTTAGTTTTTCGGCAAGTGGCGAACAGAACGAAATCATTGCTAAAAGTAACGCATTAGCAAAGAATACTTTTATTCCTCCTGCCAAGTCAGACGTTACTGTACCCATACCAACACTGTATATTTTTGTACATATCATCATGAGTATATATTCTAGTCCTAGTGAACACATCCACATAATAAATGTCTTTGTTGTATTCGCCCCTCCATTGTCATTCATTCCCATTGCTAGTGGCACAGGTGCTGTTGCAAAACCTAGAATAATTTTCGCAAAAACCATAACAACTTGTGTAATACAACCTATCATTGTTCCCATAATACCTATCCAAAGTATAAGAACTACAATAAGCAAACAACATTGCTTAACCATTCCACCACTACAGAATTCAGCCATTGCATCTCCTACAGTAGTTCCTGTAGCTACATTAGATACCGCTATTGCATTTGTTACACTTGTATATAGATTGCTTGTAATATTCATGATAGTTGTTAAAAATCTAAATGAGTTATCTATAAGAGCCTTATAAATAAAAAACTCAATTCCAATCATAACCACTCTTTCCCATGTTAGTTTGTTTACTTCCAAAACTTCTTTAATAAACTTAATCATGACAAATAAAGTCAGCAATGATAGACCGACAGGCAAAACAATATCATAGCATGTTTTAGCAATAGTAAATATATCTTTATTTTTCATAGTGGAAAAGTTAGCAAATTGTGTAATCGTACTTGCTATATCTCCAACATTTATATTTATTCCTAGAAAGTCAAATGAGAGAGAAAACAAATCTCTTATCATATCATCAAACATCTTGTACACTCCTTTCTAATATCAAATAAAAGAAGAATGAAAATCATTCTTCTTTTATAGTCCAAATATATCTGGTGATTTTCCAACAGCAATTAGCATACCACCAGCCATAAGTGTAAGTAATCCTTGTACTTTTCCATCACTATCTTCACGTTTCCACCCAAGTGCAAATTGAGCACCGCCAATCATCATTACAACCATTCCAATTTTTATAAGCCATTCACATATAAATGTTATAAAGCTATCAATAGAACTTGTGTCCGCCGCAAAAACTGTATTCATTCCAAAAATCATAATAACAACAAATGTATTAAGTCTTACATAAGCCTTTGTCAATCTTTCTTTTAGCCGATTTTTTCTATCCTTTTTTATTTCATTTTTTTCATTTAGTTTTGTTTTTATTTGAATTAAATTTTTCTCCATCTTAAATCCTTCCTTCTTTTTATTTAATCTAAATTCGATTTAAAACCACTTGCTGTCCTGTAGTATTTTAAATCTTCATCAGTTACTAAAACTGTACTATTTTTTGTGCTAAAAGGCAAATAGAAATTTTCCTTGTCATATCCATTGTTTTTGCAATATTCAGCAATCTGTTTTTCATAATAAATTTCCTCTGCTGTTTTTAACATCTCTTGTTGATGATTATATCTTTTAGCATCATTTACAGGATTTCCTTTATCCCAAGGTTCAAATATCAAATCATATCTTGGGTGCTTGTTTAAATCATAGAGTTTTGAATATAGCGGTAGATATTCTCCAGATAGCAATATAGCATATCCCTTTTTCATTCTACCTAATTCATCTATCGTTGCCAATTCTCTACCATAAATATCCCAATTCTTTGAATTAGAATTTTGTTTTGACCTTGTTTTACCTGTAGTGTATTTATAAAGGGTTTGTTTTCCCATGATAGCACTCATATAGTCTAATGTCTTTTTAGACTTTGAGCCTAAAAATAGGATATGGTCGCAACAATCAAAAACAGTTTCCCAATTATCCTTATATCTTCCTTCCAACTGTCCTAATGATTGTACACCAATCAATACCCCACAGTTTAGCCCTCTCACATAAGCTAAAATTTCTAAAAAGCGAGGTATTTCTCCTAGCTGATACCATTCGTCCATATAAAGGTCTGTAGGTACTGCAAGTGAACCGTCATTTTCTTTTGCGTTTTTATCAATAATATTAAATATTTGTGAGTAAAACATATTTGCTAGATAATTGAATGTATTGTCATTTGGATTAGTGATTATAAAGTATGCAATCTTTCCTTCATCTCCACCTTTACCAATTCGATTTAATTCCATATCATCATCACTTGTTAAATTCTTAACTTCTTTGATATTAAAAGAATTTAATCTTGCTACAGCCTCTAGTGTTACTGTTGTAAGAGTTTTCGGTGTAGTTGCTGATGTTTTAAATAAATCCCATTGATTGATACCGATATAGTCTGGTTCTTCCTCTCTAATCTTATTAACAAGGTTATCAATTTCAGTAATATTTCCATCTTCATCTAATTTTGTTACAGAAATGTAATATAAAATTGTTTGAAAGTTACAAGCTTGACCAAACACTTTATTGTACCATAAAGCTATATAAATAAGAGCCTGTACATATAAATTAGCCAAGTGTTCCCAAAATGGGTCGCCTTGTGTTGTATCAATATCTCCTTTTGTATTAGCAAATAGAGTATTGACTAAAGACATTACATCATCTTCTTGTATTACATGGTTAATTCTTTCATTGAATGTATCTTCATCTAGCTTTTCATCATCTTTTCCTTCCATTCTTGCTCTTTCAATAGTTTTTACATCTATTGCATCTATAGGAAGTTTCTTAATATAGTTCAAAGGGTTATAATGGTTTGACTTCCATTTTTCATCTATATTTAGTACTTTAATATCATATCCCTGTTCTTTTAAGGCATTTCCACAATCTCTTAAAAGTTCTCCTTTGGGGTCGGTACAGATAATCGTATTTCCATTTGAATTTAATAAGTTAGGCTTAAATACATATCGAGATTTACCACGACCAGGTGCTCCAATCATAATAATATTTCTTGATAGTTTACTCACAGCCATGTTTCTTGAAATAATAGCTTGTGATGTCAAAATATAATTATTATAAAAGTTTTTGTCCTGTATCTTTTTAAATTCTTTTCCATCACTCCATTGTGCTGAACCCATTGCCTCATTTTGCATATTCTTTTTATCTGTTAAATAATATGTTTCCAATAGCATAACAGAGAATATACCACAGCCAACAGATGCTAATATATTTTCTTTTGTAAGGTTAAAAGGCAACCAAATCTTATAGAGATTATTAAGTGCCATATCTAAAATTTCTAATGTAATCTTTCCTTGATTATCATTCATTAATGTACATACCCTCATAACAAAATAAGTAACGAATATAAATAATAAAATGTTTATCAATACGGAGCTTTTTTTAAAGTTCTTAACTATCATTTTGACATTTCATCTCCTATATCTTCCATTTCATCTTTTAATATTCCATCTTCTGTTTTATCAAGTCCAATCTCCAATTCATCTTTATCTTCTTTTTGTACTTGTTTTTCTTCCATTATTTCTGTTACGAGGGCTTGTTGCTTTTTTGAGTATTCTTTGTTCGCATTTACAATAATATTAGCGGAATACTTTAATGTTACGCTACCATCTTGATTATGTGTTGCAATATAATCTTTTCCATCAAGTTCACGATTTTTAAATTGTTCAAATTCTTTTTCTTGCTTGAATACTTGTGTAACAACAGGAATATTACCTTGTTTTAATGTTATTCCATCTTCACTACCAATTTCTTTAACAGATTGAACAGCATTCACATTGTAATTTTCTTTAAATTTATCATAATAGGCTTTGTTAAATCTAACAGTTACATAGTCATCTCCACTAAACATTTTTGATGCAAATTCATTATTTCCTTCTTGTAACGAACGTTCATCAAATTTTACATATTCTTCTTTTGTCATGTGTACTTCTATGTAATTTGATTTATAGCTTTCAATCTCAATATCAGTTATATTCTTGTCATATTCAAGTTCATTGACTTTTAAACCAACATCTTTTGTATAATCTTCTTGAATTGGTTCATGATTAATACCTTTGTTTTCCAAAGTCTTATCTCTGGCAATAATCAAACTTTCATTCAACCAATCTTTTCTTGATATATTCGCAAATACTATATAACGTTTATCGTTGTTATCCATATTGTCTTTTTCAAAGTTGACTTTTGCGTTATAAATTCGCTTATCTATCATTTTATCAAATATTGGTATTCTACCTAAAAAGCTATTTTTTCTATGTTCCCATTTTTGAACATCTACACTTGTTTCATAGATTTTATCTTGTTGATGTACTGTCTTTCTTCTCACTCTATCCTCTGGTGTAATTTCTTTAACCATGACAGCTACACCATCATTTTTAGCTTTCAGTAATATTTCTTTGGTTTGTTCTCTTGTAAGTCCACCTTCTACCTTTGTTTGAGTTAGACCTTTGGTTTTTCCATCTTTTTGAACCGATTTTAATGGCGATACAAAGAATGGCTTAATAAAATTTCTAAAAAGCATTCTCATGAATTTTGTTAATTTTTTTGCTACTCTATTAAGCACTCTGGATATTCTATAAGTATTTCTTGCTGTATGTTCAATATTTCGCTCAAACTCTCTTTTTGCCTCACTACCTTCTTGTGCCATACATTACCTTCCTTTCCCATCTGCAACCATTTCTAACTCTCTATTTTTTTGTATTTGATATTTCAAATATTCTTTAAATCCTTTTTGGAGTTCATTTAATGAAATAGTTTTTGTTGTATTTTCATTATGGAATTTATAATTAAAATCATTTCTGCATTTTAAAGTTCCATTTCTATCTACAAATCTTTGATTTACATAGACATATCCTTTTTCATTTCCTACCTGTAATGGTATTTGAATAAATTCTCCGTTTGTTCTTAATGCTCTCATATCTAGGTGGAAGTACTTCCACATTGACTTGACACCTTTATCTGTTATAACATCTTTTAAAGTTTTTTTACTAACAGAACCATACATAATTTTCATTTTGCCTTCTCTATTCTTTTGATAAATGTTCATTCTTTCTTTAGCATCAGCATTAATGTAAATCTTGTTTTCTTCGTTTTTTAATATAGCATCTTTACTAACATATAAGTATTGATTGTCTGTCTTTGTTGCAATATATACACCTTTTTTCGTTTCTACTTCGATTGCATATTTAGGAATAATAATATTATTAACTTTCAATCTATTATCATTAGCATTGTTAGATGGAAGTACTTCCACATTTCTATTTGTAGCCTCTTTACTACCATTAGGAATATTTTGATAATCTTCATTTTTAGAAATTACTTCCTGTTGATTATGTTCTTTTGGTTTGTTTTCTTTGCTCATCTGTTTGGTTTTATCAGCCCAATATCTCATAACCTCGTCAACACTTAACTTTTCTGTAAAATTGCCTACTTTGTCATAGATTGGAATTTCTTCATTACTATTCATAACATATTTTCCTGTTTCTTCATCAATCTGCGTATATCGTTCTTTATCTAAATACATATATTTTTTTCCCATTGTATTAGGTATTCGAGTAAAAATGCTTTCTTCGTTTTCATGTTGTAGTAACACCTTATTTACAGTAAATATTTTGTTGACTTCTACTGTTTTTTCATTAGATGGAAGTACTTCCACTTTTTCCTCATTCTCATTTGTAGGTTGAGTGTTTGAACGTATATAATTCTTGTTATCAATATTTAAACTTCTATCAAAGTTATTAACTAATAAGATTGATTTATAGTTTTTACCGTCACTTGTCAAAAACTCTTTATTCATGTATGGAATTTGATTTTCTGGAAATACCATAGAATATGAAAAAAACTCCATCTTCTTTAGTTCTCTCATTTGCTTAATCATCTGTTCTTTTATTTCAATAGATAAAAGATTGTCATTAGGCAATATGCGTTTTAAATCATTGACATTATTTATAACATATATATCTTCAACATTTTTCAAGTCTATTTTTGCTTGTTCATCAATAGTACTATCATATTGTTTTACAATCATTTCTTTTTGAAGTTCATTCAATTTAATTCTTTCTCTTTGTTGAGTTTCTGCATTGAGAACATAGCAACTGTCAAATGCCTTTTCATGACCGAACCGATTTATAGTTTCGTATCTATGATAGTCAACATTGTTTTCTGTAACTTCTCTAATTGCTAAAGCCACATTCAAAGCTGTACCTGTTTCATCAATATATTTATCTGGATTATTTGTAATATTTCCTAACATTTGATTATACAGTTCATTTTTATTTGAATTGTAATAACCTGTTAAAACACTATCATTGTATTTTTCTAAAAAATCATCAATTTGCATATACAGATTATTCATAAACAATAAATTCTTAAATGTTTCCATTTTTGAATTTGTATTAGGTGGAAGTACTTCCACATTTTCTTTTTGAACATCTATTTTTCTAGGATTGATAATGTCTTGTATTTCTTCTTTTGTAAAAGATGTTCTTGATTGAATATACTGTTGATATTTAATAATATCTTTTGTATCTCTAATCATAATTCTTCTTTCACTATCAAAAGCATTTTTAATAGTATCTACATCATATTTTTCATTGAAATACTTATTATCAAAATAGTATTCAAAAGCTGATATTCTACTATTTTCTATTTCATCTTTTGAAACATTATTTTCGCTCAAATCTCCAAAATCTTTATACTTACCATTTTGAATTTTTGAAATATCTAGTACACTTACATTTATATTGTTTTGTACTAATTTAGGAATAGTTTTTATTATTGCCTTTTTACCGCTTACATCATTATCTAAAGCTAACACAACACTTGAATTTATTCTTTTGATTTTATTTATATGTTGTTCGCTCATTTCAACACCCATCAAGGCAACACTATTTTTATAACCTAGTACATTAGCACCTACAACATCCATGTACCCCTCTACAACAAATATTTCTCCGTTTGTTGCGTAGTTTCTAGCATAATTATAGTTGAAAAGGATATTTGATTTATGAAATATTTCCGTTTCTTTAGAGTTAAGATATTTGGGTGCTTTTCCATTGCTATTTATAATTCTCCCACCAAAGGCAACAATCCGTCCGCTATCATCTCTGATAGGAATAACAATCCTGTTTCTAAAAACTTCTCTAACATTGCCATCTTCATCTCTACTAATAATGTTGACAGCTTCAAGTTTATCTATAGTTGTATCTGCTGTCTTATCAATCATCTGTCTTGTTAATCCATCACTTGCATATCCTATGCCAAATTGCTTTTGAATTTCTTCATTGATATTTCTCTTTATCAAATAATCTTTTGCAATCTTTCCACTTTCTGTACCTAACTGATATTGATAAAGTCTTTCGGCATAATCTATTGAATTATACAAATCTATTCTTCTTTGTTGTTGAGGCGATATAGAAGTTTCACTATTATTTTTATCTAATATAGTCAAATCTACATTAATGTTTGATTTTTCAGCCATCAACTTAAAGATTTCTTTTGGAGATAAACTTCTATGGTTTACCTGTTGTTCATATTTTTCTATGAACGTATAGACATTTCCACTTTCGCCACAAGCAAAGCATTTACAATATTTATCACTTTTAGCAATAGACATTGATGGTTTAGTATCGTCATGAAACGGACAAATAAAAGTATTGTTTCTTTGTATTTGAATACCATAGCTTTCAACGATTGCTCTCATACTTGCCTGTTCAAAGATTTCTTGCTGTAATTCTTTTCTTGTTAATTCTGGCAACTTGCATTTCTCCTTTCTAAAATGTGATTACTTGCACATTTTTTATCTTTCAATATCAAAGTCATCATATTTTGATATTGATTTTGTTTTCTTGGTTTCATCTTTATTTTTGCAATATTCTTTTACAGTATAATCTGGATTAGAATTAATAATTGCTTTTTGTTCATTAGATAGTTTTTGGTTTTACATAATCAATAACTCTCTTGTTTCTGGAACAACCATTATCATAGATGTTCTTTGATGAAGTACACTCCAAAAGTCTTTATCATATCTGTCTTTATCTAAAACAACACTTTCAGCAATTTCTCTATGTTCTATGGTTCTTGTATTTCCACCAAAAAAGCCACCATCTACCAAATTTCCATTTTTTAAAATAAAAACACTTTCTTCTAGGTTGTCAGTAAATGAATAACCTTCTTCTTCTAAAATTTCACTTATTTGTTTATCTGTCATAATACCACCTGTATTTTCTCATTAAATGTGGAAGTACTTCCACATTCTAATCTAATGTAAATATTTCTTCTATAGGCTTATCCTCTGCATGACTAGGAATACCATATAGATACATAATCTTTTCATCATTATGAGAATAAACAACAGAAATACTTTCATTTATTAAGCTATAAAATAAATCTAGTATTTCTTCTCCTGTTCTTTCTTTCCTATCAAATTCTATATACATCAGTTTATCTGTTCTATTTGATTTTTCTTGAATAATCTCTAAAGCCTCTCTTTGAAAAATGCCTCTTGTCCTTGAATTATTACAAGCAAAAAAGCCTATATCAAATTGTATAAGACAATAGTTGCCCTGTTCAAAAACTTTATCAAAAGCCATATCAAGGTCTTGTTGATTTTCAATTCTTACACTTTTAGACTTCATTTTTTATCTCCTTCTTAAATTTGCAAAAAGGGACAATTCATTGAATTATCCCTTTAATCTAATGTGGAAGTACTTCCACATTAAGCATTTTGTTTTTTTGATTTTTTTCTTCTATATGCTACTGCACTAGAAATTAACACAATTCCACTTAAACCACCTAATGCAAGTAATCCTTTTACATTAGTATCATCTCCTGTTTTGATGATAGGTTTTAATGTATTTACATATTCAAATGAATATGTTTTTCCAACATTTTCAAGGTTATCATCAAGCACTACCTTTTTAACTTCATTACTTAATAAGTAACCTGTAGGAGCTTGTGTTTCTTTGATATATACAGTTCCATAACGTACATCTTTGAATGTCGCTGTTCCATCTTCTTTATTTGCATGAACAGTTTCGATTTCTTTTGTACATTCTTCATCTTCATACATTGTAAATGCAAAGTCTTTTGATTTAATAGCTTTTCTTGTTTCTTTATCAATCTTATTAACTTGAATGTTTGTTAAGATTGGAGCATCTTTCATTTCAACTTTTTGAATTTCTTTATCACTTGAAACTGTAAATTCAATGCTTTCTGCTACATAGTAACCTTTTGGTGCTGTTTTTTCAGTAAGAATATAAGTTTTACCTTCCTCTAATCCTTCTACATAATGTTCATCTTTTCCAGATGTCCATTTATCGATTTCTTTTCCTGTTTCTTTGTCTGTAACTACTAATTCAGCACCTTCTACTTCTTTTCCATTGACTAAATCAGTTTTCTTAACAGTTACTTGTTTGTCTGTTAATTCTAAATTAATGTCTTTTTCTTTAGTAGTAAATGTTTTTGATTTAGCAATTACATATTTTTTAGGAGCTTTAACTTCTACAAGTTTATATTCTTCTCCTTCAAGTAATCCTCTAACCATGTGAGATGTTTCATTACCATCTTTATCAATGTTATAGTAATTTACTTCTCCTTCTTTGACTAACATTAATGTATAATCATCTTTATCTTTGTTTTTAACAATGCTGTATTGAACTGTTGAATCTTCTTCATCCATGTATGTTCCTTCAGCTTTACCATTTTCTTTTAATTGAGCTTTCATTTCATCAGTAACATCAAAGATATGTTGTCCTGAAATCCATTTGTCAATAATATTTTTAGTTTTTGTTGATACAACTTGTAATGTTGCTCCTTTTAATAAGTTTCCTTCATTGTCAACTTTTTTAACATTTACAACATTATCCACCATTGTTTCTTTTTGAGTTTCCTTGTCTGTTGTTACAGTAAATTCAAAATCATTAGCAACGTTATATCCTAATGGTGCTAAATCTTCATGGAGTGTGTATGTTTCATTTTCAACTAAACCAGATGCGTAATGAATTTCATCTGTAGAAATCCATTCATCAACAACATTACCTTCTTTATCTATAATTTGCATTGATGCACCTTGAATTTCTTCTCCACCAAAATTTGTTTTTGAAACAATTAATTGTTTATCAATCATTGTTGTTTTTTGGTCTACTTTTTCTTTTGTAACTGTAAATTCTACATCTGTAGCTTTTACATATTCGCTAGGTGCTGTAACTTCGCTCAATACATAAGTTTTACCTTCTTCTAAACCACTAATATAATGTTTATCTTTTCCAGAAGTCCATTTATCAACTACTTGGTTAGTTTCTTTATCAGTAACAGTAATTTCAGCACCTTCTACTTCTTTTTCTCCTGTTACATCTGTCTTTGTAAACTTAACTTGCTTGTCTACCATTTTTACTTGGTGTACTTTTCCACTATCATCAACAGAGAAATTAACATTTGATGAAATAACATACTCACTAGGTGCTAGAGTTTCTACTAATGTATAATCTCCTTTTGCTAAACCTTCAATATAGTATGTTTTATCTGTTGAAACCCATTCAGCAACTACTTTATTGTCTTTATCTACAATTTGTAATGTTGCTCCTTCAAGTTCTTTTTCTCCTGTAATTGTTTGTTTAGAGATTTTTGTTTTTGTTGGTTGGTTTTCAATAGCTTTTGTTTCAGTATAGACTTTTGTTTTAGTATCTTTTTGTGTAAATGTAACATCATATACTTTATCATTCAATACTAAATTATCTAATGTTTTAGTTTCTTGTAATTCATATTTACCGATTGGTAAGTTTTCAACTTTTAAAGTTCCATCTTTGTTTAGGTTGTATTTACCAACAACAGCACCTTTTTTATAAATGATAGAACCGTCAGCCATATCAATAACATCTTCTTTAGCAGTTAAAGTAAATTCAATACCGCTTAAATCACTTGTATCTACTAATGATAAGTCAGCTTTATCATCTAATGCTACAGTTTTGTTGATTTTTAATGTTCCTGTTGGTTGTTCATTTCTAACAACTACAGTAACAAGGTTATCTCCATCATCATCTTTTGTAAGGTCAACTTCGTTTAGAACATTGAACTCTACAGGATTTTCAGCATCAAGGAAACCTTTTGGTGTTCCAACTTCTTCTACTTGATATTTTCCAGAGATTAATTTTAAAGGTGTAACAACTTCTCCTTTTAAGTCATTGTCACTACTATAATAGTTTTTGTCTAATACTACTCTATTTTTTGAATTTGTAGTAAATACATCATAAGTTGTACTTCCTACTTTTTGAGTAACATATTTTCCTGTTTCTCTATTTTTGATTTTAAAAGATGTTCCATTTAAAGAAACTGTTTTTCCTGTTTTTGCATCTTTCTTAATCATTTTGATATAAGCAGATACCATATCATTATTGATAGCAATTTTTTTAGCTTTATTGCTATCTTTAGTAATTGAGAAAACTAAATCTGGTGCTTTGATGTACCCTTCTGGTGTTTTTGTTTCCCTCAAAATATATACACCGTATGGAAGTGGTTTAGTAGTTGCATATCCACTTGCTCCATCATCATCATTTTTAGTTGTTACAACATCATAAGTACTTGCGTTATCCCAACCTACTTTATTAACTTCACTTTGTAATTTAACAGTAAATTCAGCACCGTTTAACCCTACAACTTTACCACTTGCGTGATTGTCTTGACCGATACCTTCTTTAAATACTTCTACAGGTTGTTGTTTAACTGTATTTGCTTGTGTTTCATTAACTACTGCCTCATTGCTTGTACCAGAAACATTTGATACAGGAGATGCAGAAACTGTAGCTTTATTTAATAATGTTCCTGTTGATGCCTCAACTTCTGTAATAGTATAGTTACCTAGCCATAGATTAGTCCATGTAATATTACCATCTGCATCTGCTTTTTTTACAGAAATATCTTTACCAGATAATCTATCTACAGCATTATCTCCTTTGTGTAATACAACATCTCCATTAGCATTTTTAATATCACTTGCAACAGTTAATTTATATGTTGCATCAACAGTTGCATCTCCAAATAGTCCTGTAGATGTTTTTGCTAATGTCTTTTTGAAATTAACAGTACCAATTTTTTCTTCATTTACAACTGTCTTTGTAGTTGTTTGATTACTTTTAATTTCAACATTAAATACTTCGCCTGTTAATTCTTTATAAGCACCATCTGTATTGTTTACATTAGGTCTTTTTGTTTCTACTAATGTATATTCTCCATGAGGAATTTTTTCTACTAAAATTTTCCCATTTTGAACTGTTACATCTTTTTCATATCCGTTTGTTTTGCCTTTTAATTTGAAAACAGAACCATCAACTAATTGGTCTTTGTCATTTGTTTTTGTCAATTCAAGTTTACCATATAAGTTAATTTTCATACTTAAACTTACAACAGGGTCATCTGGATAGTAGTTTGAATAGATGTTTTGTTGATGTGAACCGAAATGATAATGTCTAAAATCAGTTCCACCTTCATGTCTGTACAATCCAATTTGTCTACATTTGTTAAAGTTTAAAATAAAGTTTTCAGTATTACAATTTTCTGATACTGTAATCTTTAAATCGTTGCTACCATTTGTATGTTCAAATCTAATACCCTCAAGTGTACCATCACATGAATTATAACCAGATAGAATACCATTCGTATCTGTTAATGTAACAGTATCTCCAGCATTCATCTCAATATTTCCGCCATCAAAACTTGGAAGTTTAGCTTTTTGAGCAATTTGATTGTTGATGTCAGCCTTAAAACTTTCATATCTAGCTTGAACTGAACTGTCAGTAAATGTTGAACCTGTTCCTTGACTTTCCCAAATCATCATTTGAGTAAAAGCATAGTCATATTTTAGAGTACCAATATTTCCACTCTCTAATAATACATCTCCATGTTTAGAGTACCACCCTAAATATGCAATTCGTGTTGCCTGTTGCAATTCAACCGACATATTTGACGAATAACTTGCACCTACATATGTTCCTGTTGCAAGTTCTTTCCCATGTTCAATACAGAACACAGTTTTTGCATCAGCCCAATTACCAATGTGTACTTTTCTGGATAAAATACCATACTTGCTTGAGCCACCAACATAATGTAGTCCTGTGTCATTCTGTGCTACATACAATGTTCCTGAATAGTCATTAGCATTAACTGTTGCCATGTTTGTAAACAGCATCATTAATGATAACAGACATACAGAGAACTTTTTAAAAGACTTTAATAATTTTTCTTTTACTTTTTTTCTCACAAATAATTTATTCTCCCTTCTTACACTAAATTATTATACAAATTTTCACATAGTTTTCAATTTTTCTTTTTTATACCAACTCCTTTAGAAAATCAAAAAAGACACAACTTTTAGACCTCGTGTCTTTGTCATGTCTTTTTTATATTTCTTCATTTTATAGTTTAGCACTGTCAAGAGTGCCATGCAAGTATTTTTTATCTATATTGCCAATCCCATGTAATCTTACCACAGGTACAGCTATGAACATTAGTATATCCATAAGGACAATTTTTTAAATATGTTTGATAGTCAATTTCTCCGCTATCAAGTTTATTATCCCAATAAGTTCCTATTTCGTTAAATGCTTTATCTACCTCACTATAAGAGTTTACCCATTTTCCACTATTACCAACTGCAATATGAGTATGTGATGTGGAAGTACTTCCACCTGTTGATGATGAACCACTATTAGATGAACTACTTCCAGAGTTATTTGAATTATTTGAACCACTTGATGGTTTAGAAGAACTACTTCCATTATTACTGTTAGAACTATTAGATGAACTACTACTTGAATTATTTTTATTACTTGAAGAAGTATTTCCAGATGTGGAAGTACTTCCACCTGTTGTAGTGCTTGAACTTGTTGTATTTTTATTTGTATTATTACTGTTTGAAACTACTTTCTTATCTGTAGCCTCTGCTTGTTTCTTTACAGAGTTCTTAACAGTTTTTGTTCCATCTTCATTTGTTACAACTTCTTGAACAACAACTTCATCATCATTAATAGTTGGTTTTTCGATTACTGTAGCTTTCACTTTAGCATCTGTTTTATTTTCATATTTATCTTGGATTGAAACATTTACCTCATATTCCCCTACAGTATTTGCATCAACTTTTGAATAATCAATTTCATAATCTTTTAACTCTGACAAATCAGTAGCATTTAATAAAGATTTAAAATCAAATGTTGATAAGTCTGTTCCTTGTAAAATTTCAATATTTTCTGGAACAGTTAATTCTGGTTTTGTTGTATCTTTTACTTCTACTTTTTGTGTTACTTCTTGTTTTTTATAGGTTACTTTGACTTCATATTTTCCTACACTTGGATATTCTTTGCCATCTTCATTTTTAATAGTGCTTTCTAATTTTAAATCTTTGCTATTAAAATCTCCATAATCTTTTACAATTTCTTTCAAGCTTGGATTATATGTTTTTCCATACTCAACTTCTACTGTTTCTTTATTTAACTGTAATGTCTTATCTTTATTTATATAAAAGACACCTACAAAAATTATTAGAATTATAACTAAAATACCAAGCAAAATGCCTTTTCCTTTTTTAGTTTTAATTAGTCCATTCCATTTTTCTTTTAAATCTCTCATTGCTACCGCTCCTTTGCTTTATTACTAGGTGGAAGTACTTCCACATTTTAATTTTGATATTTCTTTTCATTATATCATAATATGTCAATATTCAATGTATTTTTTACAATCCCTTAATGGAATTTCTACACTATTTATTGATTTAATATAATAAATTTTATAATCATCTTTTGCATCTATATAAAATTCAGCCTCAAATTCTTTTCCTGTTTCTATATTTTCAAACAACTCTATAGGAACAGAACATTCAAAGCATTCTTCCTTGAATTTAAAATAAATAAATCCTCTTACATTATCACTATCATATATATCATATATATTAATATCATCTAAATATATAATTTTATTACTACACACTAATGTTGCTTTTAATATCTTTTTTTGTTTTAAACGTTTTAGTTCTTGTTTTGATTTATATTGAGTATTAAAATAAGTAAAAAAACATATAAACCATAATATTATCAATAATATAGAAATAATCTTATAAGTTATATTATCCATTTCCACTACCTCACTTCAACATTTTCTATTCTAGTACCTTTTCTAGTATCAAATAAAAATCTATTTTTGGTTTCACTATTTTTTACATCATAGCATTGTACAGGCAGTGCATCTATCACTAATCCTGTTTTATCATATATCTGTTCCACAGGTTTATAAATACATCTACTTTTGAAGTTGTTTATATTTGCATACTTATTATTACAACCTAATACATACCTCAACATTTCCATTGAAATTAAAATCTGTTGTTCTTTTTTTGAATATAAGAGTGAATATAATATAAGAGCATATATATTGTCTAGTTTTAGCAAATTTTCATCATCTGTACAAAAAGCTAAATCTTTTATTTCATTACATTCATTTTCATTAAAATAATCAACTATCTTAAATTGCTTATTTCTAATATCTTTGTTATTTGAATACTTTCCCTTGCTGTTGCTTTCTACAAATTTTATAATATCTTCTTTTCTCTCAATTTCCATCTTTCTTTACTTCCTTATTCTTTGCAATATGATGATTTGTTCGATTTTCTTCATATATAACAATATAAATACCTTTCTTGTATGCTGATACAACACGAATAACATCATAAATAAATAATATCATTGAAGAAACTGTTTCAACTAATATTGTTATCATAACTATTCTGTTCAATAAGTCTAGGCTCATTAATTTACCTTTTAAAAATATATTCAAATATATTAGTAATACACTTAATGTAAAAATATAAAACATTTCTCTCACTGTTCTTGTTTCAGTAAAGATATTCTTTACTAGATGAAACATTTCTATAAATAAAAGAGCCATAATAACAACAGGTATTATATCAACAGCATGAGGCTTAAAGACTTCATTAAATATCTTATCATTATTTGCACTTAAATAAGCCAAGCCATACCATGTTAAAGAACAAACATAAATACTTATGGCTATTTTAAAATTTTTACATAGGTCTTTTGAAAGATTTATTAAATTAGGTGCAATAAATCTATACATTGATACTTCTTTATCAAAGGTACTAAAGTTTGAATTTGCATCTTCTTTTACAGGCTGTTCTATCGACCACATTTTCATTTGTGGTATTCCGTATTTATTTGATATAGTCCATTTTTTAAATTTCATATTTTAATAACCTTGTATTTCTTTACTTGTTGGCATTTGCATTGCTTTATTCTTGTCTAAATGTTCACACAAAGTATTGTTTATAAACTCTAGTACGTTTTCAGCCTCTTGTTGATTAAGATATGTACCCATTGTATATATTCCATGTTGTGTGTGTTCTCTAATATCCCATGTTCTTCCGTTGTCATGAATTACTAGACATTTGCAGTCTATAAGCTGTTGCCTATTTAAACTTCTTATCCATACCATTTCTTTTACTCTCCTTCTCTTCCTTTAGATACATCTTTCCTATTTCTTCTACAGCTTTTTTTCTTAATCTGTAGCAAGTACTTTTTGATATGTTCATACATTGAATAATATCTATCATTTGATAATCTTCAATATACCGTAATTTTAATACTCTTCCCTCACGAGGATATATTTTACATATCTTTTTTACAGTACGTTCAAATTTTTCTATAACAATATCATCATAAAATGTCTTTATGTAATTTTTTTCTGTACTGTTGTTAGAAGTACTACTATAACTGTTGAAATACGATATAGCAGATATATAAGTATCTTCATATAATCTTTTTTCGGCAATTTTCTTTTTATAAATCATACAGATTTTCAATCCATATTGATATGCCTTTCTGTTACTGTTTTTCATTATCGTTATTTAACTTCCTTTATCTTTGCATGAATGAAATATCTTGCATCTTTAGTTTCATACGAACAAGTATATAAAGTAAATATTTTTTCGTTTGTTTTAGGTGGAAGTACTTCCACCTGTATTTTACTTTTACTGATGATTTCATCTAAATAATCTTTATAATCATTTTCATCATCAAATATATATTGATATGAATTTGTATCATTCGTGCTATAAGCACTAAATACTTCTAAAATAAATTGCTTATCTTCAAATATCAAATTTATATTTTTATGTTTATCATACCAATCTTGTTTTACATAATTTTTCAATTCATTAAACATTGTGCCATCTTTCATATTATGACCGAAGATAAAGATGTTCTTTAAGTTATTCATATTCTCTTTGCAATAAGTATGTAAAAATACACTTCCATGTTTGCTTGTATCTTTATCAAATGAATGTGTCAAATACTATTCATTATCATCATGAATAGTAATAGGATAATCTATATCCGTATTAGGAATATTAATCCACCCTACTATTTCATCATTTACTTTTTTTAATTTATCAAAATCTATATCTTCTTTTTCTTCTATAGTTTCTTTGTCAATTTTAATAATTTGCTTTTTTAATCTGTTATCTTCATCTTTCTTCTCTAATGTTTTCAAAAAGTATAAAGATAATTTAAAATTACAAAAGCTAAATATTATGAGAGATGCCATTGTTACAACTACATATAGTATTTTCTTTATTGTTTTTTCCTCCCTTCTAATTAAATAATAGCATCTAGTCATATTATGTCAATACAAATTTCTTATTTTGTATTATTTCACATACTAAATGCTATTTTTGTATTATTTTTGCTCCCGACCTGTTTTACTCCATTTTTTTATTTTAAATATAAAAAAGACAAGTTTCTTTAACTTATCTTTCATTATTTATTCAGTTTTTTTCGATATTCCAATTTGATTATTATTATTATTATTGGTTACAAACCCCCATTTTTTGTAACTTGAATTTGTAACATAAATTAGTAATTGACATTATATTCATAGTAATTCAAAAAAAAATAAGCATTTTTTGATATGTTTCAAAAATGCTTATTTTCCAACCTTTACTGATATTTTGATAAAAATATTAATAAAGATTTATTCATTGATTTTTAATCATTATGGCTCCCCGTGTTGGACTTGAACCAACGACCTATCGGTTAACAGCCGAGCGCTCTACCAACTGAGCTAACGGGGAATATATAAAAATCTAGCAACAACTTATCTTTCCAGTAGGGTAACCCACAAGTATTTTCAGCACATTGGAGCTTGACTTCTGTGTTCGGTAT
>ERZ773104.136-NODE-136-length-106950-cov-12.448917_pt1 | contig 106950 bp, 90 predicted proteins | sample MGYA00511920_ERZ773104 | MGnify/ENA primary metagenome ERZ773104 (study PRJEB29015, sample SAMEA2737857) | human gut metagenome | biome: human gut; feature: human-associated habitat; material: faeces | place: China | collected 2012 ... | reverse complement strand
TCAAGACTTCTACTATGCGTAAGAACAACATTCGCAAAACGAAGACTGACAAAGTTGACACATTAATAGCTAAATATTTGTTGGGTGATTTTGTTCAAACACAAGTCCATAGTTTGAACATCTACCCTCTGTAAAGCTTTTATAAAATCCTCAAGCGGTGAGCTACAAGATATAAACCAGCTTTTAACCAAATTATCAAAACAGATTTTTGTCTCGTAATTAGTTATACTGACATTATATTTGTCGCTATATTCAAAGTCTGACATATTGTACCGTAAAGAGAAGAAATGATCAAGCATACTCATGTTTAATGTTTTACCAAATCTTCTCGGTCTAGTTATAAGGGTCACTTCATCAGAAGCATGCCACCAATCACTAATTAAACCAGTCTTATCCACATAAAATAAATTATTTTCTCTAATATATCTAAAATCCTGATTACCTATAGCAATACTTCTTGCAGTCATACTAGCACCACCCATTACAACCTTACTCTAAACTCTATCAAAAAGCAAGGGTGGCTTTTGTACCACCCTCACCTAATTGACCGAGTAACCTCAACGATTACTTATTTCTTCTTTCTTCTAGTTACAAACAATGTAACCACTCCGAGTCCGAGCATACCAGCTAAAATAGATATGAACATTGCAGTCCTATCGCCTGTCTGTTTTGGCTTATCAATATAGTTACCTGTAGTGTTACCTGATCTAAACTGAACTGCTGTTCTGGCTTAATAGTACTGACACTATATGTCTCTCCTTTTCTCAAAAATATAATAAATAAGCCATCTTCAGCAAATTAAAAAGAGGCAAAGAACTTAGCCTTTGCCTCACACTAGAGTAGCGAGAGGGGGATTCGAACCCTCGACACTGCGGGTATGAACCGCATGCTCTAGCCAACTGAGCTATCTCGCCATATGACCAACCGAAGTTGGAATGGAACCTATAGGGCTCGAACCTATGACCCTCTGCTTGTAAGGCAGATGCTCTCCCAGCTGAGCTAAGATCCCATGTTACTTCGTGTCATCGCTGACACCTTTGTTAGTATACTCAAATGACTATGTTTTGTCAACAATTTTTTTGTTTTTTTTGATTTTTTTTAAACATTGTTTTTCAAGACTATTCTCGTCCCCACATCCACCTAATATACTGATACATACCCTCTAATATCTTCCCCCACCAAATATATATATGATCAGGTTGACGATAAAGAGAATTATCACTACTGGGATTACAACATACCAGACTATTTTAAATCCAATCCATATAACACCTAGCACTATTCCTATGACAAGGGCCGCAGCAAGAACCAGAACTATCGCAGTGAGGACCTTTCCAAGGGTTGAACTGAAATCCAGCTTGCCGTATGCAAAGCTTGTGTTGCCCTCATCATCCACATTTACATGCCAGCCCTTCTGGCTGCTCTCACCGGCCCGGCGATTATTTACACCACCATCGTATGAATCACTCTCGGTGTCGTAATATCTGCCGCTGGCACCCTGCCCCTCTGTATCTATGATGGTCTTGGCTATTATCCTGGCAGAACCGAGAGATGCACATATCTCCTCTTCCGTTCTGCCGGCTTCTTTCTGCTTTTTAAAATAGTCCTCATAATAATTCATAGTGTCATAATATGTCTGAGTGGAGACGCTTCCATCAAGGGCCTCCTTAAGTTCATTCATAAATTCTCTTTTCTTCATATCGAACTCCTTGTCCTGGATATTTTAATCTGATCTATTTATTTTAAAACGTGTATCTTCACACAGATCACCTAAAGTTGAGATACACTACTATAATTTTATACTCACCCATATCTTCTATAGCATAATTTATGGAATTTATATTGCCATAATTATAGAAAAAAGACAAGTCAAAAGTTGCCTCATCCGTCCTTACTGCAGCCTCGACAACTTTGTTTCTTCCTAGCTGTATTTTAACACCTTTAACGTAGTCATCAAAGCACTCATATCTGTAGAATTTCTTTGAATAGAAATTATAGGTATCCTCTGTACATTCTCTGTAGAACTGTTTCTGCCATATATGTGTCCGCTCAAGTACATCATCCGCCACATTAACATATGTGTGTTTAATATAATTTCCCATATCCGGAAGCGAATCATCCCAAGTCAGATCTATATTGTACCACTCACCGCCAAGCGCTACCTGATTCCATGCGTGAAGTCCCTCATCGGTGCTGCCGACAACTATGTCACAGTCAACTCCAAGACAAGACATTATAACGAAGAAGGCCTCCGCATATCCATCACACACACTCCGTTCCAGCACCAGGGCTCCATATGCCGTATATGCATCATCCTTATTTTCAGGATATCCATAATGACAATTTGAAACTATGTAGTCATGCACTGCCAGTTCCTTGTCAAAATCCGTCATTCCATCAGTTATATATCTATCTATAAATCCATCCACAACATCATAGATACGGAGCGCTCTCTCATTGTCACCCGGTATATCCGTACCATACAAATATTTTCTCACAACATAATAGTTATCTGACAATTCGAAATTGAACTGAATCGCCAGATAATCACCGGATTCGATGATTATGCGGTATGTATCGACCGAGCCATATGCAGAATCAATATATTTGTTGATATTGGGTACATCTTTCTTTTTTACGTTTTTAACAAAATACATTCCTGATTTGCTTCCAGACTCCATATCCTTGACAACAGATGCCCGAAACTCCACAAGTCCATCCAACATCTGGTCACTCTTCAGAACTTCGAAAAAAAACCAGCGAAATCCTATCATCATGATCGCCAGTGCCGCAACAATAATCACAAACAGACCTATCTTCTTCTTTGTCTTCACATATACCTCCATCATTTTTACCTCTTTACCCACTATTATATTATCATCTGCCACTCCCACCTGCAACACCGACTGTCAAAACTATGATAAACACTCACTTTGTTTCAGGTTGATTATAAATCTCCAATGTTGTAAAATGTACACGTTGTCTAGAATTTACAAGCTGCACTGAGAATATGCTCACAGCTTCAAACGTTTTTTCCTGAACAGCACTTTACTATAATCTAAAGAAAAGAGGATTTAATATGGCTCAGCTCTGGGGCGGACGCTTCACAAAAGAAACAGATAAACTAGTATACAATTTCAACGCTTCTATCTCATTTGATCAAAAGTTCTACAGACAGGATATCCGCGGAAGTATTGCTCATGTAACAATGCTTGCTGCATCTGGCATTCTTACAGACATTGAGAGAGACCAGATCATCGCCGGACTGAATGGAATCTTAAACGATGTTGAGAATGGCAGCTTACAGATCACCTCTGAATACGAGGATATACACAGCTTTGTTGAAGCCAATCTCATCGACAGGATTGGCGACGTAGGTAAAAAGCTTCACACTGGTCGAAGCAGAAACGATCAGGTTGCCCTTGATATGAAGCTTTACGTAAGAGATGAGATCGTTGAGCTCAAGAAACTGATCTTCAAGCTTATGAGCACGATCCATGTACTTATGAAGGAACATATAGACACTTATATGCCAGGATTTACTCATTTGCAGAAGGCTCAGCCTATAACTCTGGCTCACCATTTGGGCGCATATATGGAGATGTTCAAGCGCGACTACGACAGAATGAACGATATATACGACAGAATGAACTACTGTCCTCTCGGATCAGGGGCTCTTGCCGGAACCACATATCCGCTCGACAGAGAACTCACTGCATCTCTTTTGGATTTCTACGGTCCAACGCTCAACAGCATGGATTCTGTTGCCGACAGAGACTACTGCATAGAACTACTGTCCGCAATGTCCACTATTATGATGCACCTATCCCGTTTCTCTGAGGAGATAATCATTTGGAATTCAAATGAATACCAGTTCGTTGAGCTTGATGACTCTTATAGTACAGGAAGCTCGATCATGCCTCAGAAAAAGAATCCAGATATAGCTGAACTTGTAAGAGGCAAGACAGGAAGAGTGTACGGAGCTCTCATGTCTCTCCTAACAACCATGAAGGGAATACCACTTGCGTACAACAAGGACATGCAGGAGGACAAGGAGCTTACTTTTGATGCTATCGACACCGTCAAGGGCTGTCTTGCACTGTTCACTGGCATGATCGCAACCATGACCGTCAACAAACCTAAAATGGAAGCCTCAGCCAAGAACGGTTTTACAAATGCAACAGACGCCGCAGACTATCTTGTAAACCATGGTGTTCCTTTTCGTGATGCCCACGGAATCGTAGGTCAGCTCGTTCTCAAGTGTATAGATGAGAATATTTCTCTCGACCAGCTAAACCTCGACGAATACAAGGCCATCTGCCCGGTATTTGAAGATGACATCTACACCGCCATAAGCATGGAAGAGTGTGTTCAGAAACGTAACACCATCGGAGCTCCGGGACATACTGCAATGCAGAACGTCATAGATACAAATAGCAATTTTTTAAAATGGGCTGAGAAGGATATCATAAACCACAACAAGGAGTGATCATATATGAATAAAACCACAAAGGCCAAATACGATATGGCCGAAAAGATGCTCAAAGTCAACATATCCCTCGATGAGGTCGCTCTGATGACCGAACTTCCGATGGAGACTCTGAAGGAGATCGAGAAAGAGATACAGAAAGACGGTCTCGTCACAAGACAGGATGTAAAGGATGTAGATCTCGATTCTGGTTATCTCATATAAACTGGCACCAGATACCATAAGACATCTAGTATCATCTTTTTTATTTAACATTTCAAGCAGAAACAGCAGTCCTCATCTCGCAATTTCGCATGACGGCTGCTGTTTCTGCTTTTTGTATATGCTTTTATGTGTACTTTAAATCCGGTTATAATCGAATTTCCTATTTATCCTCTAGATATCTACGAAGGCTTTTTATGGCATTCTTCTCAAGGCGACTCACCTGTGCCTGGGATATACTTATCTCCTCAGCCACCTCTGTCTGAGTCTTTCCCTCAAAAAATCTCAGCCTTACGATATTTTTCTCCCTGTCACACAGCCTGCCCATAGCTTCCCTGAGATCAAGATTTTCCACCCACAGTTCTTCTCTACTCTTACCATCCTTTATCTGATCCATTATATACAACGTATCTCCACCCTCCTGGTACACCGGCTCATAAAGTGACAAAGGGGCTGATATTGCGTCAAGTGACATAACGATATCTTCCTTAGGTATACTTATCTCCTCCGCTATCTCTTCTATCGTAGGTTCCTTATCCCTAGTCTTTTGCAGATTCTCCTTCGCGTATATCGCTTTGTACGCTATATCGCGGAGGGAACGTGACACCCTTATCGCATTGTTGTCTCTCAGATATCTCCTACATTCCCCTATTATCATAGGTACGGCATAAGTACTGAATTTAACGTTGAGGCTCCTGTCAAAGTTGTCAAGTGCCTTTATGAGACCTATACATCCAACCTGAAAAAGGTCGTCAGGATTCTCATTTGAACTTCCAAATCTCTGTATCACGCTGAGAACAAGTCGAAGATTTCCTTCTATGAACTCATCCCTCGCAGATTCATCCCCCTGCTCCATTCTGTCAAACAGCTTGTTCTTTTCATCCTCTGTAAGATATGGTAATTTTGATGTATTTACACCGCATATAACCACTCTGTTACCCGCCATATCAAAGCCCTCCAAGTGTTATCTGTCTAACACTAGGATTTGCACATTACAGAGCGTTTATTCATATAAATCGCGAAAAAGACTGTGGGCTGGCACGTCAGCCTCACAGTCTTTTCTATATGTTTAAATATCAATGAAAATATTCACTTTTCCCTAGTTCTTGCGGAATTCCTCAAGTTCAAGCCCTTCATTATGCTGAAGCACCTGATCAATGACCCATTCATTTGCAAACAGGAGAAGTGGATTGCCCTTCATGTCCTTAACCTTCTTGACATCGCTAACTCTCTTGAGCTTTGTCACATCTACGGTCGGATCCTTCACCCATCTGATGAAGTTATATGGGATAGGCTCAAGTCTGATCTCACAGCCATACTCATTCTCCAGCCTGTACTTGAGTACATCAAACTGCAGCACGCCGACAACTCCCACTATGATCTCGGAAAGTCCCGCGGTGTACTCCTGGAATATCTGGATAGCTCCCTCCTGGGCAATCTGCGTAACACCCTTTACAAACTGCTTACGCTTCATACTGTTGAGCTGTACAACTCTGCAGAAATGCTCAGGGGCAAATGTAGGAATGCCCTCATACTCAAACTTCTTACCGCCTGTTGTGAGTGTATCACCTATGGAGAACAGATCCGGATCAAATACGCCTATAACATCCCCAGCATAAGCCTCCTCTACTATCTTTCTATCCTGTGCCATTAGCTGCTGTGGCTGGGAAAGCTTGATCTTTCTCTTGCTGGCCGCATGGTATACTTCCATACCAGCTTCAAATTTACCGGAGCATATTCTCATGAACGCGATTCTATCTCTGTGCGCCTTGTTCATATTCGCCTGTATCTTGAACACAAAAGCTGAGAAAGGCTCTGTCACAGGATCTATAATCCCCTCAGATGAATTACGCCCAAGCGGAGGCGTTGTCATCTGCAGGAAATAATTCAGGAACTGCTCAATACCAAATGTATTGAGTGCGGAACCAAAGAATACAGGTGATAGTTCTCCAGCCCTGACTTTCTCTATATCCATCTCATCTGTTGCTCCGTCGATGAGCTCTATCTCCTCCTTGAACTGTTCATACAGATATGGTCCAACCAGCCTCTTGAGTTCATCATCATCAATGTGGTAATCAGTCTCAGCCGCTTTTTTCGCTCCACCTGTGGATATAGCCTGAAATGTTGAAACAACCTGTGTCTTTCTGTCATACACGCCCTTAAACTCTTTACCGGAACCTATAGGCCAGTTTACGGGGCATGTCTTTATACCGAGGACTGTCTCTATATCATCGAGAAGTTCAAATGTATCTCTTGCATCTCTATCCATCTTATTAATAAATGTAAATATAGGAATATGTCTCATGACACAAACCTTAAAAAGCTTTATTGTCTGAGCCTCAACACCCTTTGACGCATCAATGACCATGACAGCTGAGTCAGCAGCCATGAGGGTTCGGTAGGTATCCTCCGAGAAATCCTGGTGTCCTGGAGTATCAAGGATGTTTATACAGTAACCATCATAGTTGAACTGTAAAACAGACGAAGTAACAGAAATACCTCTCTCCTTCTCTATATCCATCCAGTCGGACACTGCATATTTTGAGTTTGCTTTTCCTTTTACTGAACCGGCTGTATTGATGGCTCCTCCAAAAAGCAGGAACTTCTCTGTAAGTGTCGTCTTACCGGCATCAGGATGTGAAATTATGGCAAATGTCCTTCTTCTGTTTATCTCTTCTCTTAACTTGTCATCCATTATCTTTTCCTCATATTTATTTTTTTTATAAATCCCTGTTTGCGGATATGCTTTAATTGTTCTTCTCTTTCAGGGCATCTCTGTTCTTCTGTGCCCAGAGCATAAGCGACTGTATATTTACAGACATCCTCTCAAGTTCATCAAGAATCGCATCAAATGCTGCCACCTCAGTTTCATCAACTATTCCATCAGCGGTTATTTCTATGAGCTGTTCTGATATATCCTCCATTTTCTTTGATGAACCAAGGAACTGGAGTATAAGTCTGTCCAAACTATCTGCATTTATAGGCTTCACAGTCTCTTTTCCTATAGGGCAGTCGCTTGAACAATAGCTGTTGCAAAGCTCAGGTATGTCATACGCCTTTGACATGGACAGCACTTCCTCCGGATACGGGACTACTGTTCCAAGCTCTATCCTAGAAAGCCTTGTTCTGTCGATATTAAGAACCTCTGCACTTTTCTCCCTGCTTGTAAGACTATCATTATTCTTAGAAGCATTGTACCTCGCTACATAATATTTATTATTAAGAGCCTTTGTCGCTTTTTTACTCATTTCCTTCTCCTTAAGTACTTTTCTTGCTTATACACCTAATTACACATAATACCACACCACACGCAAATGGTGAAGCCTATATTTCAAGCTTATGTGAATCAATGACGTGCAGATCCGCAATCGATGCGCCTTTTTCACTACATACAGCCACAACGAACTGCGCCTTTACGCTCTCTTTGCAATTTATTATGAACAATTTACCTGACGGATATTGTCCTATTTCATAGTTCGTGAGCACCGCATTACGTTCCGCCATATATCCATCATCCATGACCTTCTTTTGATCCGGATCAGACATGAGCAGCCCTGTCCCAGTCATCTTTCCAAAAGCTTCCCTTCTGGTCCACACACATGTGCTATATATATCTGCTTTTTCACTTTCATCCTCAATATCCGCTATCCGTTCTGCATCCTCCTTTGAGTACATTCTGTTTACTATGCTGTCCGGTATGCGTCTAATATGCTCCACATCAATACCGCATACGTTTCCTCCAACCACAACAGCAACGCACCCTTCTGTGTGGCTTATGGAAAATTGTATATCAGTATTATCATTTCTGTACGCAGACGCACACATTCTGTCCACACCGGGAGCATTTCTCCCCAGATCATACTGCTCATCATAATTTTCTATGATAAATGGTTTCCCTGATTTATTCTTTATATATACAATATTCCGCTCATCTATACCCGCATACTGTTTTAACGCATATGAAAGCAGACATCCTGCGGCAAGACTTGCATTTCTGTCCTCTCTTCTTCTAAGCCTCAGAACTTTTCTTCTTCTGTATTCAGACACCATTTCAAGCCACCGTTCAAATTCTGCATCGTCCTCAAGTGCCCTTGTATCCATGACATACAACAAATAATCCATACTATGACCCATACAACACCCTTTACAAAATCCTTTTCAACATATTTTACAGCTTTATTTTAATCACCAATTACAACTAATGTACCACACCCGTTCCATTAAACGCAACAGAGCCATTTAATATACCGTGTGATATTAAATGGCTCTGTATTAAAATTTTTTCTTGCTAATACCCTATAAATAAACTTAAATAATTATATAGTCACAAAGTCTGGGAAACTCTTCATATCCTTATTGACCTCATCTATATGAAGTCCCTTGTAATCATAAACCGCATTGTATGCCATCTGCATCTCCATTGCACACTGCATCATGGAAACAGGGACACCCACAAATATATCATCTATGGATATCTCAATCTCGCCAGGATTCAATGTTATCGAGTCTTCCTTCTCATTGTATGGCTTGCCCATGAGTATCGCCTTCACTGCCTTACTGAAATACGGCATAACATTAGGAACTGAAATATATTTCTTCGCAAGCAGCTTCTCCTTGTAATCATCCTTAAGTACACAGAGTGGCTGTTCCTCTGATATATCATCCACAAATGCCTTTGCAGCCTCCTCCATGATAGCTGTACGGCGATCATTGACCGGTGAGCCAAACATTACATTGATATCTTGTTCCGTAAGTTTATTATCCGAAAATGCAACTGTAAACATCTTTTCAGGTCCGTAAGCTCCAACACCGGAGAAAAATTCTCTGTAAATCTTCTCCATCTCATCTTTAACCGGTATGACTCTTCCGTTGTCAATGTTGGCCTCATTATCAAGCATGAGCTTGATAATGCCTGAACTCATCTCTCCTATCCTCTTGGATGTAACATAGTCCGTAGGAAGAAATTCATGTCTCTTGGCCTTCTTTAATATGTTCACAACTGTCTGACTGCCCGCAATAGACAGATCATCTATGGAATTCTTAAGATCCTCCCCGAACTGTGAATATATCTCGTCAAGTCTCTCAGCCCTCTGTTGAAGCCATCTGAGAGTATCGCCAAACAAATCCTGTGCGTCAAGTTCATCTATAAGCTTTGTTCTCTCCGCGGCAAGCATCTCCTTGATACATGCTTCATAGTATCCATTCTCGGTCTCCCTCTTGGCAGATGGGAATGTAAAAAATCTCTTTGCCACAATCTCCTTTATGGAATCGATGATTCTCGTATACTCTCCCGACGGAGTGTAATCCTTCATCATTTTTTCAAGCTTTTTAACCTCAGCCATCATACCCTTGGTGGAGTCAGTTACTCCCGCACTCGGAGCTCCTATAATATCTATTGCGCCAAACGGACCAAATTCCTTCATATATTTAACGATAACATCATCCAGCGCGCCCCAAAGTTTATTCTTCATGGACTTTATTATGACAGGGAGTTCTTTCTCGAAATTCTCCATTTTGGTAGCAAATCCCTCTCTGAGTCCATCTGTATGCTTCTTGATCATCTTATATGTTGGCTTGGTGATCTGACTGTACTGGATAAGTCCGCCCACATTCAGCTTGATATTCTCCCCAGCATCCTCTCCTAGGAACTCTGTGAGTTCTGTGAGGACACCCTTGATATCTGCCTCCGCGTTGCCCTCTTTAAAAGGAGAACGGTATAATCCCTTGTACGCCTGTGAAAATATATCATTCTCACACATATTCTCAATCTCCTTGATTGGAATATGGTAATCAGCCTCGCTTACAACCTTATAGTAGCAGTTAGACTTCTTGATATCTTCATCATTATGCTCCATCTTCCAGTTGGTTATGGCATAGCCTTCATTCTCAAAGAAAACATCTCTAAGAAGCTTCCTGTCATTGTCGACATCGTTGTTGCCGATATATTTGTTGCTGGCAAGCCTGTAAATGAAACTTGCCACATCTTTCAGTACAAACCCTTCAGGAATATAGCCCTGGGAATCTTTTCTTCCCGATACAAGCATACAGGCATCAAAGAGATTCTCTCTGATGACCATCTTGTTATCCTTACTAATAAATGTATAATTGTCATCCTTCTCAGAAAGCTTCATGTAATAATCCACTTCCTTCATGGTCGCACATCCATTTGCATTTAGTCTGGACACGAGCTCTGTATCCTCATATACTGCTTTATATCCAAATAACACATCCGGCATCAATAGACAACCACCTATCCTGAGGTTATTCCACTTCTTCGCCTTGCCGTAAGCCCTTATATTGTATGCCACATCTGACAGGATTCCACTTCCGGTTCCTCCGGAGACGCCAGACACTATGAGTACATCAACTGTACCCTCCTCTGTCTTGTCGTACACTGCCTGCAGTTTGTCAAACAACAACATCCTTATATCTGTATAAGCATTGGAAAACATCAGACGGCCAATCTGTCTGTTTCCCTTTGCGCCATCTCTTCCTATTATTATCTCTGGAAATTCTGGACTCATCCAGTTAGCAAGATTCTTATGTATCTTGTTGTTCTGGATCCCATTCTCAAGTACATTTTCTATATCAGGTCTGTATATACTGATAACCTCAAGAGCATTGAAACCAACCCCTTCTTTGCTATCCTCTATAGTCCGTTCCATCTCTGAAATATCTGAATCGATCATGAGAAAATTAATATTGTCTTCCGGGGTTATATCATTCACCAGCATCCCTTTCAACGCACATACAGCTCTGCTTCCAAGTCCACCAAGACCTATCACCAGAAAATTCTTGTTAAATCTGTTCTCATGGCTTATCTTTCCGAAGACACGAATATCCTTAAGCTTGCTAAACTCCTCTTTTTGAGTATCAATAAGTATCATAAATAATGCCTCTCCTTATTTTGTGCGTACACTTCTTCCCCCATAGCAGGTTCTCCGTACATAAAAACCCACAATTTCAATTTATCACTATTCTTATTGATTTTCAACAAAAAAACTTACTTTTTTTGTCATTTTTTCTCAAAATACACAATTCAACACCGTAATTCCAAATCGTTGATCTATATCTGTTTTTCTGTAACCTTTACCCGGTCTCCAACTATTTCAAAGCACCCGAAACTTTTAAGGAAACTGGAGAATTTACTATATCCATATTTCTTTATGCTGAACCCAGGAATAATATTCTTGAGTTCCGTATTCAATCTTCCCATATTGTACATAGTATCCGTGCTTTCCGTGAGAAGTCTGATTATCTTGTCCTTTACCTCACTCTTCGGATCCATGTGGTTCTTGATGGACACAAATTTCTGTCTTCCCTTGTCTATGTCAAGGTCATCAAACTCCTCGCTGAGAAATGTTGAAAGCTTAGAATATCCATAATTTCTCACGTCAAAATCAGGATATTTGTTCACAAGGCGGCTACCAATCTCACCCATATGAGTCTTTTTGTCCTTGTCCTCATTCTCATCAATGATGTTGTATACAGTCTTCTTTATGTCTCTTATACTTGTTATACTTGATTCATCCGAAACCGCAGTCTCCATAGAAACAGGCTTTGATGCAGGCTTGTTAAGGTCTTCATTCACAAGAGAGTCGAGTATCTTAAAGCTGGTACATGCACTGACAAAAGCCTTTGGCGTTTTTCGCTCTCCCATTCCTATCACCTGCTTGCCAGCCTCTCTGAGTCTCGATGCCAGTCTTGTGAAATCACTGTCACTCGTCACCAGACAGAATCCATCTATATTGCTTGTATAAAGCAGATCCATGGCATCTATTATCATTGCCGAATCTGTTGAGTTTTTGCCGGCTGTATAGGAAAACTGCTGCACCGGCTGTATAGAGTAGGACAAAAGGCAATCCTTGTCCCAGCCGTTATTATTCTTTGACCAGTCTCCATATATCTTCCTGACTGTTATGGAGCCAAGTCTTGAAAGCTCATCAAATATACTCTCAATATATTTTGCTGATACATTCTCCGAGTCAATAAGTATAGCATATTTGTTAGAAATTTCACTTGATATTTCTTCCATATTAAAATTCCTTTCATTTTACACAGCCCAGTAAGAATCACCAGACATGTTTCACCGTCAGTTCTATTTACTAATCTCAACTCCAAACTTGCCCGGACCATCATCAAAATATTCACGAGTGAGCTTAACGACAGTACCAGAAAGCATAAACACAGCGATAAGGTTCGGTATTATCATGAGGCCGTTGAATGTATCCGCCATATCCCACAGGAGTCCAAGATCCATTGTTGCTCCTATGATCGCGACAAATGCATACACTACCATGAATGGCTTTATGAATCTGCTTCCGATCAGGAATCCTACGCACCTAGAACCGTAAAGTCCCCATCCGAGAATTGTTGAAAAAGCAAAACAGCAAAGAGCAACTGCCGTAAATATAGATATCCAGTTTCCATATGTGGCTACAAAACCATTTATTGTCAGGTCTGCACCTGCTGCCTGTCCATACGCTATATCTGTTCCACTGCACAGGATAACAAGGGCTGTGAGTGTACATATAACAATAGTATCGATGAACACCTCAAATATTCCCCAGAGCCCCTGCTGCACCGGGTGCTTTACATCTGAACATGCATGGGCTATTGATCCTGTACCAAGACCTGCCTCATTGGAGAAGATACCTCTCGACACGCCCTTTCGCATGCTAAGGAACAGGCTGCCAACCACTCCGCCTGTGACGGACTTTGGATTGAATGCGCCCTCAAATATCGATGCAAACACGTCAGGCACACTCTTGATATTTATTAAGACAAGGATTATAGCCATGATTATATACATTGCCGCCATAAATGGCACGAGTTTTTCAGCGACTCTTCCTATTCGCTTTATTCCGCCTATCAGTATAAGCGCAACAAGAATGGCTATTATGATTCCTATCACAAGGTTTATTGTAAATGCATTACTCCTGTCAGCTAGATTGTAGTTAAAAAGAGCTGAGTCTATAGCCGTTGTTATGGTGTTGACCTGGGTTGCATTTCCGGTTCCAAACACAGTTAGTATACCTAAAATCGAATATGCCACGGCAAGGAAGTACGCCTTCTTGCCGAGACCGTTCTTGATATAATACATTGGGCCTCCAACCCAGTCACCATTTGCATCTTTCTCTCTATAGAACACCGCCAGAACAACCTCTGCAAACTTTGTTCCCATTCCAAGAAGTGCTGATATCCACATCCAGAATACTGCTCCCGGACCGCCTATGGCGATGGCTCCGGCAACTCCCGCTATATTTCCCGTCCCAACAGTTCCCGCCAGTGCTGTACATACAGCCTGAAATGGACTTATGGCACCTTCTGAGGTCTCCTTCTTGTTGAATATCCTTCCAAACGTATGTTTGAAAGCATATCCAAACTTTGTAAACTGAACGCCGCGATTTCTTATGAGGAGCCACAGTCCAACACCCACGATACATATCATGGATGGCACTCCCCATATAAAATTGTTCACCGATGAATTGACATCAGTGATGATCTTAAGTAATTTCTCCATATCTGTAATTCTCTTTTCCTATTACTTTTTTGCATACTATAAATGATTTTACAATATAAACTGCACATTGTGCAAGAAAAACCGCATATATATCCCGTATAGTCCCGACTGCAATAACAATACCTATCTGCTTTTCAGACTAATTTTGCACACAAAATAACGGAGGCGATTATTTATACCGCCTCCGCAATCATATATTATTTTAAGGTACTTTTATATCATACTGCCACTATCCTTACTCTCTGTTCTTCAGCACCTCAGCCGGCACGATCTTGTTCAGCCTGCCAACCAGAACTCTGTTGATTATGAAATACAGGACAAGTATTCCGCCATAAAGCACAGCCCAAAGCCATGGGGCATATGCCAGTTTGGTGCCACAATTTACATTTGACACCAATGAAGGATATACCGCATTCATTATGAGCTTTGCAAGTGGCAGACATATAGCCGCCCCGATTGCTATTATAAAGAAATTGCCATCCAGATAAAGCTTCCTGATTTCCTTTGTCCTGTATCCGAACACCTTTATAAGAGAGATAGAGAATGATGATCTGTCTATCATGACCTTCATCATCAAATACATTACCACTACGAATATAAGTGTCGAGATAACAACTATCATAACAACCATGCTCCTCATCTGATCAGCAAATATTCCGGCAGCAGACTCGATATCAGCCTTTGTTGTGGTTGCGTAAAGTCTTGCAGGCTCAACCCCCAGATCCTTGTCTGCAAATACTACATTGTACTCATCACTTCCAGCTCCGAACAGCTCCCTTGCATCATCTATAGTCATGAAAACATAGAACGCCGGAGTATACTGTGTCACACTGTCCACTGTAAAACCATAGTCTATATCATTCTCCTCGTCGTGGAGCACGATTTCGTCACCCACACCATAGCCATATTTCTCAGCAAATGATGATGATATGGCAACTCTGTTCTTGCCATCCTTAAGGTCAACATCGAAATACTTCGTATTCTTTGAAAGTCCAAGGACTGTCACATCCCAGTTGTAACCATACACCTCTTTCTTCAGAGTCTTAGCATACGCAGCCTCACCGTCTTCTGGAGGATTTTCTGTAGGATACTTGTATGTATACATATATTCATAGTGGGTATCCTCCACGTTTTCCTTCTTGATCTTTGAACAAAAAGTTGCAGTGTTAAGACTTAACATCAGGCATATGAGGGCTATGAACATTCCCATCACAACGGTCAATCCAGTCCTCATCTCTCTAAGCATCTGTCTGATTCTGAATCTTCCGACAAATCCCATGTCTCCGAGATTAACATTGCTACCCTTTGGCTGCTTAACCTCATTTTTTATGAGTGAAAGAGCTGTCTGTGAAAGTTTCTTTCTTATTACAAAGTAGTTCACAACTATCGCTGCCAGTGGAGGCATCACGATACCATACACTATAAGAATTGGCGGGATCTTCACATCCATAGCAGGAATTGAATAATACGCATATGCATCTGCCATCTGCACAGGTATTCCTATATTGCTTACCCCTATCAAAAAACCTATTATTCCTGCAACTGTGGTGACTATGACAGGGAGTGTCAGGTAGTGCATCATGAGATCTCTCCTCTTGACACCCAGGGCATATAGTGCACCTATGACGCTGCTCTCCCTCTCTATTCCATGTACAACGAATACCGATATAACATATGTGAACAGAAGCATAAGCAGCACTCCAAAGAAGTATCCAGCCTGCACATTGATCTGCTGATCATCAGCGGCTCCGCCTGTTCTTGGGTTGTCGTCACTTGTCACAAATGATGTGATGTTGGCAAGTTCCGTATCATAATCCTTCAGAAATGAATCAGTCTCCTTCTTGAGTTCTGCCATTCCATCTGCAAGTTCATCTGAGCCATCCTTTGCCTCTGCAGCTCCATCGGTATACTCCTTAATACCGTCCTTGAATGCCTTGATGCTGTCGATGTCACTCAGAGCGCTTTCGATACTCATCGCCACTACTCCGCCCTGGCTGTCGGCAATCTTCTTCATCTCGTCACTGTAATTATCCTCTGTGAGTTCTGTGTCAAGACCGAACGCTGACAGAGACGAAGCTGCCTGCTCAAGATATGCATCAAACAGCTCCTGTGCCGCATTGTTTAGCTTTCTGTTGTTGTCAGTAAGTTCTCCGAGTCCATCTGCAAGCTCATTTGCACCTGACTTAAGTTCCTTTATGCCATCCTTGAAATCATTTATAGCTGCACCAGTTCTATCCCAGTATTCCTGGAAATACTCATCATCTATTCTGTCTGTATCAACCTTAATGTCCTCAAGAGCATCCTTCACGTCATCACAAGTGGTCTTGCCCTTAAGTCTGAACGCATACAGATAAGTCTCCGTCTTGACACTCTCGCCTGTCGAATGAAGTTTCTCATATGCGTTCTCTGTGACAAATACTGTTCCATACACCTTGCTGTCGACAACTGTATCTGACATCTCCTTGAAAAGCGCATTATAATCAGGTGATGTTCCTATTCCTGTCACCTTGAAATCATTTCCTGCTATCTGTATTGTATCTCCGACAGAAATATCATTTACCTGGCTGAATCTCTTCTCGATGGCTATCTCATCATCAGCCTCCGCAAGTCTTCCCTCATCGCACTCCACAAGATCTATGTTCTCCCTGTTGGCAAATACCCTGATAGTCTTGCCATCCATGACATCATAGTCCTCGTAGAACATCTGCTCAACCTCAGTACCCACATCCTCAATCCGGGATATCTCATCATCTCTCAGTGGAACGAATACGGAAAACTGACCATCCTCTATCTTATTTGCCTCGTCATGTATCTCGCCATTGTCAATGATCGTATATCCGGCTCCTATCAGTGAGACAATGACGTACATACCCATGATGATAAGGAATGCAAGTGCTATGTATCTGAACACATTCTCCTTCAGATCCCTCAGAACCCTTTTTCTCAAAACCTTCTGCATATTACAAATCCTCCAATTCTGACGCTGGAACTCTCACTTCGTTCTCATACTCCTTGTTTATAAGGCCATCCTTTATGAAGATAACCTTGTGCACCATATTCTTGATGGAATTGTTATGTGTTACTATCAGCATGGTCGTTCCATACTTCGCATTTATTTCCTCGAGAAGAACAAGAATATCTCTGGATGTCTTGGAGTCAAGTGCTCCTGTCGGTTCATCACAGAGAAGGAGTTTTGGATTTTTCACCAGAGCTCTCGCTATAGCACATCTCTGCTGCTGTCCACCTGAGAGCTGTGAAGGGAACTTGTTCTGATGCTCCGTAAGTCCCAGTGTCTCGATAAGATCATCCACAGGAAGCGGATCATCAGTCAGATACTCACATACCTGTATGTTCTCCCTTACAGTGAGGTTTGGAACAAGGTTATAGAACTGGAATATAAATCCCAGATTATCACGTCTGTAGTCCGCGAGCTGGTCGCTGTTCATGCCAAATATCTCTGTTCCGTCAACCTTTATCGAACCTGAATCCATGTTGTCAAGACCACCTATACAGTTGAGTAATGTTGACTTACCTGAACCTGACGTTCCCTGTATAACACACATCTGTCCTTTTTCAACACCTGTGTTTATACCTTTAAGCACCTGCACATAGCTTCCACCCTCTCCATAGCTCTTCTTTACTCCTGACACTTCCAAATACATAATTCGTCCTCCTTTATGCTCTGCTTAATAATATTTTTTTAATATTTCTTTGATAATTCTGTTGCTTTTCAATATTTTTTAATCGCTATATATATTTCAGTAATTATTCAAGTGTTCATCTGCATACATAACACCGTTATGGCTAATGTCTTTTTTTAGGTCTTCCATATACTTAGGAAGACCTATAATCTACTGTCCTGTATAAATAAATAATCATGTATCTCTATTTTCAGTTAATTTAATGTTTCCTATTTTGCTAATGCCATCTGATTTATTCCGGATCCTGCCACGGCTTAACGAGGCCGTACCAGCCTGAGATCAGATATTTCATTCCCGTCTCAACAAACTTCTGAGCGCTCTCCTCATTATCTATATGTGTCACCATGAATATGAACATATCAATCTGGGAATGTGACATCCAGTGTACAACATTCCCCTCTATCATCGGTGTTCTGTAGACTTTACACATCTCCTCACATATAAATGCATTATGTGCATCCATCCGGTCCACCATGTCATCTGGCATGCGCTCCATACTGGATCCCTGTGACTTCGTGAGAACAAGAAGTACTTCATCTCTATGCTTATATAGCTCATGCACAATATTCCTGGCTGACTCAAAATCACTGCCATCATTGTGCTCCGATGCCTTACCACTATTCATCTCGTCAACTTCAAATGAAAAATGTTCAGTCAACGCAGCATTGAGGCTGTCTAACATGTGTCCCACAACATTACAGAACAGATCATCCTTATCCTTGAAAAAGAAATACAGTGCTCCTGTTGTCACTCCTGCCTTTTGACATATGTTTCTGAGTGACGCCCCCATAAATCCTTTATCCATGAACTCTTCCTTGGCACACCTTAAAAGTTCTTTCCTCGTCTCGCTGTCATGTTGCATTTTCTTTGCCATAATACTCACCCATTTAATTATAATAAAATAACATAACAGTGTTACGCAACGTAACACTGTTATGTTAAACCTCATTGATCATTTTGTCAACTATTTTATTTCTTATACATATCACTATAAATCCTATTTATAGTCTCCTCACGGCTCAACTTATCATACAGATAATAATCAGAATCTGATTTAAATGATCCATACACATCGTCAGATTCCAATATCGGTGCCATAACCGACAATTTGTCGCTGTTTTCTTTTCTCATAGCATCTGCCTGGACCTCAAATCCAGTCAGCATATCATGCTCATCAAGAACAGCAAGTGCCGAGCTGCTGATCGGAACACCTTTTTCTGTTCCCTGCCTTAAAGTCATCTCCTCACTGTTCAACAGATAATTCAACAACTTTGCAGCCGATTCTGGATGTTCAGTATTATTACTTATCGCATACATTGTTGCAGGTTTTACAAACCAGCCTAACGATTTTGCCCCTGGCTCACATATGTATTCGCCTACTTTTACATCATATCCATTTTCCTTCAAAGGATCACAATATCCTCCTGCATCACTTACCCACGCAAGAGTGCCACCAACCTCACCGCTGGCAAAAGCATTCCTGTTAAATGAATCTAGAGACATTAAGACTTTTTTATCAAGTAGTTCCTTGTAAAAATCCAACATGACACCTATCTGTTCCTTACTTAGATTCAATGTACCATCAGATTTGACCGGATCATCTCCGGTTGTCTGTATATAATGTGAAAGCAACATAAAGAATAATGATTTTTTAGTCATGCCCAGAGGATATACCCCATCTTTGCTCATGATTTTGGCTGCATCAAACAAGTCATCCCATGTTCTGGGAATACTAAGTCCATATGAATTCCACAGAGTCTCATTATAATAAAAAGTCTCCGTATTGAACGCAATAGGAATAGCATTCAATCTTCCATTTTTTGTTCCAAAGGCAAGCTCTTCTTCAGTGTAATTTTCAAAATCAATATAATCCGAAAGCGAATTAAGATCATAAAAACCAGATCCGTCAGAAGAATATGTATCAAGCCAGCCATAGTTTATGAGCATAACATCTGGAGTCTCCTGAGACTTCATGTATATGTGCTGCCTGTTCTCATATCCATTCCACACACCATATTTGCATGCAACGTTTATTTCCGGATTTTCTTTTTCAAATATATCAACAGCATCCAGCGTGTACTGGTTTCTACTATCATCGCCCCACCAGGAATATTCTATAGTTATCGTATCCCCGACAGCCATATCTGATTTTTGTTCTCCGCAACCACAAAATACAAAAAGCATAAAAAGCATCATCAAAACTGACAATCCTCTTTTGTGATTTTTAATTATATGTTTCATCTGCTTCACCTCTGATCAGTCCTGATTTTCAACGAACCAGCTATACTGGCTTTTTCCGTTTCTCTTTGATTCATACAAAGCCATATCAGCTTTCTTCATCATGCTTTCATAATCAGTTGCATTCTCTCCGTCTACGATGTAAACACCTGCTGATAACGAAAGATTACATTCTGTATACTGTTCCGCAACCGTTCTGGTAAAATCTTCAGCCAACAGTCTAAGCTCAAATTCCATTTTCTTTCTCACATTTTCCAAAGTCCATCCGTTAAACTTCCTGTATACAGCAAACTCGTCGCCGCCTACCCGTCCGATCACGGAGTCTGCTCCAAGCATTTTGGTGAAAAGTTCAGCAGTTTTAGACAAAACCACATCTCCTTCTCCATGGCCCAAAGTATCATTTACCTTTTTAAAATTATCCATATCTATCATGATAAAAACATGGGTGACTGTTTCTGACTTTTCCTCAAGACAGGATCCAACAACCTCGCCAAACGAAGCCTTATTCATAATTCCTGTAAGCTGGTCATATTCAGCCTTTTGCTTTAATTCCTCAATAACTCCGGAAACAGGCGTATATATTCTTTTCAATACAATACTTCCTGTCACAACAACCAATAAAGCCAATACGAGAGTTGCTGCAAGTGAATACAATATCAATCTCCCAACTTCTTTGAATATCTCAGATTCACCTATGTACGACACTACTCTCCAGCCATTTGAACATTGTGCTACGGATATAACATATCCATCCGAATTTGTCTGATATTCGGAGTTGTCATTTCCCTTTGAAAGATTCACTTCAATTTTATCACCAACGCATTTTGCATTATTTGAATACATAACTTCCTTGGAATCATTTATAAGACATACCCTCATATCCTTTAGTTCATGGCTTAAATTCACCACCGAACTTAGTTCTCTGCTATAGAAAGAAGTTACGATAACAGCATTTTTATTAAGTTTCTTGACATAGAAAAGTCTGTCTGGGCTGTTAAAATAATCAAAAAACCACCCGGACATTGTTCTCTCGTCATTTATATGTTCGGTAAAATATGTATATATTCCTCCATCCGGAAAAGCCTGAAGTGTTGTGTTGGAAATCCATCCCACGCTCTTGTCATTGGAATATACGACACCAAAATCTGTAAAATTGTCAAACACACCAAGATCACTTATCCTATTCTGAATAGCCGCTTCCTGCTGTATTCTGGTGAATTCATCCAGACTATCATCTGTGGCATCATACTCACACAGCTGATCATCAGAGAAAAAAAGAGCCACCGTATCTTCTATACCGACAAGATAATTGTCGACATTGTATCCAAGCTGTTGGTTGTTAGATGATATCAGATTCACTATCTTGCTTTTCATATTATCAACTGCCTGTTTTGTTATGATAAAAGATATCATACCTGCTGTTGCAACGACAGCAGCCAGGAAGATGATAGCAAATCTCCTCCTGGCTCTTTTTATCTCATATTCAGTTCTGTTCCTGCTGCTCACTGACATGGCATTCTGCCCCCCCATGTTATATACATAGCTATTATATAACAACTATTATTGGTAAATTGTCAATCTTTTTTCTCAATATCCCGGCTCTGCTTTATTTCTTTCAATATCCTGTCCGTCAGAGAATTGATGGTCTGCATCTCTTCGGTGTAAGTGTCATCTATAAGGCTCACCACATAGGACATGGACGGCGACTCACTCATCTCCATCATCAGGAATATCCAGCCGTTTCTGTTGAGTATTTCGGTCAGCTCGTCCTTGAAATACTCACACATATTCTCAAGTGTGGGATTTATCATGTCAAATGGTGCAATCTCATTCAAAGTCTTGTCCTGATATCTGCTCAGGAATTCTTCAACTCTGTGCTCCAGATGATGGAACTTCACAGTCTCATCTCTTCCCTTGACAACATTTATGACTATCTCCCAGGTGTGAGGATGTACCTCCCCAAGCACTCCGTTTTTGTAAATTCCATGTCTTGCATTGAGGTAGAATTTGAATTTGTATTGCCTGAATCTCATCTGTCCATCTCCTCCCCGTAGAATATCTTTCTAGGATCATCGCCGTCTGTGACAGCTCTGAGTTCTGTTCTAATCTCGGCTCCCGCTTCATTTGCCGAGGTTCTTTCCCAGCTTTCAAGCATCTTATCACGTATGTCTTCAGCCGTTGACAAATCTGTCATATACATAAGCACAACAAAATTGCCCTTTGACATTTCTGCGGTTACATGATTAGATCCCATGCAGCCCTTTATGAAATCCATTATCCCGAATATCTCATCTCTTGAAAAATAACGATCTCCCATCTGAACACTTATGAACAAGAAAGTAATCGGATAAAGCTCCGGATCTGTCGATTTTGAGAGCAGAGAGTCCACAACCTCCATATCGTAATATCTACCTGATCTTTTATCTGCAGGCTCAATATCCTTCTGTCTTAACTCTTCCTCATAGCTTTCTGTAAGTCTCTCATATTCATCGAATTTCTCATTTCTCGCTGTAAGTTCATCTTCTAATCTTTGAACCTTCCTGCCCATATGCCCTATCCTGCCGGCATATTCTATCACCATGCCACCAAGAACAAGGAAGGCTGCTATCACAGCTATTACGATATAGAATTCAAAATCATTCACTCCGTACGACGAAAGCACATATGACCTGTCAGCATATATCCCGACAACGTAACCAGATCCGGCAATAGCAGCCGTACTGACTATTCCCTTCTGCTTGCTCATATATTCATCCAGTCCAGATGCAGTCATGTTAGACAGTTCCGCCGTGGTTGCCGTATCCTTGATAAATATGATATCATCCGCTTTTATAAGGAACGCCCATTTCGAACCGGATATATCAACTACTTCATTGATGACCGACTCCATATTTTTCTCACTCAAACCTTCCAGTCTCTCAGCCAGAATAGATACCATCTGCGACTGGTCGTCCTTATATGATGCAAGAATATTGTCTCTATTGTTCTTCATGTGATAACCATAGTATATGGTTTCCAGAGCTATCATAAACAGAACAACAGCACAAGCTGCCACTACTCTTCCTCTGTATGTCTTATTCTTTTCAGCTTTCCTGCTCATGACATTTGCTCCTTCCTGTCACCTTGTACGCCAACTTTCCAAGCCAGCAGAAGTCATGCTTTATGATGCTCCACGCCGTCTGTCTCTCCTCGCTGAAATTTTGCATTTTCCAGCTTCCCTTGGACTTCATGGAGTTAATTATTCCTGCAAATCTGAACCAGAACACGACAAAGTTGTACAGAGGAAGCAGGAATACAAGATACCATTTTCTCATGTAATATCTTCTGAGCTGTTTAAACGGACTCAGAAAAAGACTTATACATATATATAGCAGTGTTGTGGTAAACACATACAAAAGATACATGATTATGACCGAATCTATGATGAGCGTAAACGGATAATCCTGGAATATACCAAGGCATATCAGTGCAAAATACCATATCATACGCGGGAATGCAAATGTGTGATCGAACATAACCAGTCTCACAATGAAGTCAGAGAAGAATCCGCGCACGGCGTTCATCCTGTTCTTCATGAACATGTGGACAACCTCTATCTCCCCCCTCTGCCATCTCTGTCTCTGTATATATAGTCTATTCATATCTTCTATCGGATCAACATAGAATATAGCTTCACTGCACAGAGCTACCTTATCTCCGAGCACATCCCTTATCTGAAACGTTACATGGGTGTCCTCGCACACGGTATCCGTATTGTACATATTAGTCTTCATGATAGTTGATCGTCTGAATGCTGAGAAAGCACCTGACAAAGTAAATATATTGTTGAACTCCGACTGGAAATTTCTGCCTGCAAGGAACGCCTGACAGTATTCAAAGAACTCCAGCTTTCTAAGCAGTCTGAGACCAAATCTGTCAGTATCATCGACCATTTCAGGGTTGGTCATGATCGTTCCGGTCATGCAGTCGATGTCAGGATTTCTCTCGAATTTGGTCACCATATTCCTGATGGCATCCCTCTGAAGCACACCATCGCTGTCTATGTGTATGATATATTTGCCATAGCTGTTGAAAAGTCCCAGATTGAGAGCCTTTGATTTTCCCTGCCTTGAATTTACCCAGTTCATTGTAAGATCAGGAAATTTCTCCTGACATTTGCAGAATACGTCAAAGCTCCTGTCCGTGCTCATATTATTTACAACAAGTATATATATCTTGCTGTTTGGATAGCTTGACGCATCTATGGAGCTTATACATCTGTGAAGGCTGTGCTCCTGATTGTATACAGGTATGATAAGTGTTATCTCCGGTGAGAAGTTGATCGCCTTCTCCTTCCCTGACACAAGCTTCTTCTTTATCAGTATGAAGAAATTGCATATAGTCGGTATGATCTCCATGACTATCGGTATGATGACCCAGGCCGCCCAAAAAAGTATGGAGCTATGAAAGATCTGTGTTATCAGTGTCATATCCGAAACCTCCTACCTTCTGTCTGATGATCTGAGCTTTTGTGAACACGAAGAAATACAAAAGCACAGTACATGCATAGAATACCAGACGTCCTATTATGCTGTGTGCAACGAAGTACGAACCGCCACCAAACACATGAACAATGAGACATATGGTGAATATCCTGAGTACATTTGCCGCAAATATCAGGGCTGGTCCAACTATGCTGAGGACAGTCTTCTCGTACGTGTGATACATAGGGAAGAACCACAGAAGTGACAGGAATGCCAGCATCTCCACTATTCCTGAGCACTCGTAGTCTATATACATTGACAGGTTTGCATCACCGGTCGATATGAACACTATGTTCTTGTTGAAATAGCCCTCATATATGCCTGTCATATCTCCGAACATGCCGGCAACCGCAGACACGCTCTTCTGGAGAGGTGCAAGAACGACCGGTTCAATCTTGATGAGCATAAATACAAAAAGGCCTATGCTCCCGGTTATAAAATACCAGAAATCCAACTTTCCACGTTTCAGCACAGTCAATATATATATCCAAAGCACCAACAGTATAACAAAAACTATATTCATCATCGGCGTGCACCTCCTCTCATTCATATTCACACCCTGCTATAACATTCAGCAGTTTATATTCTCTTTCTTCTATATACTATTACTCCGCCTATGGCCATGAGCAAGGCTATAGCAGCACCAGCCCAAGGACCTGTAGGTGTTCCGGTTATTGTAACACCCTCCGCACCTATATTAGGGTTTGATACAGTGATTGTTGCCCCCTGATCCAGCTTTATGCCAAGATAGTCTGCCAGTTTGTCAAGTGATATGGAGAACTCTATCTCATCACCCTTGCCCGTTTCTGTGTGTGCTGCATCATATACTGTGAATGCCACATCTCCATCCACATCATTGTAGTAGCCTGCAAACACGCCAAAATTCCTGTATACTCCTGCTCCAAAGCCGCTGGTCTGACCGCCCCAATTTATCGATTCATCGGAATTCACTGGGAGTACATTAAGCACACACGATTTTCCGTCTACTGTTATATTCCACAGATGGAACTGCATCTGGGATGTATACAGATCGTTCATGGAAAAGTGTACATACAGTCTTCCATTCTCCACTGCAAGCTGTCCCTTGTGAACTGAGTAACCATTGTTACTGTTGTAGGTTATATCCGCTGACGGATACTGACTCCACTCACCATAATACCCGTCGATCACAAGTCCGGATGTGACAGGTCCTGTGATCTCCTCAGTTGTTCCCGTCTCTGTTGTGGCTTTCTCCGTTGTCTGTTCTGTAGTGCTGCCTTCAGTTGTTGTCTGTTCTGTAGTGCTCTCTGATGCCTGCTCTGTTGTCACTGTGGTATCCTCAGTCGCATCTTCAGTCGTAGTCTCTTCTGTGCTGTTCTCTGTAGCCTCTGTGGTTGACTCACTCTCAGACTCCGTAGTTGTCTCGCTTCCGGTCTCCGTGGTCGCCTCTGAGGATGAACTACCATCTGCTATATCAAACTCGGCCGTATTGCCATTCCAGCCTATTGTTATATTCCGTACATCCGTTCCATATGTGCTGACTGGCACCTTTGCACTCCAGGACATATCCGCATATCCCCAGCCAGATGACGATGCGCCGGCATTTGTCGTATAACCAGCAGCGCCGTCGATTGCCTGATACCATGCATTTAACACGTTAAATGATGAACCATCGCCATTGTTGCCTGTGTTTATAACTAACTTGGATAATGCACCCGGAGCTGTCTGTCCATTTACGGATACATCAAATGTCTGCTGAATGTAATTAGTCCATGAACCATTATATTCCAGATAGATGTACTCGCCATCCGTTGTCACTTCTATGCTTCCACCATTTCCATCGGAGAGTGTCTGCGCCTGACTTCCAAATATGGAAATACCTGAAAAGATGATCACCATGCATACCGCAGTTATAATCCCTGTAAGTCTCTTGATTTTAGTTCTTCTGTTCTTCATATAATCACGCCTTTTCTTGTAGTAAAATCTATTGAAAATTGTTTGCTCCTGTCATACTCTCAAGTCTCAGTATGTCGTCAAATATCTTTTGATAGTTTCTGTTACTAGTATCCATATTCATGGTAGGTAGCAACAGTCTGTCCGACACTTGATACACACAAAGAGGATTTTCAGATATATCCAGCTGATAAAGTTCCATTCCAATCTTCTCAAGTCTGCATCTGAGTTCTTCATAAAAATGATCACCCAATGTCTCAAGCGTGTTCTCACATTTCTGAAACTCAGGAAGCTCATTCAGATACTTGCCTCTGTACTGGTCAACAAACGCTGAAACTATCGCCTCAAGTTTGAAAAAAGGTATATCCTCACTCTTATCCTTCATGCCTATATATGTGACTAACGTAAACGAATGACCATGCATCTTCTCCCTGTCACCATTAAAACTGTGTCTGGCGTTGAAGTAAGATCTATATATGTAATAGTTAATCAACCAGCCACCTCCTTGCTTTATATGCCAGATTACGACACGATAAACCTATTCTTGTCATTCTAGATTATAGATACCTAATTGTGTTATATCAATGATGAAAAATCGCCAAAATTATGGCTGTTTTATGAACATATTGTGACTTTATGTATAACAAGGGCATTTCAACCGATTGCGCTATTCATATTCTATTATCTATTTGATCGTTATTGATTGTATAATCACAAAATCAGTCAAATAGTCACAATATGAATGGTCAAAAAAAGATCTCATCCACATGAATGAGATCTTTTTTTGACCATTATTAATTTTTTTAATTGTATTTCTTTAATTGATATAGCCCGCGGAGCCATTGCTCCGAAGTTGCATTTTACACCTCAAGCAGTTTCTGAACACTTACAAGCTTTACACAGAGAACAAATATCTCTGTTGCCTGCTGCATCTCCTCCGGTGTAGGGAATGAAGGTGCGATCCTGATGTTGCTGTCCTTTGGATCGTTGTGGTATGGGAATGTTGCTCCTGCTCCTGTAAGAATAACTCCAGCCTCCTTGCACTTTGCAACTATCGCCTTTGCACAACCTTCCATGGCGTCAAATGATATGAAATATCCGCCGAGAGGCTTGATCCATGAACCAATTCCAAGTCCGTCGAGCTCCTCCTCAAGGACTTTGAGTGTAGCCTCAAACTTTGGTCTCATGAAATCAGCATGCTTCTTCATATGCTCCTTAAGTCCATCAAGATTCTTGAAGTATCTTGCATGTCTGAGCTGATTTACCTTATCGTTACCTATAGTCTGTATTGTGTAATGTTTCTTGGCATCCTCAAGGTTTGCATGTGATGTAGCCATAGCTGAAACTCCTGAACCAGGAAAGCTTACCTTTGATGTTGAAGCGAACTCAAATACCATATCCGGATTGCCGGCCTTTTCACACTCTCCGATGATATCAAGTATCTCTACCTGATTGTCCTCATACAGATGATGGATGACATATGCATTGTCCCAGAAGATTCTGAAGTCCTTAGCCGCAGGCTTAAGATTTGCAAATCTTCTTACTGTCTCATCGCTGTAGCAGATTCCCTGTGGGTTTGAGTACTTTGGCACGCACCATATACCCTTTACTGTTGGATCTGAATTTACAAGTTCTTCAACCATATCCATATCTGGACCTGTCTCTGACATAGGTATGTTGATCATCTCTATTCCAAAATGCTCTGTGATAGCAAAATGTCTATCATATCCTGGAACAGGGCAGAGGAACTTCACCTTGTCAAGCTTGCACCAAGGTGTCTCTCCCATTATTCCATGTGTATATGCTCTTGATACAGTGTCAAACATAAGAGTAAGACTTGCGTTACCACCGATGAAGATATGATCCTCAGTGGTTCCCATCATCTCAGCCATAAGTCTCTTGACCTCTGGAATTCCATCAAGGCACCCATAGTTTCTGCAGTCTATGCCACACTCTGACTTCATATCAGAATCACTGTTGATAACATCCATAAGACCAACAGATACTCCAAGCTGGGTTGGTGATGGCTTTCCTCTTGACATATCAAGGTTCAGGCCAAGAGCCTTCTTCTCCTCATATGCCGCAAGCAGCTGCTCTCTAAGTTCCATTAACTCTTCTTTTGATAATTCACTGTACGCTTTCATAAAAGTCTCCCTTGCTACCTAACAATGTTATAGTTATATGTCCGGGTTGCACGTCAAAACACTCTAAATTAAATAGACAATTCTAACGTTCAACCCTTGTATCATATAATTTATTTCTCCAATTGTCTAGACCTTAATCGCATAAGTTTGCAGTATTTCGCAAATTTTGGTTGAAAAATCTAAGTTCAAATACTAAATTCGACTATATTTTCGTCAAAATTATATATTTAACTTTTTATTTTCAAGTTAGCCGACATTGAAAGATGATACAGTATTCTTTTTGTAGTGGGCTTAAATATATGACTCTGGCGGTTATTTGGATGGTACCATGGATGCTATCTCAGCGGCAAGCTGCGATTTTGGCATGGTCTGAAGTGTTATCCTGCCAGGACCAGTTACCACTGTATTGAAGAATCCCTCTCCTCCAAAGAACATATTCATGGCACCACCCTTTACTGTCTCTGCGTTCAAGGAACATGTTGCATCCATCATTGCAAGATAACCTGTGTCAATAACCATCTGCTGTCCCGGTGCAAGCATGTAATCCACAACCGAACCATCTATCTCGAGGAACACGATACCTTGACCTGTTATTCTCTGCATGATAAATCCTTCACCTCCAAAAAAGCCGCCTGCAACTTTTTTCTGGAAAGCTATCTCCAGATTGATTCCCGGTGTCGATGCAAGGTATGCTGACTTCTGACAAATGATCTCCTTGCCAGGTCCTATCTCAACCGCCATTATATTCCCCACAAAGCTTGAACCGAATGCTATCAGTCCAGGTCCCCCCTGAGCCGTATATGTATTTCGGAACATCGATTCACCGGATATGGCCCTGGTGAACATCTTGCCTACTCCGCCACCTGATGTCTGCATCTGCATATTCGGAGACATCCATACCATTGCACCTTTTTCGCAGTTTATAGATTCCCCTGCCTCCAGAATGATTTCTACCACAGGCATCATGCCGCCTTTGATCTCGTATCTCATATAATTTGACCTCCCTGTATTCTTCATATTTAAATATGAGTTTCATTTTTTTAATTGGTACAAATGTATTATATAGTAAATACTATTCATATAACAATGTTTATTTATAAATCATGAATAAAAGCCTGTTTTTATTAGGTATCTCACTTTTTCTCGCTTTTGGAACGAGTTTTTTCATATATTAATTGCTTTTTTTGAAACACAATGGTATATTTATTCAGATAAAATATGAAAGGAAGATGTAAAAATGAAACTCAAAAACTTATTAGCAATTTCAATGTCAGCAGTTCTGGCTATGACAGCTCTTACTGCTTGTGGAAGCAAGGATGATTCTTCGGAGGCAGCTTCAGAGAGTGCTTCATCATCAAAGAAGACTGCAAAGGTCATAGAGATTGACCTTACAGACGAGCAGTATGCTTTCGGTGTTGATAAGGATCAGCCTGAGCTCTTAACACAGGTCAATGATTTCATCAAGTCAATGAACGAGGATGGATCATTTGAGGAGATCTGCAATCACTATTTCGGTGACGGCGAGCCAGTTGCCGTTGAGTCGGCAACACTCGATGCAAACAAGGATCAGCTTGTAGTTGCAACAAATGCTGCATTCGAGCCATTTGAGTATACAAAGGGTGAGAACTACTATGGTGTTGATATGGAGATAGCTAAGGCTCTCGCAGACAAGCTTGGCAAGGAGCTCGTTATCCAGAACATGGATTTCGATGCTGTATGTCTCTCAGTTGGTCAGCACAAGTGTGATATCGCTATGGCAGGTCTTACTATAAAGCCAGACCGTGAGGAGTATGTAAGCTTCTCAGATTCATACTACAAGGCTTCTCAGAAGCTTATCGTTACATCAGACAATACAGAGTTTGATGATTGCAAGACAGCTGATGATGTCAACAAGATTCTTCAGACTAAAGGCTCAGACATGAAGATTGGTTTCCAGACAGGTACTACCGGACAGTTCTACTGCGAGGGTGACGCAGACTGGGGATTCACAAAACTTGCTATGACTTCAACCGGCTACAAGAACGGTTCTCTTGCAGTTCAGGATCTTTTAAATGGTAACCTCAACTATGTTATCATCGATGCCGCTCCAGCAGCCAGCATCACTGCCGCTCTTAACGCAATGCAGTAAATTTTAATTCGGATTTAGTAATTTTAGTATTAACGCCAATTATGTTTGAAAGGATATTTCATGGGAGACATTTCTACAAAAATACAAAAGTTCATAGAAATATTCATCGACAACAACGGGTATGTTAAGGTAGTCGAGGGTCTGAAGAATACTGTGATAATAGCCATTGCCGGTCTTATCATCGGTATAATAATCGGTACCCTCATTGCTACCGTCAGGGTAATTCCAAAGTACAAGCGTCTGCCTAGAGTTCTGGATGCGATCTGCAGTGTATATGTAGGTTTCTTCCGTGGAACACCTATGGTTGTACAGCTTCTTCTCTTCTACTATGTTCTTCTTCCTATAGTGGGAGGACACATGACAGGAGTTCAGGTGGCTATGCTTGTATTCGGACTCAACAGCGGTGCCTACATCTCAGAGATCATGCGTGGTGGTATACTCTCCGTTGATCCAGGTCAGATGGAAGGTGGACGTGCCATGGGACTCAGTTTTTCGACTACCATGCTCAAAATCGTTATACCTCAGGCAGTCAAGAATATTCTGCCAACCCTTGGAAATGAATTTATTTCTTTAATAAAGGAGACTTCAGTTGTAAGTTTTGTCGGAGCAACTGATCTCTACGTTGCATTCAACTACATCGGAAGTAACAGCTACGAATTCATGGTCCCTTATCTGGTCATGGCGCTTATCTACATCGTGATGGTGCTTCTCATCAGCCTGGGAATCAAATTAATGGAAAGGAGCCTGAGAAAGAGTGATAGACGTCATTAATCTTGAAAAAAGCTTCGGTGATAACAAAGTCTTAAACGGCATCAATATCACCATAGACAAAGGCGATATAATGGTTGTTATCGGCCCTTCAGGTTCTGGTAAAAGTACATTTCTTCGCTGTTTGAACTGTATGGAAGATCCTACCGGCGGCCAGATTATATTCAATGGTGTTGATATAGCAGACCCTAAGGTTGATATCAACATACACCGCCGTCATATGGGTATGGTTTTCCAGCATTTCAATCTGTATAACAACAAGACTGTTATACAGAATATCATGCTTGCTCCTGTCTATGTCAGATGTCAGGATCTGAAAAAGGCAAAGCGGCATAATCTTCTGCTTCCTGTCACCAATCTCTTCCGCAAGGAAAAGCAGGCAAAGCAGGAAATAACAACAACAAAATCAGAGATCATTGCCGAGGCACATGCAAAGGCGGAGGAACTCCTGAAGAGGATCGGTCTGGAGGACAAGGCGGATGTATATCCATCTACTCTCTCAGGCGGTCAGAAACAGCGTGTTGCCATCGTCCGTGCGCTTGCCATGAATCCTGATGTCATTCTGTTTGATGAGCCAACCTCCGCTCTTGACCCCGAGATGGTCGGCGAGGTTCTTGATCTTATGAAGGCTCTTGCAGACGAAGGCATGACAATGATCATTGTTACCCATGAGATGGGATTCGCCAGAGAGGTTGCCAATAAGGTTGTATTTATTGACGACGGACAGATTCTAGAATCCGGTACACCGGAGGAATTTTTCGGCAACCCTAAGAATCCTAGACTTAAGGATTTCCTTTCAAAAGTGTTATAAGACATTTTATCCGGCATGTGTGTTTTTTCATATGTGCCGGATTTTTTATAAAAAATTCCATGCCATTCATAATTTTTACTATATTTCATACGTACTTTCCAAATCTATTCTTGATCCATTTCATATTTCAGTTCATTTTTTCAATTTATTTCCTTATTAGCTATGTACTTTTGGGCTCTTATACTTTATAATGACAATAATTTGGGCATTTTTATAAAAGAAAATAAATGATGTCCGACAATGTTTAAAATCACATTAAAATATTTCTTTATTTTGTGTGATTTCATGTAGTTTTCAGTGCTCTCGCTCTGAACAAGAATCATTTTACAATAAGGAGAAAGATATGCCAAAAAGAGAAGACATTAACAAAGTTCTGATAATAGGATCTGGTCCAATCATCATCGGTCAGGCATGTGAGTTCGACTACTCAGGAACTCAGGCATGCAAGGCACTTAAGAAACTTGGATATGAGATCGTACTGGTCAATTCCAACCCTGCTACCATCATGACAGATCCTGAGACAGCTGATGTCACATACATCGAGCCACTCAATGTCAAGAGACTTGAGCAGATAATTGCAAAAGAGAGACCTGACGCTCTTCTTCCAAATCTCGGAGGACAGTCAGGACTTAACCTTTGTGCTGAACTTGCAAAAGAAGGCATCTTAGACAAATACAACGTCAAAGTCATCGGTGTTCAGGTAGATGCCATTGAGCGCGGTGAGGACAGAATCGAATTCAAGAAATCCATGAACGCAATCGGAATAGAAATGGCAAGAAGTGAGGTTGCCTACTCTGTAGATGAGGCTCTCGCCATCGCAGATCAGCTCGGATACCCTGTTGTTCTTCGTCCTGCATACACCATGGGCGGTGCCGGCGGTGGACTCGTATACAATAAAGATGAACTCAAGACTGTCTGTGCAAGAGGTCTTCAGGCCAGCCTTGTAGGTCAGGTTCTCGTTGAGGAATCAATCCTCGGATGGGAGGAGCTTGAGCTTGAAGTTGTGCGTGACTGTGAAGGCAATATGATCACTGTATGTTTCATCGAGAACATAGATCCTCTCGGCGTACACACAGGTGATTCATTCTGCTCCGCTCCTATGCTCACAATCTCTGAGGACGTTCAGAAGAGACTTCAGGAGCAGGCATACAAGATCGTTGACTCTGTTGAGGTCATCGGTGGAACAAATGTACAGTTCGCACATGACCCTGTATCTGACAGAATCATCGTAATCGAGATCAACCCTAGAACATCCCGTTCTTCTGCTCTGGCATCAAAGGCTACAGGATTCCCTATTGCCCTTGTGTCAGCCATGCTGGCAACAGGACTTACCCTCAAGGATATCGAGTGCGGTAAGTACGGCACACTGGACAAATACGTTCCTGACGGTGACTACGTGGTTATCAAGTTTGCACGCTGGGCATTCGAGAAGTTCAAGGGTGTCGAGGACAAGCTTGGAACACAGATGCGTGCCGTAGGTGAGGTCATGAGTATCGGTAAGACCTACAAGGAGGCTTTCCAGAAGGCTATCCGAAGCCTCGAGACAGGAAGATACGGTCTCGGCTATGCAAAAGACTACAATACAAAGAGCAAGGATGAACTCTTGCGCATGCTCGCACATCCATCAAGTGACAGACATTTCATCATGTACGAGGCACTCAGAAAGGGCGCTACAGTAGATGAGATATTTGATATAACAAAGGTTAAGCACTACTTCGTTGAGCAGATGAAGGAACTCGTTGAGGAAGAGGAAGCACTCGCAGCACATAAGGGCACTCTCCCATCCGACGAGGCACTCACCACTGCAAAGAAGGACGGTTTCTCAGACAGATACCTCAGCCAGATCCTTGAGATTCCTGAGGAGGACATCAGAAATAAGAGAATCGAGCTCGGAGTTACTGAGGCATGGGAAGGCGTACACGTAAGCGGAACAAAGGACAGCGCTTACTACTACTCCACATACAATGCACCTGACAGCAATCCGATAAATGAGGACAAGCCAAAGGTTATGATCCTCGGCGGAGGCCCTAACAGGATCGGACAGGGTATCGAGTTTGACTACTGCTGCGTACATGCATCACTGGCACTTAAGAAGCTCGGATTTGAGACTATCATAGTAAACTGTAATCCAGAGACTGTTTCAACTGACTATGATACATCAGATAAGCTCTACTTTGAGCCACTTACACTTGAGGATGTTCTCAGCATTTACAACAAGGAAAAGCCAGTGGGCATCATCGCACAGTTCGGCGGTCAGACACCTCTTAACCTTGCTTCTGACCTTGAGAAGAACGGCGTAAAGATCCTCGGTACATCTCCTGCTGTCATCGATCTTGCAGAGGACAGAGATCTCTTCCGTGAGATGATGGATAAGCTTGAGATCCCTATGCCAGAATCTGGTATGGCTACTACTGTTGACGAGGCACTTGAGATTGCTCACAAGATTGGCTATCCAGTCATGGTCCGTCCATCATACGTTCTTGGTGGACGTGGTATGGAGGTCGTATACGATGACGAGAGCCTTGACGGATATATGAGAGCTGCCGTTGGTGTCACACCTGACAGACCTATACTTATAGACAGATTCCTGAATCACGCCCTTGAGTGTGAGGCAGATGCCATAAGCGACGGAACTCACGCATTTGTTCCTGCCGTTATGGAGCACATCGAGCTTGCCGGAGTTCACTCAGGTGATTCAGCATGCATCATTCCTTCAGTACACATCACTGCTGAGAATGTTGCTACTATCAAGGAATATACAAAGAAGATCGCTGAGGAGATGCATGTCGTAGGTCTTATGAACATGCAGTACGCTATTGAGAAAGGCAAGGTATATGTTCTCGAGGCAAATCCTAGAGCATCCCGTACAGTACCTCTCGTATCAAAGGTATGTAACGTGCGCATGGTTCCTATCGCTACTGATATCATCACATCAGAGCTCACAGGAAGACCATCTCCTGTTCCAACTCTCAAGGAGCAGCACATACCATATTACGGAGTTAAGGAGGCTGTATTCCCATTCAACATGTTCCCTGAGGTTGACCCAATCTTAGGACCTGAGATGAGATCTACAGGTGAGGTTCTCGGACTTTCAACCTACTACGGAGAGGCATTCTATAAGGCTCAGGAGGCTACACAGACTCTCCTTCCTACAAGCGGAACTGTCCTGATCTCTGTAAACAGAAAGGACAAGGATGAGGTTATCGAGATCGCTCAGCTCTTCGAGAAAGCTGGTTTCAAGATCCTTGCTACAAGCGGAACATATGCCATAATTACGGCTGCCGGAGTTAAAGCTGAGAAAGTCAAAAAGCTCCAGGAGGGCAGGCCAAACATCAATGACCTTATAACAAATGGCTCTATAGACCTGATAATCAATTCTCCGAGCGGTAAGGAAAGTGCCCACGACGACAGTTACCTCAGGAAGGCTGCCATCAAGGCAAAGATTCCTTATGTGACTACGATCGCAGGAGCAAGAGCAACCGCAAAGGGTATTCTGTACGTTCAGGCGCATGGCGACAGCGATGTGAAGTCATTGCAGGAACTTCACAGTGAGATAAAGGACGCTGAGTAATTATACTAATTTTTAGTATTTCATATTTTATAAGAGCAGGCTGGTTATGTTTTCTTTCTAGCCTACTCTTCATACTATAATTACGTTGCAAGTCATTTTCTCAGGAGGCTTTTTCATACCATGAAAAGGATAAAATTATCCTTTTTATATAAGAAAACCAGGTGTAAGATACAAAGTTCTCATAATCTGTATCTTACACCTGATTTTTATGTGTTTCAGGATAAAATTTTCCTTTTTACCGAAAATATAACTATCTACGGATAAAATAACATCCTATCAGACCAACCTCTCAAGAAAAAAGCCCCTCAAGTATCCGCTGAGTTTCCTTCTTGAAAATGTCATTATCCGGTATGATCACCTGATCAATTCTTATAGAGAATATTCCTCAACAACAACTAACAAAAGAGTGCACTATTCAACCATTGTCCCTGATATTTTTCACCGCCATTACAATCATTGCCACACTATAAATCAAAGCAATTATCAGCATGCATCGTGAAACCCAAATCCCGACAGTTAACTGTATCGGAATACAAATCAGTGGTATGAGTACAATCGAAAATATGATCGTAACTATGGGATATTTCCTCTTTATATTGAAATATAAAGCAAGTATTGCCATTGCAATACCAATCAGAAACATAATCCCCAATACTATAAGTAAAAATACTATTGTATTTACCATTTCAAACTCCCCCATACAAAATATTTGCCGCATTTATCAAATGCCGCACAATCAGATCAAGGAAACTCTGGTCAAATGACTCCTCGTAAATCCACAGGTTAACATTGTGAACATTGGACTCTAGTCCATTTTAACGTCATTTTATCCGTGTGACATGAAAATTACAGCACTCATCCCCCTGTCCAAGAGTCTTAGTACGATGAAGCTGGCCTCCTTCATTCCTGTAATTTCTCTCATCCACAACTTCATGGGTGATCCTGTCCGGCTCTGCCTTGTGCAGTGAAAATACAAATGCCGCAATATACAGGTTCATTTCCAGTGAACTTCCACCTATATCCGGAGTTCTGAGCAGCATCTCTTTGTACTCTCTCTTCACGGATCTTTTGTATTTCTTCATATCCATATCAATTATTCCTGTATCCATTCCTTAAGTGCGACTGAGAGTCTTCTGTCTATATCCTTTCTCGTCGCCTCGCACTCATTTGGATAATCCTTTGCAGCCTTGAATATAAACTTCATGACAAATTTCAGTCCAACCGGAAGCGCCATACGAAGCATCGATTCCGGCAGAACAAAATGAGTTCCGTGCTCATACACAAGCGGCACATACTCACATGTATGCGGGCGCTCCTTCAGACGCTGATCCATTCTGCGGATGTATTTGCCCGCCTCCCAGAATGAGTCGTCATCTGCACCAATCAAAAACAGCTTTCCCTTTATGTTCTCGACCTTGATCATTTCCTCTTCCGTATGTTCCCTTGCCTTCTCCGAGTCGATGAACAAGCAGGTACTGCGCTCAATGTCGCCGGAGTCCTTTGTCTCCTCCTGGATTTTCTGCCAGTACACAGGATGCTCATACACAAATGGCATATAAGCAAGAGGCTCGCCTCTCCACGAAAGAGTCGATGCACCCGGTATCGGCCATTCCTTACATCCGTCTTTGTTGCCCTGTTCAAATCCCTGCCATACAAAGTCACTTGCCGTAAGTCCAAATGTCAATGTGATATCAGGAAAATACGACGCCGCAACAAGGGAATCCATGCCAGCTGTACTCATTCCCATGATTCCTATTTTCCGGTTTCCATGACTTTTCAGCCATGCGATAGCCGACTCTATTCTCTCCAGCGGATTATTTACATGGCTGTAATTCTTCTTTCCAGGAGATATGCAGAGTGCGTTCACACCATTTTTGTGCAGCCACTTTGCTCCGCACTTCGCCATAAAATCATTCGGATCATCTCCAAACAGTCCTATGAATGCACAGTCAGCCCCATTTGAATTCTCGTAGTATGTTCCGTAGAACCCATCCTTCTCGATCTCAAAAAACTGTTTTTTCACAACTTTTTCCTCCATTTTCCTGTATACTCCAGACCGCCCTCGCTGCCTGATAACACAATGACAACTTTATCTCTTCTGTCACCAACCGGATATAAGACACAATCCGCCTTGTGCAGTGTTTCTTTTATAGTCTCAGAACCTTTCATTTGTTACATCCCCCTGATCCAATTCTCTTAACATCCATAATGTTAGTCGCTACTAACTTTATTGTCAACTGTTATTGCTTTATAAATCAAAAAACTCCCTCAAATAAAAAAGCACCCGTAAACACATCTTCTAAGACCTAATGATGTGTTCACGGATGCCTTTTGCACCGTATTACTCTTCTATATATTTTCTCAAATACAGGCCCTCTTGCATGACTAATTTTTGTATCAAATCTAACTGATCAGAGTGCGCCCATTGGCGCCAGGTCACATGAACTCAGCATAAAGCTATTTGATAAGCCACCGTTCTCGGTTTGGCATAATACGAATATCACCAGGAAATCGCTCTAAGATTGTGCCGTCCCGTAAAGAACGCACCAGCGTCTCCTCCCGGTAATCCGGGTCTTCATACCAAATATTGAAGTAAAGCTTATCTCCTTCACGAAAGTTGAAAGTTTCCCTATCATCTATCACAAAGCTCACTTTCTCGGGCCAGATGATCTCAAATGTCCCATCATTTGACTGCCGTGTCAGCGATAACGGAGAGGTATAAAGAATGAGATTATAGCAATCTCCCACAGTAGATAAAGACAGCCTTGCCACTTCCTGCGTTTTCTCTTGCTGATGCAAGAATCGAAGAATATGTATCATGCTTTCTGAAAAATTCACTACCAGCAGCACAACATAGCCGTCATCATATACGGGATAGCCAAGATATTGACCGTCCACAGGCGGCACAGGCTCATAAACCGTACCGTCTGGATAGTGGATAAGATACAGGCGGTTGCTCCGCACATAATGGCCTTGCCGGAATAGTTCTTCTGCCTCATAAAGATCTCCGTGAATATAGTCTGTTGCCCAGTACCATTCATCGGTTTCTCCCCGAACCAACTCCATATTGGTCATGCCATGTATGTCTATAATTCTCATTAACACGCCTCCATTCCCTCAAATTTTGATGGTCAATTTATTTCTGCAATTTCCATTTTGCCATAATCTCACTTATTTATGCCCCTTGGTGCCAGATCCCATGAACACCTCTATATTCCGCTTGATTAGCGAACATATGTTTGTTATAATATTTTTGGTGCTACCCTATTCGGTAGGCGGTTAGCCTTCACCACAGGAGTTTAATAGCCTGTGTTTACATAGATAAATCCATTTTCGGAAATCTATCATGGAGGGTTTGTGCTTATGCTTACAACGGAACTGTTTATAGCCATCATCAGCTTATGCATTACTTGCTTTGCTCTTGGTTATGCCGTTGGCTCTAAGAGCAATGATAAGACACAAAAATAACCGCCCAGTCCTGACAAAACTTTAGCGGTTACTTTTGTATCCAATAATATCAGGCTAACCGTCTATCGGTAGCACCTTTTGATATTATATTAGCATCCAGCCTCACTCATGTCAAACATATATTCGACGGTCAGACACCTTATATAATTGATATATCCAATTTCATTCATTTGTTTTGAAATTTTTTACCGACATTGCAATCATTGTCACACTATATATCAATACAATTATCAACATAAATCGTGAAATCATAAAACCAACAGTGAACTGTATCGGAATACAAATCAGCGGTATTAGTATAATCGAAAATATGATTGAAAATATGGGATGTTTCCTCTTGATATTGAAATATAGAGCAAGTATTGCCATAGCAATGCCACTCAAGAACATAATTCCCAATACTATAAGTAAAAATGTTATTGTATTTCCCATAATAAACTCCTCCATTAAATATTACAATACAGAGTTTTCCTATCATCTATCGCAAAACTTACTTTCTAGGACCAGTTCCATATTGGTCATTTCTACTCTAAGCAAAAAAGCAGCCAGACAAAATTTAACCTGACTGCTGATAGGTGCTCCCCCAATTATTATATTCTATTTCAACTGAACCCTACAGCTCCTTGTGGCGTGCAAAGTAATCCTTTGTCTCTGCCACAACCACACCGCTGAGTGCAAGCAGTGCTATGATATTCGGAATCGCCATAAGTCCGTTGAATATATCTGCTATGGTCCATACAGCCTTAACTGTCATGTATGGTCCGATAAATACGCAAAGTATGTATAACCAACGATAGATCTGAACTGAAACCTTGCTACCATTTGTGAGGTACTCAAGACACCTCTCACCATAGTAATCCCAACCAAGGATAGTTGTAAATGCGAAGAATACAAGGCAGATCATAAGGATGAATGCTGCAACCTGACCTGGCATAAAGAAAAGTCCCTTCTGGAATGCATCAGTTGTGACTGCAATTCCCTCAAGACTGCCATCCTGCCAACTTCCCATCATAACAATTGAAAGACCTGTCATTGTACATACGATGATAGTATCAATAAATGTACCTGTCATTGTTACAAGGCCCTGACGAACAGGCTCCTTTGTCTGAGCGGCTGCTGCTGCGATAGGTGCAGAACCAAGACCAGCCTCATTCGAGAAGATACCACGTGCAACACCCTTCTGCATGGCAATTGCAAGACTTGCTGTAACACCACCTGCAAATGACATAGGCTTAAATGCGCACTTGACTATTGTTGCAAATGCAGCTGGAACTTTATTTATATTAACTATGATAAGAACCAGACACACCACAATGTAGAGAACTGCCATGAATGGCACTATAACCTGAGAAACCTTTGATATTCTCTGGATTCCACCGATTACGACAAGTCCTACAAGGATTGCAAGTATAAATGCTGTGATGACGATGGCTATTGAGTAGTCGTTTCCAAAGATTGATACTGTATTTGCCTTGTCAGGATCAAAGAAAGCCTGAACTGCTGAAGCAATACCATTTACCTGTGTAAATGTACCGATACCCATGAGACCTACGCATGCTCCGAAGAATGCAAATATCTTTGCAAGCCACCTCCACTTGTGACCCATACCATTCTCAATGTAGTAGAAAGGTCCTCCGAGAACGTGTCCATCCTCGTCAATCTTTCTGTACTTTACAGCAAGCAGTCCCTCTGAATACTTTGTTGCCATTCCGAAAAGCGCTGCTATCCACATCCAGAAAAGTGCTCCAGGGCCACCGGCAAGGATACCTATAGCTGTTGCTACTCCTACGATGTTACCTGTACCGATAGTTGCTGAAAGTGCTGTACATAACGCGCCAAAGCTCGTCACCTCTCCTGTACCGTCTTCCTCATTCTTGATCATGAATCTCAGTGCCTTTGGCAGATGAACTATCTGAAGGAACTTAAGTCTGATCGTCAGATAGATTCCGCAGACGATGATGAGTATTATGAGTGGCAAGCCCCAGACAATATCATCAACTTTGCCTAAAAAGTTTGTGAATGCGTCCATGTTACTCCTCCTATTTTTTATTTATAATTCACAAGTGTAAATTATAGCATAAAAATTCTTAAATAAAAACGAAAAAACACGCATTTTCAAGTTTTTTCTTGTTTTTTGCGTGTTTTTTTGAATATTTATTTGTTATATTACGAAATAACGCACATTTATATTCTTTACCGTCTCTTTGCCATATGTGGTTTGTCATTACTTCTTATAAGCATCCACACAAGTGAACTTACAAGAAGAAGTATTGGATAAAACAGATTTGGAATTATCTGGAATGCCGATATCTCATGTCCAAGCTCCGACACCGCTGATATTGCAACAAGCATCTGGGCACCGTAAGGAATGATTCCCTGGAATATGCATGAAAATGTATCAAGCAGCGACGCTGATCTCTTTGGGGATATACCATAATCCTCTGCCATCTCCTTTGCTATCGGATTCGCCATGACTATCGCGACCGTATTGTTGGCTGTGGCTATGTCCATGGCTCCAACCAGGAGTCCAATTCCGAGCTGACCGCCCTTGTCCCCTTTGAACACCTTCTTTATAGCTGAAAGCAGTGCCTCAAACCCGCCATACTCTCTGATGAGTGAACACATGGCAGCCACAAGTACAGCTACCATACTCGTCTCGAACATTCCCGCTGCACCGCTTCCCATATTCGTCAGGAGATCCACTGCTGCCGTCTGCCCTGTGGCAAGCATGATGATGGAGCCTGACACGATTCCAACTATCAGGACTACAAACACATTAAATCCCACTATTCCTCCTATGAGTACCAGAACATAAGGAATGATCTGTATCATATTGTAATCATGGTGCACTACTCCGCCTATCTCAGTATTGAATGACTTAACCAAGATTACTATGAGCGTCACAATCGCCGCAGGAAATGCTATCCAGAAGTTTGCCCTGAACTTATCTTTCATGGCACACCCCTGACCATTACATGCTGCTATGGTCGTATCCGATATGAACGACAGGTTATCTCCGAACATCGCACCGCCCATGATGGACGCCACACAGAGCGGCAGATTAAATCCTGACGCATCGGCAACCGCAACTCCTATAGGCGTCAGAAGTGTTATTGTTCCAACAGACGTTCCCATAGCTGTTGATACAAAGCATGCTACAACGAACAGAACCGCCACGGAGAATCTCGCCGGAATGATACTCAGCATAAAGTATGCCACACTCTCGGCACTGCTCCGCCCCACGACTCCCACAAATATTCCCGCCGTCAGGAATATGAGCAGCATGGTTATAATATTTTTGTCTGTAAGTCCATTTGCCATGATCTGAAGCTTCTCATCAAAGCTTACCTTTCTGTTCTGCAGACATGCCACAAATATCGCCACCATAAAGGCGACCACTATTGGAATATTGTAAAATCCCATCGGGATCTTCAGCACGTACTCAAACAGTATTCCAAGTCCCAGATACAGGACAAGAAAGACGTATATAGGTATCAGTGCCGCACCATTTGACTTCTTCATAATTCTCCCTCTTCTTTCAATATTTTACCTAAATCGGATATCTTTTAATTGAACCTTTCTTCTGCCACGGTATACAAGATACAACGCGTGGACTCCCTCCGGGAAATCCACTCTGTTCTCGCACCATCTCCACTCTGTCTCTGAGATATCTTCAGATACAGGTATATCTATTCTTCCAATACTCTCACCGTCTTCTGTCACGCATATGTCAAAGTATCCTTCTACATTTTCTGCCAGGTCGTTTGCATCCTTGATCTGCTCCTGATTCTCGCATCTCTCGTCTACCCTGACAGGTCCCTCGTACACCACCTTATTCGCATCCGTCTCATATCTGACATTCACGCCAAATGTACTGCTGTCCTCTAGCGCAAAATACTTATACCCTATGAGTGTTCCATCCTCTATCTCCGCAATAAATCTATCCTCACCCTTGTTCGTCACATTAGGGAATTCTGTCGTGTATATACTGTTGGAGCCGTGTGGCATATGTCCATTTGTCAGGTTGCATGCTATCACCGCCGGATACGTGCCATTTGCCACAAGCGGGCCATCGTTCAGACCGCAGCTCGTAACCTCCACCTGGTCTATGTGTCCATCCGCAGCTATATATATCTTCTCGGCACAGGCCTGTCTGCTGTAGTCCGACTTATGTGTGAGCCTGTGATAGAACACGTACCACTGACCATCTATGCACTCTATGCTTCCGTGCGTGGTCCCGGTCATATTCAGCTTGTTCTCGAAACTTCTTCCCTTATATCCCACATCGCCATTTGACACTATTGTTCCGCCAAATGTAAATCCGTGATCCGGATAATCGCTCACAGCATAGCACAGCTCATGGTTCTGCCATGACGAATAAACAAAGTAGTATTTGTCTCCCACCTTTCTCATGGATGAACCCTCGAAAAATGGATGCTCCTCAAATGATGTTCCCTTCACGGCATAAGGTATGATGTGCCTCGGTTCTTCCTTAACCGTTAGCATATCGTCCTCAAGCACCACCATGATCGGTCCCATGATGCTGTCCTTGTAGCCAAGTATCTCCTCCTTTGTTCTTCCAAACATAGACACCTCATCATCCAGCCTGCCATTTGTCAGAAAATCAGGCTCTTCCTCGTATCCGTACTGGGTTCCGTAGAATATCCTGATGGTTCCGTCATCATTCATGGCTGCCGGATCAAAGCAAATGTACTTCTTCATCACAGTGCCGTCCTTATACTGCACATGTCCAAGATATTCGTATTTGCCCGCCGGTGTATCACACACAGCTACACTGATCGGACCTGTATATCCGCCGTAACCGTAGTCACCGCCCATACAGTAATACAGATAATATCTGCCATCATTCCCCCTCACAACATCTGGCGCGTACATATACTTCAGCTCCGGGTATGCCGGATCCTGGCTCGCCCTGTATGTAATGCCCTCGCATCGCCAGCTTGTCAGATCTTTTACCGGCGCGGAGTACACCACATAATCCTGCATACAGAACGTATAACCGCCCTCCTTATCGTGAGATCCATAATGATAAACCCTGTCGCCCCATACATGCGGCTCGCCGTCCGGTATGTACTCATTCAGCGGCAAAAAGGGATTGTAAACCTGCCTGTTCATATATCTTCTCCTTCTTATATCATTTTTTCTGTTCCCCTAAAACAATAAATCCCCAACATGATCCGCGTCATCTACAGACATGTTGGGTTTTCATATTTACAAGTATATTTAATAAAACTTTTTTAGTCAACAAGCACTTATAAAAAAGGCTGCATCTGCTCGCAGAGTTTCTTCTCAAGCTCTATGAGTCTCTTCGTCTTATCCTTCGCCCTGTCATCCGCCGCCTTATATTCGTTTAGATATTTATTCAGCGACTTCACACCCATATTGCAGCCATCCGTCATAAGCTCCGCTATGGTATTGTCCGACTCATCCACTATGAGTTTCACATTTGTCTTGATCCAGGACATGCCCTTTGCTATTGGATTTGGATCCTTGCCATCGTCATGGTACTCATCCAGTAGTTTCTGTATCTCCTGTTTTATTGCGTCGTGCTCCTCCTTACATTCTATAAGTATCTTCTTCATCTTCGCCGCATGCACATACCCAAGCACCTCATCAATAGACGAAACACCCATCTTGATCCCGGCATCACATTCCCTGAGCAGCTTTATTGTGTCTGGTGATATCATCTCATATACCTCCTTAGCCTGTATATGAGTATGTTACCCGGTGTTTGAAAATTATATACTCTGCTAAACAATCCTTTTTGGAGAGTTTCTTCATATCTTGCAGATCAAAAAAATTATTCCTATCCAGACTAACATTGAACAAACCTCCACAACACAATTGACACCCCACCCCATAATCTTTATACTGTTATTACAAATGTAGTATTAAAGGAGTATAATCTATGAAACACATTCCCCAGATTTCCGAAGCTGAATATGAAGTTATGAAGGTTATATGGAAATATGCCCCTATAAGCACAAATGACATTACTGACAAACTGTTGCAGACCACTTCATGGAATCCTAGGACTATCCAGACTCTCATCAAAAGACTTTCTGACAAGTCTGCTATCTCCTATGAGAAAAAGGGGCGCATGTTTGTCTACTCCCCTGTCATCAGTCAGGAGGAATATCGAAAACATGAAAGCTCATCTTTTCTAAAGAAGTTTTTCAATGGACACATATCAGACATGGTTTCTGCGTTTGTGGCTAGTGATGAACTTAGTGCTGATGATATAAAGGAACTTCAAGACATATTAAATGGAAAAGGCACCGGGAGGAAATAAGGCTTGACTGAATTTTTCACACATTTTTTTATAAGCAATATATCCATAAGTTTATCTCTGCTGCTACTGATATTTGTTCGATTTATGTTCAGAAAACAGCTAACATGTAACGGCAGATACAACACCATATATATTGTGCTGTTTCTTCTCGTAATTCCATTTATCCCTGTAAATAATTCATTTATATTCCAGGCCATAGGTTTCATACGATCATTATTTAACAGAGGTACTTCTGCCGCAAATACAGTTACTCCTGTGCCTATCAATACCAGCCCTTCATCAAATGGGAACTGGATGAACGACTTTGCTATATCTGTAAACAGTACATCTACAATATATCCAAAGCTCCTTTTTATTATCTGGCTTGCCGGAGTTTACATATTTTCCATCCGTTTAATAGTGTCAGGCATATCACTATACAAGCTGAAAAAATCTGCTGTTCCAGTCACCGACGATACTGTCATATTGAATATATATTCGGAATGCCTTGAGCTCTGCAATGTGCGCAGATACAAACCGAAATTATATTTCTCCTCTGCTTTATCTGGAGCGGTCATTGTAGGTGTATTCCACCCTGTTATATATATTCCACGGCAAATCAACGACTGCATATCCGATTACACAATAACCGACCTGAGACATATTTTGTTACATGAACTACAACATTTTAAACGCAGAGACAATGCCGTGAATATGTTTATCTGCATATTCTGCATACTGTATTGGTTCAATCCTGTTGTTATATACACATTACATACAGCAAGACATGACAGAGAAAAAGCATGTGACAATGATGTATTGCAGTACCTTGGTCAAAGCTATGCTGTGAAGTATGGACAGACCATCCTCCGTGCGGCTGCAAGCAGATCCAGTAATTCATCATCGGTATCATTCAAGAGCAAAAGCAGGAAAAAATTACTTAAAACAAGGCTTCAGCTTATTGTTAATTTCAACCCTGTCACCAACAGAGAAAAACGAAAATGTATATATGCATTTTCCATTATCATATTGCTGATGACTGTATGTGCGCCATTATCTGTATATGCTCTGGATGATACACAATACAAGGATTTTGCCCCGGGGAATCTGGAATCCTTGGATCTATCCAGCTACTTTTCTGGCTACAACGGCTGTTTTGTGCTGTACGATAAAGAAAATGATAAATGGTTTATCTATAACCAGGACAGAGCTCTATGCCGTACTTCACCGGATTCTACATATAAAATATATGACGCAGTGATGGCTCTTGAACATGGCATCATAACTTCCGACAACTCATTTATGCGCTGGGATGGGAGCTCTTACCCTTTTGATGCCTGGAACACAGACCAGACACTTCGATCTGCCATGACCGGATCTGTAAACTGGTATTTTGACAATCTGGATGCAGCTATGGACCACACAGATGCGAAAAATTTTCTCGGTCTTATTGAATATGGAAATCAGAATATCAATTCAGCTCAGAACTGTTACTGGTTGGAATCCTCTCTGACTATATCCCCAGTAGAGCAGGTAGAACTGCTATGTCACCTGAAAAATAATGATTGGAAGCTGTCTAAGACAAATGTGGATACAGTCATAGAGTCCATGTTTATTGCAAACTCAGATGGAAAAAGTCTGTATGGCAAGACAGGTACCGGCAGAGTTGATGATATAAATATAAACGGCTGGTTCGTCGGATTCATTACATCTAATGATAATGATTACTTTTTCGCCACGAATATATCACTTTCTGAAAATGACAATGAGTTTTTATCAGCGGACGGACTTTCCGCATCGAAGATCTCTCTGTCAATACTGCGTGATCTTGGAATATATGCCTATGGATATCAGTCAGAATAAACTGGTATGTCACATTCCATCTTCTCTATATGATTTGACATATATTTGAAAGTACCATCATCTTCCGGTTTTACTGTAAGTGTATTTCTAAATGCAATGTCCGATCCCTTGTCAGCCCACACCGCATCAACAATAAGCGAAACAGTTCCATCATCGTTGTAGGTATAGTCCACAACCTCTCCGAATGGTGGGTACTGTTTTCCAAGGATGACATGGTATCTGTACGAATCTTTTTCTGGATTGTAATCACATTTATCCCTCAGCTCCGTCACAGTGACAGGGAACATTGACAACATAACAGACTCATATTTGTCTGCATCTATCCATCCACCATCAGGTTTCAGATTTTCACCAGTGTACAGTCTGTATATATCATCAAACATACACGGCACAAGTATATCTGATGCATTTGACTCATCCCAATCGATAACAAGCATATTGTAATTCACATAACTAAGCCCATACACATATTTTCTTGTCAGTTCCCTGCATTCATCCGTCAACGGACTGACTCTGAAATACTCCTTCAGCCCACCATGGGCTATTATATTTGAGTATGTATATATAAAGTAGCCTTTTTGTGTGAGTTTCATATCTTTTAAATCCCGTATGCCAGTCGCTATAAACTTCCAGTCATGATTCTCGAATTTTGCTGTGTTGAAAATCATCTGTATCCGGCTGTCATCATACACAAATGTCATCTCCGTCACGCTTGCATCCCTGTTTACCCTATATACGCAAATGTAATCACGCCCTCCACCATCTGTATAATTTCTATAAAAAGACTGAAATAGCTGATAATTATACATATTAGTATCATCAGCAAAACATATCAGTCCACTGCTTCCTAAGATATCTACTGCATCATATATTAAATCACTATTATTCGAAATATCTTCATCCTCATACAACTTTCTTATGGCATCTGACTGTAATATTCTTATTATATCTACTTTAACATTCTCCATTTCGTCATCGGATAACAGACTATCATCAATAACATTTCCATTCTGATTTATTGTGATGGTCTTTTCTGTATCTCCGTAGTGCTCCTGCCACTCTTTATCAGAAAGCCTGTCTCTGTACCAATATATCCCCTCCTTGCCCATCGTCAGAACATCATTTGACACATACTCAAATCCATCATTTTCTTTCTCCTTTATTGTAACTTTGTGTGTAAATAATCTGCCACTCTCATCCTTCTCCGAAACAGCATTTACTATGAGGGTTATTGTTCCGTCAGCATTATGCTCAGCATCCACTACCTCTGGAAATGGAACCAATGGTGTTACACTGTGGTCAAACATCCCCCTCGTTCTGTACTGATACATTTGTCTAGACACATCATACACATTGACATGCTGAAGTACGTCTGTAGACACAGGCAAATACTCCTGAAACACCTTCTCATATAACTCTTCTTCTATCATATATGTGACCCCCTCCTCCGAATATGGACTGGACACACCATATTTCATTTTGTAAAGTGCCTCATAGATATCATAATAATTTATTCTGTTCATATCTGATTCATCCCAGTTTGTGGTAAATAAATTATTCGAATCATATCCAATAGTCTTGATATACTTTCTGTTAAGTACCCTTAACTTCTCATCCAGAGGCTCAACTCGTAATGCCGTATACGCAGAATCTCCGTCATATCCTCCCATCCTGTACCTCTCAAAAAATAGATATCCGTCTGTGTATTTCCATGTATAGGCCTTATAGTTTTCTTCATTTTTCTCAACAAAACAGTTATTCTCCCGCACATAGAATCGCCTGGTTATCATCACATTGTTACCGCCTGATTTAAAATCAAACCTTACAAAGGACTTATCATACATGACCTGCAGTATTGTACATCCCGCATCTCTGTTTTCAGCCACCTCTGATAAAAACATCTCCGCATTCTCTGCATTTGCCATATTGATCTGATTCTCCACATCCACAGCTATGTACCCCTTACTTCCCATCGATTCTATTACGATCCTAGTCTGATTCAGTTTTTCTTCCTCGGTCTTGCGTTTCATATCCTGACAGGATGAATATATATCATCCAAATCTGCAATAAACTGATTTTCATCAGATATACTAAAATCAATAATTGTCCGCTCTGCGTCCGTCACTGCATTTTTATTGGAACAACTGCATAACAATATGGCTATGCCAACCAAAAGCAGCATACAATATAACTTCTTGCATATATTACATATGTAGTATTTCGAGATAAAAAAATATAAGCTCATCATATTAAAACTCCTTTATAATAAATATTACGTTTGTAATATTTATTATAAAGGAGTTTATTGCTGTGTCAATACTAATTACTTATAACTTCGCCCTAAAATAAGTAACTCCCGGCAGCACCGAAACATTCGTTCCGATCCAGACGTTATCTCCCACTGTGATAGGCAGGGCAATCTCTAAATGTAACTTTTGCTCCATCATCATATATACTACAGCTTATACTGCATGAAATTACCATTATGAACAAATCCGAAATCCGTATACAACTTAACCCCCATGTCAGATGCCGTGATCTGTATAGTTCCACATCCATAATCCCTTGCATCATTTACAACACGGGATAACAGTTCCTTTGCAATGCCCTTTCTTCTATAATTAGGGTTGGTAAACATACTGGAGAGCAACCCTATTCTTCCACTTGGACATCCAAATTAAGGCGGTTTCTCCACAAATGACATACCGCTTGTCCCTATAATATCATCCCCGTCAAAAGCCAGCCATGATACAAATGTTCCGTCTGCCATATGGCGGGTATAATAATCCTTAAGCGCTGGCACCAGGTCTATCTCTTCTTTTGCGCCCTCTTCCCTGAGTTGATTTATTCTCATATTTATAAATGTATCAAGTTCATTTTCTGTAAGTCTTCTGTAGTCTGTTTTCATTTACTTGCATCCTCCATTCCAGAATCCCTTTTTCCTCCAGGATAGGTAAACACGTTGTTCTTGTTATATTTATTCACGCTCCACCAGTTCATCTATCAGCTCTATGGCCTCTCTGATCATGCCGTCGCAGTGCACTTTCTTGATTCCGCCCTTTTGTGCATTTGCCTTTAACAGATCGACACAATCGGTCATGCCATTGTGGTTATCTGCTATCCTGCGCCTGAACTGATTTATCACGTATGGATTCTCAACGCCCAGAGCGCCTAGTACCATAAGTCCTCCTGTGATCGCACCGCATGTCAAGCCGCACTTCATGCCACCACCGAAATTAGCACTGAGCTTTGCCGCCATATCTCCTGTTATTCCGAGCTCATCCGCGTAAGCCCGCAGAATGGTCTGCGCACAGTTATTGACCATCGGTGTCTCGTTTCTTATCTCCATAGCTTTTTCTACATGTTTGTTCATCATGACTTCCTCCAATCCATATACAAATAATCATTTGTTAACCATGAAAATTCCTTTTTATGTATCCCTTTGAGGAATTTCCCTCATTACACCTCCATATAAAAAATGGCGGGGAGTCTCCCCGCCTAATTAGGTTGGACCTGGGTCTTACGACCAGCCCAGACAATGTGACATGTCACATTTATATCGTATGTTGATGATAACATAATTATGTTATTCATTCAATAAAAAGTGCAATTATTTTCAATAATAGTTATATCCTCACTCACTGATAATCTTCCTGCTGCACAGATATGTTATAAGGAAATATCCACCATATATGATCATCACGATAGCAGCTGTGATTCCGATAGCACCTGCTATATCATACGCTCCCATAGTGTCAAGAATCTTCATGCTGACCATCATTCCAAATACCGAATGGACTATGGCGAGAGCAAGTGGGAATACGAAGAATAGTCCCATCTGTGAGAAAAGAGCCTTGTTGATCATGCGCTGATCCACGCCAAGCTTTCTGAGCATCTTGTATCTCTCTATGTTGTCTGTGCTCTCCGAGAGCTCTTTGAGTGCAAGGATGGCTGCACCGGATATGAGGAATATGAGTCCGATATACATACCTATAAATGATGCTATCGCTCCTACTCCCACGCTGGCTGCTTTCACGCTGTCCTTAGTATTTACTGTGATAAGTCCGCCGAGTTCATCCTTCTTTGATACATTCCTTATGATCGTATCACTATCCTGTATGACATCCCTGTCCTGATCGGCATACTTTCCGATGAAATATTCCTTTGCAAACTGTGCACCTTCAACGGCTGAATCCGGCACGATAAACACGCCTGTATTGACCGGCTGTGTGGCAAGCTCTATATCTCCGTCTATACAGTATGAGATAACCGGCTTAAGCTTGTTGCCATATACCTCTATCTCTTTGCCCTCCTGAAGTCTCTCGTCACGAATCTTCACGAATATTCTATAATTTGCCAGGATGGCATATTCGTCATCGTCAAGCTGGAGCTCAGCATTGTCATAAAGCTTTGCAATCTTGTTGTAGTCGGACTGTGATATGATCTCCTCCGTTCCATCAAATCCAGACCAAGCGTTTACATCTATTCCAAGAGAATCAATCAGTGCCTCATCTCCCAGATAGTTTCTGATAGTAAGTGTAGGACATGTATACGTGTGTACGTCAACATAATCTGAAAAGTATGTTCCGAGATCTATATTATTTTCACTATATACGTCCTCTATGCTCTTTCCATCAGTAACTTCAAGTTTCTTCAAAAGATCATTTGTCTCGCTGTCATTACCCATCTCGTCTTCATCATAATAGATTGAATCACCGCTCTGGGTCTTTGATATACACACATCCGCTCTTGCATATTTCGCAATGCCCTCATTTAATGAATTCTTTACTGCAAGTGCTGATGAAAGCACACATATTGTCACAAAAAGCATAAGGCAGATTAATGATATTGAAAGTACATTTGTGTTGACACGGCTGCTCATCTGTCTCACGACAAATGAATTGAGTCCCTTGTAATACACATTCTTCATGGATGACACGATCCTGAAGAGCATTCCGGATACCGACCAGAAGAAGAGCACTGTTGCAATACATCCAGTCACGATCCACTTGTAGAGATCGTTCATGTACATGTCATTTATATCGGTAATTACCGCATGATAAGCATATCCAAGTGATACAGCTGATATCAGGAACACGATAACTGATACCCATGGATTCTTGATCTTGACGTTCTCAGACTTTCTTCCATTCTGGAAGAGGTCAATGAGCTTACATTTGCTGATGATAAATGTGTTGAAGATTATAACCACCACATATATGATTGCAAAATACAGACAGGTCTTGGCAAATGCGCTGCCGGAGAATACAAAGCTGTATGATGACATATCTGCATCGAACATGTTTGCAACAAGTACACTTGTTATCTGTGAGATTCCTATTCCGGCAAGAAGTCCTACCACAAGTGATACAAGTCCGATGATCAGTGTCTCGATGAAAAGCATTGTGGACACCTTGCGTTTTCCCATTCCAAGAATGAGATACAAACCAAATTCCTTATTACGTCTCTTCATCAGGAAACGGCTTGCATATATGATGAGGAATCCAAGCACAAATGCGATGAACACGCTGACTCCCGCGATCATCTTGCTCATGAGCTGTACGACCTGTCTTGTATCAGCTGATATCTGGAGCATGGCAGTCTGGGTCTCTATGGCATTGAACACATAGAAGATTGCAACACCGAGTACCAGAGTGAAGAAATATATGGCATAGTCCTTTATACTCTTCTTCATATTTGATGCAGAAAGCTTAAAGAGCGTCATTCAGATCACCCCCAAGCAGTGTCACGACATCTATGATCTTATTGAAGAATTCTTTTCTGGTATCTCCGCCTCTTCTGAGCTCATGGAACACCTTGCCATCCTTGATGAAAAGGATCCTGCCTGCATAGCTGGCTGTAAATGAATCGTGTGTTACCATGAGTATCGTTGTCATGAGATCCTCATTCAGATGCTTAAATCTCTCAAGCAACAGCTTTGCCGACTTGGAATCGAGTGCTCCTGTAGGCTCATCTGCAAGCACAAGCTTTGGGTCAGTGATGATGGCTCTCGCAGATGCGACTCTCTGCTTCTGACCGCCCGACATCTGATACGGATACTTCTTCAGAACACTCTCGATCTCAAGCTCCTTTGCAACAGCCCTGACCTTCGCATCTATCTGTTTTGCAGGCACATTCTGTATTGAAAGTGCCAACGCAACATTCTCATACGCCGTGAGTGTGTCAAGAAGGTTGAAATCCTGAAATATAAATCCCAGCTCCTCTCTCCTGAACTCGTTGAGCTTGTTGCCCTTGAGTGTTGTGATATCCTTGCCGCCCACATAGATGTGGCCGCTGCTAACCTTATCTATAGTTGAAACGCAGTTAAGCAGTGTCGTCTTACCGCTTCCCGATGCACCCATGATAGCAACGAACTCTCCTGCCTCCACATCAAATGATATTCCATCTATGGCCTTTGTCATATTGGATTTGTTTCCATAATATTTCTCAATGTTGTCAATCTTTAATATTGTTTCCATTGAAATGCCTCCTCAAATGTTTGTCTATTACTGCTCTCACCATTGAACATATTTGCAGTTTACACATTTTGAAAGCAATTGTCCTTTTTTCATTATTACCTAACATTACAATTCTGTAACCTTGGGGACGCTCACCCAATCCGGTATCCCACTATCGAAAAACGCAATTTTTATATCATCCAATCTTGTATATATCATTATGTCCAAATACTATACTCACATCTGTGTATTCATCCACCTTTGACGTTATATTCAGCTTATGTCCCAGCTGCCTGCACAGATTGTCTATTATATAAAGACCCATACCTGTGGATTTCGCATGTTTCCGGCCATTTTCCCCGGTAAATGATTTCTTGCACACAAGTGGAATATCAGACTGTGGTATACCTATTCCATTGTCCCTTATGTGCAGAGCCTTGCCGTCACCCAACGGTTCAGTCCAGATCTCTATAATCTTTTCCTGTCCTCGGTCTATATACTTGATGCTGTTGCTCACGATCTGATTTACCATAAACTCAAGCCATTTTGAATCCGTCACAACACATTCATCCACATCATGAACATTCAGCGATATGTCACCATCAAGCAGCATATCCTTGTTCTTCAACGCCACTCTTCCGATGACACTCTTAAGATTTGTCTTGGCAAATCTGTAATCTGCCGCAGCATGCTCCGCCCTCACATAGTAGAGGACCTGATCCGCATACGCGTCAAGCCTTGCGACCTGATCCACGTATTTTCTCGGGATCACATCCCTGTTGTTGTGGCACATGAGCACCAGACTGGCTATAGGAAGCTTGATCTCGTGAACCCAGATCTCTATAAAGTCCTTGAAATCCTCCACGCTGTCCCTGTACTTTCTCACATTCTCAGTCATGGACTTGTTGATGTCGTACATAGCTGAATACACCAGCTTTCCCTCGTAGAAGTCAGGCTCATCCAAAGTGTCAAGTATGAGATACTTCTGATCCAGTTCATCCAGATGTCCAACCAGACTGTTGTAGAACTTATATTTTCTCAGATAATCGAAAGCGATAACCGAGACGACAAATATCACAGCCACGATAACGAACATAATCCTCATCTGTAACTGTGAGTGAAATGCCATCATGAGCAGATATGTGAATATCACAAATCCCGCATATCCCGCAATTATTCCAAGTTTATCCTTTATATACAAGCCAAATTTCATTTTACAAAATTACTCCAATCTTTTGTTGCTGTAAATGATATACAATCCCACTTATCATCCATGTGGATGTACACAGACAACTTATTCAGCTACAAGCACAAGCATATGCACTGCTCATTGGTCTAAGCACACGCTTGCAAATGTTATTCACACCCCCACAACCTGTCATACAAGTCGGTATCCCTGCTTCTTCCTGGTCTCTATGGCATCATCATATCCAAGATCCGCCAGTTTTCCTCTGAGCCTGCTGATGTTCACCGTGAGTGCATTGTCATTTACAAACTCATCATTATCCCACAGGTCCGTCATGATCTCATCCCTCGACACTATCTTTTCCCTGTTGGCAAGCAGCAGCTGGAATATGATCATCTCATTCTTGGTGAGAACCATCTCCTGATCACCTTTGCTGATAGTCCCCTTGCTGAAGTTGACCTCCGCATCTCTGTATGATGCCGTATTCTGGCTGCCCTCCATGCGCTTGAGCACCGCCGCTATCCTAAGCAGAAGTATCGTTGGATTGTATGGCTTTGTTATATAATCATCCGCGCCATAACTCATGGACAGCACCTCATCCATCTCGGAAGTCCTGCTTGTGACCATGATGATAGGCACATCAGATTTCTTTCTTATCTCCTTCACTAGGTTTCTGCCGTTTATCCCCGGAATATTGATATCCATGAGCACCAGATTTGGTGCCGCTTTCAATATATCGTCCTTTGTATTGACAAAGCTCTTAAGACTCTCAGCCTCATAGCCCTCATTCTCAAGTATCTGCACAAGCTCCTCACAGATGCTCTCGTCATCTTCAACAACAAATATCTTTTTCATCTTTATTTCTCCATTTTCTATTTTCCATTTAGGCAATTACGAAACCCTTAATCTATTCAACATGCAAGAAGATGTTTAGCATTACCAAATCAGGGGAATACGAAGTCGCCGGTACTTAGATGGCACGTTAGTGACATCTTTAGTACCGTTGCAGACTGAGTTAAGCGAGAGCGACCCCTGATTGGTATGCTAAAACATCTCTTGCACATTCAGCGTATTTAAGTTTCGCAATTGCCTATTTCCCCATTTTAAGTGGCATGTCCACCAGCATCCTCGCCCTGTTGTAGACATTCAGCTTTGAACCGCTGGAATCCACGTCGCAGCTCACTATCATGCCCTGCGGCAGCTTCTTCTGAAGCGAAGGGTACAAACCTCTTCCGCAGGTGTGATTAGGCATACAGCCAAATGGCTGAACCGCCAAAACCTTTGGACACTCATGGAGTATGTGTCCCGTTATCTCCGCGCCGATGAGCCAGCCATCTCCTGTTTTATATCCCCAGCTCACATACCCATCAGCCTCACGCTTCATCGTGAAGAAATCCTCCATGGTATAGAACCCATATTTTTTAAGTGCCTCTATCATCGCTCTCTGCAGGCTGCCGAAGAACTTCAGCCCCGCCTTGTAAAGCAGAGATTCAAATGTCATATTGTCTGTGAGGTGTGAATCCATATAGTACATGGCATACCATGAAAGCCCATTTGTATGGCTCTCACATCCATTTGACTCGAGGAACTTTATCATATCCCAGTTGCCCAAGTGGCAATACTTTATGTACAGCTCTCCCACTATCCCCACTCGCTGTTTCCTCTTATCATGCAGCTTTATCCTTGAAAAATCCCTGGCTATACTGACAAAGTTTCGTTTCATCCTGCCGAGAGTCAGATTCTTTCCATCTTTCAGATCTCTGGACAGGATATCTATCCACTTCTGCCAAACCTTTTGTGACTGCCCCTTTTTCACCTCATTTGGCCTTGTCTGATTGAGGAGCAGCATGAGTATATCTCCGTAGAAGAGTCCGAACAGGGCTCTCCACACCATGAATGGCTGCACGCGCATCTGGCATTCCTTCTCCAGCCCCTTAACATTCAGAGACAATATCTTTGCCCTGTCAAATCCTGCCTTTCTCACCGACTCCTTTAACACATGTAGGTAATTAGCTCCCCTGCAGGCATCCCCCGCCGTCGGCATGAGAAGTCTTGTCCGGTTGATGTCATACTTGCCTGACTGCAGTGCATCAATCATCTGCCCGGCATTTAACACTATCGGATAGCACATATCATTGTTCACGTACTTAAGTCCCACATCCGTGATATGATCCTCATTTGACAGTATGACCGGATGATAATCCTTTGAATAAAAGGCGTATTTTATCAGAGGAAAATGCGCATCCAGCATGGCTGGGATCAGCAATATATATTTTTCATTCCATGCGTTCTCGTCTATCTTATACATAATTTACTCCCCATATACTTTGCAGTGATATAACGTGTTTGTAGCACTTTAATTATATATTATAACTTCTTTTGCATGCACCTAGCCACTGTTTACTAATTAATTATGTTAAACTTATTTTTTGATATAACAAAACACAGGTACTATATAAAATGTCACCAACCGTTACAACGGCTTAACATCTTATATAGCACCTGTGTCTCAACGCAAATATTTTTATAGACTGCTAGAGCATAGGCTGGGAACTGAACTATCGATGATTTTCCCGGTTCTTGTTCTTAAGTTTATTCCAGAATACTCTTTGCAAGCTTCTGTTCCTCATCTGTAGGAGGATCAATTCCCTCAAGCTTATATGGTATTCCAAGTCTCTCCCACTCTGTGATTCCGAGCTTGTGATATGGAAGTACCTCAACCTTATCGACAGTCTTAAGAGTGTCGATGAACTCCTTTGTCTTCTTCAGATCATCCTCATCTGTCGTGATGGTTGGCACCAGTACGTGTCTGATCCACATATGCTTACCCTGATCTGACAGGTACTGTGCAAGATCAAGAATGTTGCTGTTGGAGAATCCTGTGAGATCTCTATGCTTGTCATCATTGATCTGCTTGATATCGAGCAGGAACAGATCTGTGAGCTTCATCAGCTCATTGAACTTGGAGAAGAATGGCTCCTCCCTTGTAAATGGATTGCCGGCTGTATCTATTGTCGTATGAATACCCTCAGCCTTTGCAAGCTTAAAAAACTCGATGAGGAAATCCATCTGCAGCAGTGCCTCACCGCCGCTCACTGTTATACCACCGCCGTTTTTCCAATATGGCTTATAGCGGAGTGCCTGCTTTAACAGATCCTCAGGAGTCCTCGCCTCGATCTTGACGCCCTTATCCTTCAGCAGCTTTGTATTCTCCTCAATCTTCTTCTTCAGTTCTTCTCTCTCAGCATCGCTTGTTTCATCTGAATAAAGCTTACTATAGTCTGTCACAAGATTCCATGTCTCTGGGTTGTGACAATATTTACATCTCATCTTGCAGCCCTGTAAAAAAACTACAAATCTTATGCCCGGACCATCTACTGCTCCAAAGCTCTCTGTCGAATGGACATATCCTAAAACCTGTTTCTTTTCAGACATATTTCACCTCTAAGTTCTTCCTATTCAAATACAACTCTCAATTAATGAAAGTAATTACAAACAAAACTACATGTCTATTATCTCTTATAAAAATGATATAAATACATATTCTTAAAAAAAGTCCCGGAGAGGTTATCCCCGGGACCATGGTTTTACTGTTATATCTGACAAAGCATCTATAACTTCACTGAAAATCCAGCGTCAGCTAAGAATTAAAGTGAGTCATGGAATGTTCTGTTGATAACATCGAGCTGCTGCTCACGTGTAAGTGATATGAACTTAACAGCATATCCTGATACACGGATTGTGAAGTTAGCGTACTCTGGCTTATCTGGATTCTCCATAGCATCAAGGAGCTTATCCTTACCAAATACGTTTACGTTCAGATGATGAGCGCCCTGATCGAAGTATCCATCCATTGCGCTTACAAGCTTTGTAGCTCTCTCTTCCTCATCATGTCCAAGTGCTGATGGGTTCATTGTCTGTGTATTTGAGATACCATCCAGTGACCACTCATAAGGAATCTTTGCAACAGAGTTAAGTGATGCAAGAAGTCCTGATGTCTCAGCGCCGTAGCTTGGGTTAGCACCTGGTGCAAATGGTGTCCAAGCACGTCTTCCATCTGGAAGGTTACCTGTGTACTTACCATAAACTACGTTAGATGTGATTGTAAGGATAGATGTTGTAGGCTCTGAATTACGATATGTGTGTCTCTTCTTGATGTCTGTAAGGAACTCATGAAGAAGCCATACACCGATGTTATCAGCTCTGTCGTCATCGTTACCATACTTAGGGAACTCGCCTTCGATCTCGAAGTCCTCAGCAAGTCCTGTCTCTGCGTTACGGATAACCTTAACCTTAGCGTACTTGATTGCTGACAGTGAGTCGATTACGTGTGAGAATCCAGCGATACCTGTTGCAAATGTACGACGTACATCTGTATCGATAAGTGCCATCTCAGCTGACTCATAGTAGTACTTGTCATGCATGTACTGGATGAGGTTAAGAATATTTACATAAAGTCCTGCTAACCAGTCAAGCATCTTCTTGTACTTAGCAAGTACTTCATCATAGTCAAGGTACTCTGATGTGATAGGTGAGTACTCTGGACCTACCTGCATTGGCTTACCAGTCTTCTTGTCAAGGAACTTCTCATCCTTACCACCATTGATAGCGTAAAGAAGACACTTAGCAAGGTTTGCACGAGCTCCGAAGAACTGCATCTCCTTACCAGTCTGTGTAGCTGATACACAGCAGCAGATTGAGTAATCATCGCCCCAGATTGGCTTCATTACATCATCGTTCTCATACTGGATTGAGCTTGTTCTTACAGAGATCTTAGCAGCATACTTCTTGAATGTATCCTGAAGAGCTGATGAGTAAAGAACTGTAAGGTTTGGCTCTGGAGCTGGTCCCATGTTCTCAAGTGTATGAAGGAATCTGTAATCGTTCTTTGTAACCATTGAACGTCCGTCAACACCGATACCACCAACCTCAAGAGTAGCCCATACAGGATCTCCTGAGAACAGCTCGTTGTATGACTTAATTCTTGCGAACTTAACCATACGAAGCTTCATTGTGAAATGATCGATAAGCTCCTGAGCCTCAGCCTCTGTAAGCTTACCAGCCTTAATATCTCTCTCAATATAGATATCAAGGAATGTAGATACACGTCCAACTGACATAGCTGCACCGTTCTGAGTCTTGATAGCTGCAAGGTATCCGAAGTATAACCACTGAACAGCCTCTTTAGCGTTTGAAGCTGGCTTTGAAATATCATATCCGTATGACTGAGCCATAACCTTCATCTCTTTGAGACGCTTGATCTGCTCTGAAAGCTCTTCTCTCTGACGGATGACATCATCAAACATGTTGCCATCGCCACAGTTAGCCTTATCCTCTTCCTTCCAAGCGATAAGCTGATCAATACCGTAAAGAGCAACTCTTCTGTAGTCACCTACAATACGTCCACGACCATATGTGTCAGGAAGTCCTGTTACGATATGTGTATGACGAGCTGCCATCATCTCTGGTGTGTAAGCATCAAATACTGCCTGGTTGTGTGTCTTGTGATACTCAGTGAAGATCTTGTGGAAGTTCTCGTTTGGAGTATATCCATACATCTGAAGAGCCTCCTCAGCCATCTTGATACCACCATAAGGCATAAATGCTCTCTTAAGTGGCTCATCTGTCTGAAGACCTACAACCTGCTCAAGATCCTTTGTCTCTGGATCAATGTAGCCTGGACCATAAGATGTGATGCTTGATACAACATCAGCATCCTCCTTTAAAACTCCACCGTTATCTCTCTCAGCCTTCTGAAGTGCCTGAAGCTTATCCCAAAGCTTGTTAGTAGCATCTGTTGGGCCTGCAAGGAAACTCTCGTCTCCATTGTACTGTGTGTAGTTGTTCTGGATGAAGTCTCTTACATTACACTCTTCCTTCCAGAGTCTACCTGTGAATGATTCCCATTCCTGGTTCTGTAACATGATAAAATTTCTCCTTTCAGTGTTTTAATATGTGAAAATGTGACACACTATTTACTTATTATACAGAATAATCCTCTATAATTCAATAATGCTTATCACATTCCTTGCTTTTCATTTGTAAGTATATTATACTTTACTCATAAATTCGGTTGTTATAACCACGTAATGAAGATTTAAACAACTTTTTTTGAAAAAATTTGAGAAAATATATGAATAATATATATTGTGTATGGACAAGGGATAATTTATTACACATATACAATATACTGTGTTTTGAAAAAATATACATCCTATAGCTGAAAGCCTGATTGCACCCCTGCATCATGACACCTTGTCACTATAATATACTACGCTGCAGACTGCTGCTCTGCATAGAAATAAATAATAAGATGGAGGTTATGTATGAAACTTAAAATTCCTCAATATCAATTGTCTGAAGTACTCAACATGATGGCATTCAAAGGAATCTCGGAAGCCGATATCAAAACCATGATGGATCTCGGGATCCTGCGCGAACACTATTACAGATACAACTCCACGATATTCAAAGCCGGCGAAATAACCGAGGAGCTTGGAATAGTAATCAAAGGCCGGGTAATAGTTGAGAATGTAGATTACTGGGGATCCAAAAGTATCCTGAGTTCCGCTCTTCCGGGAAAGGTGTTCGGTGAAACATACGCCCTGTCTGGACACAAACTCATGATCGACGCAAGAGCAACAGAGCCTACTATCGTATTCCTGCTCAACGCACAGGATATCATGTCCGGCAAATACAACAGTTATCCGTGGCATCTGCAAATGCTCAAGAACCTTCTCCTGCTGTCATCGAGAAGGAGTCTCACACTCTCACTTCATATCTTCTATATAAAGCCAAAGAAGATACGTGAGCGTGTCAGCTATTATCTCTCAGGACTTGCCAGCTCCCTGGGTACAACTGAGTTCGATATCCCATTTAACAGGGAACAGTTTGCCGATTACCTGAATGTCGACAGAACCGCACTGTCAAAGGAGCTTTCTAACATGCAGAGCGAAGGACTTATAGAGTTCAAAAAGAATCATTTTAAACTGCTGGAACTCGACCACGAGGAACTGACGTAATAAAATATCATATGAACCATAAGAAAAAAGGATGCTGCACTCTTTAGTGTGTAACATCCTTTTTCGTTTTTATATAATTTTGTTTTTATCCAAACACAACGTATCGTATGTCACGAATTAAGTATCTCCATAAATTCCTCGCCTGTGATAGTCTCCTTCTGGTACAGATAGTTTGAAAGCTCATCAAGCTTCGCTCTGTTCTCGAGGATAATGGTTGCCGCCTTCTCATGCTGCTTTCTTATAAGCTCCACAACCTTCTTGTCTATGAGTGTCTGCGTCTCTGCCGAGCACGAAAGTGATGAATCACCGCCAAGGTATTTGTTAGTTTCTACCTCCATGGCTACCATATCAAACTCTTTGCTCATCCCATATTTGGTGATCATAGCTCTTGCAAGCTTTGTTGCCTGTTCTATATCGTTGGATGCTCCAGTTGTAACAGATCCAAATACTATCTCCTCCGCAGCTCTTCCGCCTGTGAGTGTCGCTATCTTATTCTCAATCTCTTCCTTGGTCATAAGATAGTGATTGCCCTCATCGACCTGCATGGTGTAACCAAGAGCTCCTGATGTTCTCGGAACTATGGTTATCTTCTGGACAGGCGCTGAATCAGTCTGCTTGGCAGCTACAAGCGCATGTCCGATCTCATGGTATGACACAACAAGCTTCTCCTTGTCTGTAAGTATCGCATTCTTTCTCTGATAACCTGCAATTACGACCTCTATGCTCTCTTCCATATCGGCTTGTGTCACGAAGCCTCTGCCGGCTCTGACAGCCCTGAGCGCCGCCTCATTTACAATATTTGCGAGCTCGGCACCTGATGCACCTGATGCCATTCTGGCTATCTTATTGAAGTCTACATTGTCTCCTATTTTGACCTTCTTGGCGTGAACCTTAAGTATATCCTCACGTCCCTTGAGATCAGGAAGTTCTACAGGTACTCGTCTGTCAAATCTTCCCGGTCTGAGCAGTGCAGGATCAAGTGAATCCGGTCTGTTGGTTGCTGCAAGGATGATGACACCATTGTTGCCCTCGAATCCATCCATCTCGGTGAGAAGCTGGTTAAGTGTCTGCTCACGCTCATCATTGCCGCCTATCTGCCCGTCTCTCCTCTTACCTATGGCATCTATCTCATCGATGAACACTATACATGGAGCCTTTTCCTTTGCCTGCTGGAACAAATCCCTTACCTTTGAAGCACCCATACCTACGAACATCTCAACGAACTCTGAACCGGACATTGAGAAGAAAGGTACATTCGCCTCTCCGGCTACAGCCTTGGCAAGCATGGTCTTACCTGTTCCCGGAGGACCCACAAGAAGAATACCCTTTGGCATGGAAGCGCCGATCTCCTTGTACTTTCCAGGATTGTGAAGATACTCAACTATCTCAGTCAAATTCTCCTTTGCCTCATCCTCTCCGGCGACATCTGTAAACTTTATTCCCTCTGTTGAATTAACATATATCTTCGCATTACTCTTGCCCATTCCAAACATCATGGAATTCTTGCCGCCTCCGGCGTGCTTCATCATCTGATTGGCAAGCATTCTTCCAAGTAATGTGAATATAAGTATAGGCACGATCAAACTGAGTATAAACCTGAGTATCGGTGATGTCTGCTTGATCTCCTGACCTGAGAACTTGGCTCCCGACTTGTAAAGTCTCTCGGTTAAGTTCTCATCACTCACCATAGCAGTCTTATACACCTTCTTGTCATCTTTACCTGTAAAATAGATGACATTTGACTGTGCCTCAATGTCTACCTCATCGATCTTCTTGTCATCTGTCATGGATATGAACGTACCATAGTCCACCTCCTCTATACTTCTCTCGGTAAACCATGGGACAAATATGAAATTGAGAACCATTATTATGATAAGCACTATCAGATAATAAAATATCAGCAGCTTCTTTGGCTGTTTTACTTCTTTCATATAAAAATCCTCCTTGTGATATTTTTTAGGATATATATGTCTGACACAATACAAAAACGCCATTATCATATATATTATTCTAACCTTATATCACAAGGAGGATTTATTCAATTAATTATTTCTAAAATTTGTATAACACTTTTGAAAATACAGGCAAAATTATAAATATTGCTTACAGTACAGCCATGTGGGCAGCTTCGGGCTGATCAGTCAGCACCTCCATTAACCATTCTCATGGATTTCAGCATCATATTCTGATGCCTAAAGAACAATTATTATATATCTGATATCTATTCAACACATGTATAAGTTAACCGGTACCCATTATCTATTAACCACTAACCATTAACAGTTCATTGGCTATCTGGTAGGACTTGAACCTACGACATCCTGGTTGTTAGCCGGGTGCTCTTCCTGCTGAGCTACAGACAAATTGTGGGGTCTTGTACAGGAATTGAACCTGTGTTTCCGCCTTAGGGCAGAGTCTTAACCACTTGACCAACAAGATAATCATTAATACACACTTATCGCCGTGTGCTGCGGACTGAATAGAAGCTATTCGTACTGCAAGCAATACTTATGAAGAATTTACCTGCCTGTTCTGAAATATCAGAACTCTACATATGTTGTCGCGTTCGATATTCTTATAGCGCTCTCAAGATTAGCTTTAAGCTCATCCTGTCTGCCCTGTAAGTCTCCAACAACCTTTTCAGCGTCAATTGGATCCACCATGCTGTATACAAGATTATCGCAGTAGGCAGATATGCTTTTCAGACTGTCGTCACTGAGAACCTTCTTATCACTTGAAGCAAGCGCTGTACTCATGGCCTCCTTCTGTCTGTCGGCATTCTCCTGTGACTTATTGATAGCCATCTTGGCCTTGGTGAAATCGTTATTTATCTTTCTGATAAGAGCGTCATCAAAGTTAGTATTTGAGAAACTTCTTCCAAGTAAAGTCTTTCTGAGATTGATTGCCGCTGCCCTCGTCATGGTCACCCCTGCCACCTCTATATCCGTAGTGGCATTTGCAAGCAGGATCGCTGCATCAAGCCTGTTGTATCTGCTTATGAGATCCCTTATACTCTGGAGATCCGCCCTCGCCTCGTCATCAAACTCCTGCACGCTCTTCTTACCACCGATAACGATATCATCTGATGTCTTTTTCACTGTCACAAAACTGGCTCTGTCTATGGCATCATTGATCTTCTTTATCAGAAGGTCTCTCTCATCCAGAGCTCTTGTCACTATCATTTTCTCCATAATATTCGTATCCTCCTTATTTTAATAATTACATTTATATGTTATCCCCTTTTATTTCAGGTGATTTTTAACATCTGGCTCTTCAAATATGATCTGTTCATCACGATATTTGCTATCTCTAACGAACTAATTCCATACCACAGGCACCATATCATAATATATAAGTCTGTGCTTCGTATCCACGTACATATCCTCGTGATAATGTCCGAAGTACCACATGGAATATTCAAGTTTTCCTTCAAGTTCCTCAAAGAAATCCGTCAGTATATTCTGAGCGTACAATTCATGCAGGCGTCCCTGCATCCTCTTTATATCTTCAAGCTTCAGCTGTATAGTGTTTGATGCGCAATGGGTTATGACATAGTCGACCTTGTAATCACAGCTCTCAAGATTTACCCTTGCTTCCTCTATCTCTGTATCTGTCGGAAGCTCCTGTTTCCACCATGATGTGTTCAATATTCTGAACGGTCTGCCACTCCCCATTGCCAAATTATATTTATGCTCGAACAAAGGATCATCCTTATCAAGCACGCCACCGCTTATATCGTGGCTCTGTGCTCCTCCGAACGTAAAATATCTTTTTCCCTCTATATCGAATACCTGTCCGCGCTCAAGAAGTATCACCTTATCACGGACTATATGCCGCACTTTGCCACCATGCCACTTCTCCACCGGGTATTCATCTATCATATTGTAATTCTCATGATTTCCCTGAACCCATAGAAGTGTAAATGACTGCTTTGCGAAGAATTCACAGTCCTGTTCAAAGGACTCTCCTTTTACCCAGAGCAAACCAAGATCCCCGCATACGATCACTATATCATTTTCAGTTAGATCCGGGCAGCAGGAAAATCCTCCTGACATAAATCTCCCAAACCTCCCGTGACAGTCGCCTGTAATATAAATCATTTCAAAATCACTCCTTTATTTAATTGCCTTGTAATCCGGCTCATCCGGCAGACTTATGTTCGCCTTTGCATACTCAAGTCTTCTCTCGTACCAGTTTGTTTTTACAATGAACTTAATACACTGTTAAACACTCTGTAATTGGAATCGTCGCTTGGTCTGCAATACACAGCGAACTCGATATTCTTAAATGCGTACATATAATCTCTCACCACATTTGCCGCAGCAGTTGCCACGACCTGCGGTTCGTTACAGAATGCTCCGCAACCAAACGCCCCGAGTATTACTGTGTCTGCATGATTCATAACCGCGCTGTCAAGCATTCTTCTGAGTCTTTTCTCATGGATGACCTGAAGTTCTCTATCGCTCAATGTCACCGCTCTCGTTCCATCTCCAGAATTATATCTATTGCTTGGTTTTTCCCTGAGATTTGGCGCCGCACATGTGATCACGTCAACTATATACCAGTCATCACGCTCCATTAGTTCCGGACGATCTGTATCAGTCTTAAACACAACGATATTTGGAGTGTATATGATGTCATCGTTATGTATCGGATCATGTGCCGCTCTGTGCGGTGTGTAGAACATCCCCCACATATCAGGGGTGTTCAGACAGAAATACAGATTGGAACATCTGCAGAGACATTCCTCCTGCGCCCCCGCACCATTTACAACTCCGCCGCCTGGATTTGTCGCTGATGCAAAGTTATGCACTGCTACGTGATTTCCTTTATAGGCCTTTGCCGCCTCATAGGTTCTCTTCTTTGAGACAACCACATTTGCCTTCTTGTAAATATTCAGTTCAGGCGTTGGTATAACCTCCGCCTCTGCTATAAAGCGCTGATTTGCCACCGATATCTTTGTGACAGCTGAAAGCTCAGCATCCGTCTTGCACATGCGCTCTGTATCCTGAAATATACTTCTGTTCATCTCTCTGCGATCCATATTTTTTACACCCCTTTGATATTATGCTATTACATTACTCTATTATCCTGTTAGTTTTTAACCTGCTATTCCAATACTCTCTGTTTTTACTGCTCTCCAATATATATAAGATGGTCAACATACTCTCTTTCCTCGCCCTTGAATATCGGTATATCATTGTCTATCATCCATCCTCTGGAATTTTCGTTGCTGCTGTCTCCTGTACATGACGGGACTTCATCTGCCTGTCCCCTGATGCAACAGCTTCCCCTCTTGCATGTCACCGAAAAGTCATTCCAGTTTATATTCTTCTCAAGCATCAGCATATCCTGTATATCACTGGTGGACTTGCCATGCATCTGCTTCTGTAAGAAATTGGCATGCCCAACCATCTGTATCGAATTGCGGGATGCGTCGAGCTGCCTCCAATATATGAGATTCGTCACCTCTTCCTTCGGTATATTGAAGCATCTTGAATCAAACATCGCCCCAGTCTCACAGGCCTTATCAAGGACTTTGATATATTGGGGATCCTCCGTACCCTCTTCTTTAACCTCCTGCACCAGTCTGGCAAATACTTGATTGAACCTCATCGTGGCCATGGAGGCGGATACGGAGCAAAGCTTCTGTACCCCGTAGTCAAACCACGCCGAGGAGTTGATCTTTTCATAATCCACAAGTATGAGCGTGATCTCATCCGACTGGGTATATCCAAGCACACATCCCTGGATATTCTCACACAGGTATTTCATGGTCTCCTGCATAGCTCTCATAAAAACCGAATCAAACGGCCTCTTAAAATTTCTTGTATATGTATGAAATGCCTTGCCATCTATTCGTATCGCAACCGGACAACGTCTCATAAGCTTTGTCTTCGGTATCTGCTCATAAAAATCCTTCATTCTGGTACCTATATCATCTCGAAGTCTTGCCACACTGCCACTTCCTTTCTTTCATATCTTTTAAATCTTTCATATATTTCAAGTCGTTCATATCTTTCAAATCTTCCGTATATTCATTTACTAATATAGCCTAGTTTATATCACATCCGGCTGATTGACTATAAACCCGTAGTTTAAAAATCTAAGTGTTCCTCTTTACGCTTATAGCCGTGTATCAAAGCTCCCATTCTTTTCTGAATATCTCTATTCCAACCTTCATACACATCTTTCCGGCATAGTTTCCAGCCTTCTGAATGATTTCGGGCTCCTCTTTCAGACAGTCTTCATAAATTCTCTTTGGAAGATTCTTATAAATAATCTGCAAATCCTTCCTCTCGATTTTTTCGGGCATTATTCCTTCATCCACAAGCTTATTTACTATTTTCCGCACCCTGGCCTCTGTGACGATCGTTCGGACATATCTTTCTGCCTCATCCATGTCTGCTTTTCTCTGTGAATCATCCCTTTTCCTCATATTTTGCCTGCGGTTATCCAACTTTATCTCATAAAATTCCGGATTTACATACTTCAAAACATGTGGCTCACGTCCCTCCAAAAGAGCCGTCTGGTTCTTTATGACAATTCCCTCCTGCTTTTTTCCATAGGCGGGATCATTTGCAAACTGTTTACAGTGATCCCAGCTTATAAATTTCCCATAATAGAGTTCATGTACATATGGAATGTCACATTCATCTGCAATAGATTTCACAGAGTCCTGAGGCAGCCACTGATCAGCATCTCCATCGAATATGCTGAACAGATAAAATTTGTCATAGTTATCTTTTTCATATATCACCGTATGTTTCACAAGCCACTCTCCGAAAAATATGTAATGTGGATACCTTGCAAATGGTTCCTTGTCCATTTTCTGAACGTATTCCCAGAAACCTCTTAAGTTCTGGTCCTTACTCAGCTCATTATTGCGGCTGAACGCTCTGAGAACATCCTCTTTTTCATCATACCGTATACTTGCATTGGCCCCATCCATTTTTTCCGTGATACTGATGATATCTCCAACCTGAAATGCCCCTGTGTTTACCGGGAGTGTGATGTCTTCGAGCACTGTTTCTCTTTCCCTTACCACCTGGATATCTATATATTTCTTCACAATCAACCTCCAAATTTTTGACATTTAACAGATCTGCTTGCAACGCATTATAGCTAGTGTTTCTGCCGTTTTCAACGCATTTCAAGCAACTTCTGCATTTTCAGCCAAACGCTGATTTTCAGCCATTTGTGGGCATTTTCAGTGATAAAAAAATTTGTTACCCCTGCACAAAACTTAAGCTGGAACATAAGGTTAATTTCTACCCCATAGACAAATAAAATGTAGAACATAAGATAACCGATTTTACCCCATGCACAAAAACTGGCAAGAAAACGACATGCCCGAAGCTTCCCAGGCACATAATGAATTGTTTCCCCAAGGTTGAATAGTCTCACAAAATATAGTATTCTTAAAGTTTATGATAAAATATAATCCATAATCACTGTCATATGGTCCTTAAATATACCAACTTAGTCACAAAAAATCCTGCCAGATACCCGGCAGGATTTTCCAACTTTATCTAATTGTCTAAGTCTCAGCACCAGACACTTTTAATATAAGTTCTATTATAATCACTTTATCTCCACAACGCCTGTATCCAGGAAGAATTTGCCTGTGCTCACACTATATTCATACGCTGAATCTTCTTTATCCACGAATGAACTGTGCATCTTACCAGTCACATCCGCATAGGACACGATCACGTACAGCCAGTCACAGTCAAACTTTATTGTATCTGGTATATCCCCAACATCATAGGTTTTGGCGTCCAGCTCTTTGTTATTCTCAGACATAGCTGTAAATGTATACTTTTCTCCCGCACGTTCAAACTTCCATTCCACATGTATAGTCATCTCATTTTCGTCGTCTGATGAACTTTCACTACCCGAGAACGAGGTCGTCTTATACGACTCTTTTACATCCATTGCACCTGAGCCGTTCTCTGCAGTCTGATCCGTGACCGCACCCCCCATTGAGCTGCCACTCGTTATATAATATGTTCCATCTGTTTTCTCATATACCTTATTGAGGATTATTCCCACATCACCATCTGAGTCTGCATAGCTATCCTTATTGTCCAGATCATAGTACACACATCCGTTCACTGTCCGGCTTCTGGTGACACTTCCATCTGCATTCTCATTATACCCAACATTGTTTGTTCCAACACTTATACCATCAGATACCAGAGTCTCGTACATATCTTCCCCCTCGCCTGATCTGGCATAGATCATATAACATCCGTCAACATCAATGTCTTCATCTGTTATCTTAAGTGTACCTGCATCAATATCGATTTCGCACGGAACATCAGTAACTGTCCCAAGCCTTTCTGTTGTTACAAACACTCCAACCAGAGAATCTTTTTCATCAGTTTCAGTCATTTCCTTATCCGCAAGCGAGCAGCCTGAGAGCATACATATTCCAAGCATTCCAATAATACCTACAGCAGCCAGATTGCTCTTTCGTATCACTCTATGTGTCTCACCTGATTTCCTGTCTGTTTTCTTACCCCTGATAACTTTCATCACAGCTCCCGCCTCCTTAGTCTTCTTCTATAAGTTCACCATCAAATGTCAATATGTCTCCAACATCGCAGTGCAGGTAATAGCATATCTTGTTGATCGTGGTAAACCGCACACCCTTTGCTTTCCCGCTTCTGAGAACCGACAGATTTGCCTCTGTTATCCCCACTAGTTTGCAAAGTTCCTTCGATGTCATATTATTCTCTTTTAAAACTCTGTCCAGCGTTACTTTGATCGCCATACCTGCACGTCACCTCAAATTCTATATATATGAATCATTTTCTTCTTTTATCGCTTTTGTCTTAGCAAGGTTTCTGACACCCATATACACAACGACGAGTATTATCAGCTCATATAATGGAAGTGATATCTTGAAATCTGCATTTGAAAGAGTCGTCATGATAAAAAGCTGAAGCACATTCTTCGAGAGTTCAAGAATCACCATGACTGATATTGCGCTCTTGCTCGTCTTTGAAAGTCTCTCTGCCATATGGATTGTCTCGTCCGAATACTCATTTTCTATTATGCTGTTGCAAAGCCTGTATCCCCTGATCAGAACCCATATGACAAGAGCAGCATTTACAAGCTGGAAAATAAACAGGATCACTGCCCATCCGGCATCACCAGGCATAGCACCGGCATTTGTCCGATTTGTTCTGACAAGCTCCGGCAGTGACACACAGGCAATCACAAAAGCTGTGAATACCACTATCACACATATTATCTTCTTGATGATTTCTACTATCTGAGTGCTATCCGCCTTGTCTATACTCTCCACGATCCTGAGCACAGCATAACATGCCAGCACCGACCATATCACTGAGCTTATTGCAAGATTCAGCATATCTGAAGTTACCAGAGCATTTCCATCTATGACATACCCGGGATTTATCATCATATATATTCCTATGAAAAGCACTGCTGAAAGTCCCAGCAACAGGTAGTCAGCATCAATTTTTCTATTTCTTATACAGAGCACGATGAATCCAGCAAGTGGCACACAGCCTATCAGACAGAACATACATATTGCAAGGACATTCTGTGCTCCGCCCGCAAGAGACATCTCCCTGAGACACTTTGCTATGTATGCAAATGCATTTAAAACACCATTAACCATAAAAGCCTCCAATCGCCAAGTAAATTATTGTTTTTCGATAATTATCTTACTTGTATAGTACCACATGATTATCGTTTGTCAATAATTATTATTGTTTTTCGATAATTAGTTGCAGTTGATACAAAATGTGTCTCCGTATATTCGACTTCATCGCCAGCATGACTGATGACTATTTCATAGATCTGTATGAATACCTTTTCCCAGATGGACCATACAAGGTCAACTATGTCGGATACTTTGACAACATCTGATCATAATTGTCAAAACAAATACCTCCCGGGCAGATTGTTATATTTCCATCATCCGCCTGGGAGGTATTATCATACATTTTTGTAATTAAAAATAACTATTCACTATCGACTACTTGCCGGTCTGATCTGACATTTTCTCTATAAGCTTCTTACATTCAGCCTCAAATTCACCTTCCACTTCTCGCCATGGTCTTTCGGCCACAGCAGGGACTGAACTAAGGTTGTCCGTATTCCTGTACGCCTCGCCTTTCATCAGATTCTTAAGTTCGAAGTTCATCATATCATCATCTATCTGTTTCCACATAGCATTCTCTTCTTTGCTCAGATCAGCAAGTCCAAATCGCTCAAGTATAACGTTCATGATCGAACTCTCTATCTCAAGATAATTGGACAAATGCGCTTTTACCGGTCTGATTATGTCTGATATATACGCCTCGCTGGCATCGTGCAACAGACAGGCAAGCTGTAGCCGCTCTGACCATCCCCTTGACTTCGCCTCATTCATACAGTTGATGGAGTGCTGTGCCACAGAAAAGAAATATGACACATGCCCTCCGCCTCGGCACGTGAGGCTTAACGCATGCGCTATATCCTGTATTGATATGTCTGAAGCCGTCATATTCATCGGATCTATTTTGTTCCCCGTATACGTGTTCATCGTTGCCATATCACAGTCTCCTTAATTATTCATTCAATGTCTAGCAATTCAGAAATAATGTCATTGAATTGTCTGCTCTGATCTATGTTGCACACGTGACCGCAATGCTCTATTATTATCAGCTCCGCATCTGTCAGATCAGCTTCCTCCATGATTCCATTTATAAAACACAGATCACCACGCCCGGAAATATATACATTCTCCTCGTGTAATCTGCTCACGAACTCATCACAAAGTGAAAAATGCTCAATAAAAATATTCATATACGCCTTAAATTCCTGACTGTTTAATGCCTTGGCACATTTGCAGAACACCTTCCTGCTTGTCTTGCTGACTTTCCATGGCATAAATAACTTTGCCATTATTCTGTAGACGACAGGAAATGGAAGTTTGTCACCTATCTTAGCAAAGACATTGACAGCACGCCTGAGTGGTTTTCCAACCGTGCCAAGCGCACCCACAAGTATTGCTTTATCTATGTAACTTCCGCATCTCATCTCCATATATTTGATAAATATAGTTCCAAGTGATACGCCCATAAAAACAGCTCGCTGTATCCCCCGCTCATCAAGCACCTGCGTTATCTCACCCACGACAGCATCCAGCGTACTTCCCATCTTGGACAATTTCAGTTCACTGTCTCCATGACTTGGCAAAGTTATCGCCAGAACATTAAACTTCTTTTGAAGCAAGGGAATCTGGTTCTTCCATACCCTGTTGTTTCCTCCAAATCCATGAAGCAGAACTATATATCTATCGGTATCACATGAGCTTTCAAAAACTTCATAATGTAACAATATCCTTGCATCCCCTTGATCATTTGTATTTTGTATTACAGCTTTATTATCAATCTGGTATGACCTCTATATACACCTGATCATACTTATCCCTTAGCTCCTGTTTTATCTCGTCTCTCACCTTATGAATGATACTTATATGTATCACATCCGTCTGATTTCCTATATATACCTCAACCCACAGCTTCCGCCCGGTCTGAATGACATCCAGAAAAGTGACCTCATATGGGTAATCCTTCATATGCTGATCCACTATGGCTCGTATCTGACTAAGCGTCTCTTCCTCCGGAGCAAAAAGAATAAGATTCTTGATACTCTGAAATATCTCGCACACCGGCTCTTTTATGAGAAGAAGTGCCATAACCACCGCTACAGCCGGATCAATATAAGGGGTCATAAAACGCAGGCTTGTATGCAACAGAGCAGTCTGTACCGCAAATGCTATAGCAACTCCCATACTGCTTATTACGTCAAGCTTCCACATATACAGCTCCGCTTTGATAGTTGTAGACTCATATTTCTTACTGTAATGGCCAAGTATCGCATACATAACCGCACAGCATACACATACAAGAAATTCAAATACCGCTATGCTCCCCGCATCTACATCATGTCCCCCATGAAACAACAGCTTTATATTCTCAACCATGAGATTACATGTGAGTGCAAGTAATACACTGTACTTTACAAGGAGAAAAAGCGATTCCACCTGGGCATAGCCATATGGATGTTTCTCTGTCACCGGTTTATACAGAAGCGGAACAAGCACCATAAATGGTCCTATCATGACCAGATCTGCGGAGTCGAACAGGCAGTCCGTCCAAAGCGAATGTGAATGGGTATACCATGCCATCACGCCCTCCGCAAGTATGAAGAAGACACTTCCCATAAAAGACAGACGAAGTATTCTCTTCTCTATGGCAAGCTTGTCTTTTCTCGACCTACGTTCCTTCTTCTTAGCTTCTCTTTTACTAATTTCTACATCTCTTTCATTCATTATATATTCTTCCTATGTTTAATTTCCATAGACCACAATATCATCAGTACATAATATAATCAAGTATCGGCTATTGATTTCTCCTTTTTGATATGCATATTTTTTACAAAAAAGTCCCTGTAACCACCTCATGGCAATTACAGGGACTCATATTGTCTTTATTAAACTAATTACTTACAAGTTCTGTTCGTCCGAATCCTACTTGTTAGCGATTGCAGCCTGAGCAGCAGCAGGCATATGACGTATCTTTTGTATCACTTGAAGCGGTCGACAGTTGTTTTTTTTTCCAATCGGAAGTGGTCTGACTGTATACTTCATTTCCAAAAGTTGGATTCAGATACCAAATGAAATCTCCATGATCAAATACCACACGATCTACAAAGTTATCAATCACTGTTTCAGGAATCTTCGCCCTGGCATCATAAGCAGTCATTTTAATGAATTCAGAAAGACTTTCAATACGTCTATCCTTTGCTTCATGTTGCGTTCAAGCTTTTCCTTATCATTTATTTCAGGAGCCTTGACCTTCAGCCACATCACTTAACATCGACATTGCTTCACGGTAAATAGCTTCCTTATTGCTTAAAAGCTTTTTAAAAATAAAATCAGCCTGAACTTCCAACTTCCATTCCATAAACGATGAGTTGTCACAGATCCCATCAACCTCAAGGCCTTTCTTCCGTCTGCTTTCAGGTGTGCCTGTTCTTAACTGTCCATAGCACTGATAGATATACGAAAGATTTCCATCTTTTGCCTTGTGAGCGATTCTTCTGTTCATAGCATGACCGCAGGTACAAACAAGTTTGTTACCCCAGATATGCTTACATGGTGACTGACCAACAGATCTACCTCTCTTATCACGTTTTCCGATTCGATGTTTTGCTCTTAGCTCCTGAGCCCAGTCAAAATCTTCAGGTGATAAAAGTTTTTCATGGGTGCCTTCCACATAAACCTTTTCAACATCTCCATAATTATTGATTTTCTTTTGAACCAGATAATCAGGAACATACTGTTTGCGATAAACGATTCTACCGCAATAAAAAGGATTACTAAGCATTCTGTTGATGTAACCAGACTGCCATCTGGTAAGCCCTGTTGCAGTCTTTCGGCCCTCCTGCTCCATGATGGCCTGAATTTTACGAACACCATTGCCAGCCAGGTAAAGTTCAAAGATTCTCTTCACTGTTTCAGCCTGTTCTTTATTTACAACAAACTTATCCCCTACTCTGTCATAGCCAAGGATATTACCGTTGCCATACAGGACTCCATTCTTAAATGAAATCATCTGACCGGCTTTTACTCTCTGTGAAATCTTCTTACTTTCGTTCTGAGCCAGAGTTACCATGATTGATAAACGAAGCTCTCCGTCCTCATCATTCATTATCCGGATATTATCTTCTGTGAACCACACCTCCACACCATAAGTTTTGAGAGTTCTGGGCTGCTGAAGTGTATCAACTGTATTTCGTGCAAACCTGGATACCTCTCTGGTAATTATCAGATCAATTTTCTTCTCTTTTGCATCCTGAAGCATTCGCATAAAAGACTCACGCTTGTGAATAGATGTACCGGTGATACCTTCATCAATATATCAATCCACCAGCTCCCAGTCAGGATGCCTTTGTAATAATTCATCATACAGCTTAATTATATAATGGTTACTCTAATTACTCAATTGGTAAATCACGCTTTTTCGCGATATACCGCAGTTCTTCGTCTGTTATCTTTCCTTCTTTGTTAAGCTGCTTCATAATGTCAAAAGCAGCATACTTAATAGCCATTTTCTCAGCCTCCGGAGGAAATGTAAGCTCTTTTAATTCCTTCATGACCATCCCTCCTAAAGTTTCTCAATGAAATAATTTTCCATGTAAGAAATCAATTCACAATGAATACGGCTTGCCTTTCTCCTGACTACAGGAACCGTTACGCCAGCTTCTTCAGCCAGTGTGTAGTAGTCCTTCTCCTGCTTAAGAAGCGGAATGATAATCTCCTGCTCCTTCACGCTAAGTGCATGCAGATGTCTTCTGAAAGAAGCGTATTCATCAGCCATCATCACAATGACATACTCTCTTCGCTTGAATTCCTGTACCAGAGCCGGATCTGATAAAGCATCCTCTGCTGAATTCAGTCCATTGATAGCTCCCTCAAGCATTACATCAAGAACCGCTTCATCCGCTGTAGGATTACTGTAGTTACCCATATTCTGAATACGGACTCCAAGCTCATCTTTGTGATTGCTACGCCTTCTCTCCTTCTCGGCTTTGATCTCGTAGATCAATCTCATCTTGCAATCCTCGATGATTCCCTGGAAGGAAGAGTAATTGGAATAGATCAGCTTGGCCCTCTCCCTCGCTGACTTATCACCGTAGTTTTCATAAAAATTAACCTTAGTGGCCATATACACCTCCTATATTCAGTTGTGTTTATGTCACTAAGCTGCGCGCTGCTTCGTAACTTCTTTACATAATTCATTCTATTGGATCCTGGCTTATGAATCATTACCGCATACGTGTACCAAAGGTTCACATACTGTGTACCTTAGCCCTCAAGAATCTGAATCTGCCTAAGCACCTCTAGTGCAGACTGCTTTGCCTTATCCGTTTTCAGACTGTTTAGAATCTCTATTGCCTCATTCACAACAGGCTCAAGATTATCCGGCGAGTCACCGTTTAATATATAATCAGCAGATACATGAAACAGGCGGCTCAGCTGGGTAAGCATCTCGGCTGAAACACCCCTGCTGTTATTCTCATAATTGGAAATTGCAGACTTTCCCTCAAGATGAAGTCTTGCAGCAAGCTCCTCCCGGGTAAATCCTGCATCCGTACGTAACTTCTTAATTCTTCCACCAACCGTTGTTACATCAATTACTCCATTGTTTCTGTTTACTTTTTTCATCTTCTCCTCTTTCCGGCTGATAACCGGGAAAAGAAATCTCTATAAAAATGTCTAATAGAAACAAAAAAGGACACACAAGAAAGAATCAGCTTTTACTGGTTATATTTCCCATACGTCCCTAGGATTGACACTTTTTTAAATGTCTCCTTTATCATGAGTGCCATCATTCAATTTTTCCATTTCTAATGATCCCACCGGATCAGATACTAGATAAATAGCTTTTCGCTATCATCCGCGCGAGCAATCATTTTGCCCTCTGTGTAGTTTTTTAGTGCCATAACTCTTTTAAAGCAATGACATTTCATAGTTATTCCGGACAATACCGGCTGTTCCAAATTTTCTGAAAGTGTGTAGCTGACTCGCATGCTACATTTGCACTTTTTACAATATAAATTAATCTTTTTCATCGTCTCTCCTTCTACAATACAAATGCGTTAATAAACTATTTGTGCTTGTAAAGGAAAAGGGAAATTTGTCACCTTTGCAAGTCCATACTAAAAGGCGTTGATGAATCGCCTTTCGCAGTTGGCCTGCCTCTGTCTGACCTCTAGCGTATTGCCAACTGCGCATCGTCGCATTTTTCAATTAACTATTTCCTCCCTTCGATTTATTCTGAACATCCGTTCGCATTTCTATTATAAAAGAACGTACTATTGCCAACAAGTGCTGCATCTTGCACTTTCCATCATAATCATCCTATGGATATAATTCCTCAAACGATATCTCAAAATACGCCAAAAGGCGCTTCACCGTACCTACGGACGGATTAGCACCTGCATCATTTTCTATGGTAACAATCGTTCTTTTACCCAAGCCTGTGGCTTCAGCTAACTCATCAAGAGTAAGACCTGCATCCAGTCTTAACTCCTTAAGGTTGGATTTGTACTTTTCCAACATTTTCACCCCCAACTATAAAGCTACTCATTTAGTTTTTCTGCCATATTATGAATGCATTCACCGGCCCATTGCATATTCACAATGTAGTCTCGCTTTCCATCATCCACCGGATCAATCATTTCCTCTTTTATTCTGCCATACACCTCTTGATTGAATGGTACACTTCCCCATTGACCATCAGTAAGGCATATGGCAAATCTCGTCGGAACATCATCTCTAATTTCTAAAAAGATTTCGTCCACCTCGTGTTCTGGATTTTCCTGAGAGATATCAAATCTTATGAACAGCTTCATAAGTTCTATTATCCGATCATCAAGCCCCTGATCAAAAATATAAACTTTCTCTCTCAAATTATTTCTAGAATTGACTAAGCGTAATGTATAGTCATCATCCATCTTAATAAGTTCATCTGTCTTTTTAGATAAATCATCAAACATAGCAATATAATCTGCTACACGCTCTTTGGATTCACATAACTGAATCATGAGCATTGATTCCATATCGTGATATAAAAGATCATATGTATAGCTATCTACATGACCACATTTAGGGCATTTATGCTCAAAAAGGCAGCTTCCCATCATATCCGCTTTTGCCTCAGGATTAAGTGTCGCATTAAGGCTCTGCCAAATAATAAACCCATCCTCATGTCCGCATATGGAGCACTTTACCAATTCTTCATGTTCCATTGACATAGAAAAACACCTCCTCGTGTATGTTAATCAGTTCCATTTAGTAGTTTCTGATTATACATTACACGATGAGATGTACGTTAAAAATACCAGCTCAATTATATTTATTGGTTTTTGAAATTAGTTTGAGAAACCGCCGTTTTACTCGGCGACGTTTTAAGATTTATTTAAGACAAACTATTTTTCATCTACGTAGAACCATATCACCCGCAGTATTTCTATCTGTATAATAAACCCCCTCAAGTATCTCATAATTATCAGTAATACTCAAAATTGCTGTTCCGTAATGAATTTCGCTTCTATCACGTACTTCAGTTTTCGGACGGTTTATATATGTATAAGTAAGTACATTCTCGCCATCACGATCTATAATCTTTGCGGATATTGCTTTACTAGAACTTTCTTCCGTTTTTAGCAACACAAAAATCGAAAACAATGATTGTTTTATCTGAACAACAATTTTTCTTTCTGACCCGTCAAAATTGGATTTAACCTCTCCTTCATATTTCCCATTTAAAACAGGCCACTTAAGAAAAGGATCATACTTCCATAGTATCTTCTCATATAAAGCAGCAATTACAGCAGTTACAGTAATTGCTTCACCCGCGAAACCAAAAAGCTCATATAATGAAAAATCATTTACAATCTCCTTCCAAGAAATCGCGCATCGAATCACAAAAACTATAAGCACTACCCACGCCATTCTAGTCATGAATTTTTCGAACACTCTACTCATCAATTACACCTCATACTCATAGTAGTTTCCTAATTTCTCAACAAAAGATTCATATGCATATTTTGAATCCATATCTGGGAACAACGGCTTAATACCGTTTGCTTCTACATAGTTTCCAAAATTACACCTATCTTTGTTTAAAAATTCAAGAACTTCATCTAATATGAATCGCAAACTAGAGTATTTATTATATACACCTACATCTACATTCCACATCAACGATTCAATTCCAAACGATGAAATCCTATCTGATATATATATTCCATCATCTAGCATATCTTCTTTTATATTTTTTACTATCCTAACAATTCTCTTATATCTATAATCAGTAGCCTTATTTTTTGCTCTCCCCAATGCGATATGTTGTTCTGGATAATTTATTATTCTTCCTCCTGAATCAGGTCGTATCTCTATCGCTTTTTCATAATTATTAACATTATTTTCATAATCAGCAGAGTAATCTCGAAATCTATATGCGGGAACCACATCAGCATCTACTCGATATGTATTTCCATAAACCTTTATAGATTTATCATGACGCTCTACACCATTGCTATAATAATCTTTCAAAGCGTTTTCTACTTCATCTTTTAGTTCCTTCGCTGAAAAAGTTCCGTCAGTAAAACCATATACTTTATCCGTAATACCAGTTCTATATTTAGTCGTAAACGTAGATTCAAGAATAACTGCAACATCAACATCACTCTGTTTCGGAATGTTAGTTTTATTTGCATAAGAGCCTTGTGTCAACAGAACGATATTTTTACTACCACTTCTCATATCCAATGCAAAGGCATAGGTACCCTCCGTCAATGCTCTTATTTCTTTACCATCATCTGTATATCCAATATTTTTTAATGCATCACGCACCATACGGATGGCATTTTTGCACTTCTCCTCTTCTGTTTTACCAATTGGAGAAGCAAATTTCTCCAAATCATCTTCGGAATACTTCATGTAATTAATCCCCCTTCTATATCAAAAAGTCAAAAAAATATTGCTGAGTTTATAGTAACCCCTAAGCTGTCCATTAAAACCACCAGCAAAGTTTCTTTTAAAGTCATATTTATTACTTGCGATTAATAATACTTATCTACATCTTACCTATAACATTAATCCATTGCTCACCACGAAAAAGGTTATCCTCACTTATCCACATTTTTTCGATACTAAAAGAAAAAGAGTCAAAAAGTTCAACAAGTGTTTTTTCATTCAAATCAAAATAAAGCTTTCCATTATCAATACGTTCCTTATGTCCATATTTCCATGATGCGTATATTACCCCTTTATCTTTTAGCGATGTTTTTATTCTTGAAAAAACATCAAAGAGTTTATCTGAATCCACATGTAATAATGAAGCACACGCCCATACTGCATCAAACTCATTGTTGTAATCCAACTCTTCATAAGTAATATTTCGAACATCCATGCCAATATAGTTTCCTGCTAAAAGACATAATTCCATTGAGCCATCCACAGGAACAACATCATATCCTCTCGATAAGAAATACCTAGAATCTCTCCCACTTCCACAGCCTAAGTCCAAAATCTTATCTCCAGATTTTAAATACGCCTCAAACTGGTCATATAACTCCTGCATTGAAACATTAACTGTATTATTGAAGTATTCCTCTGCATTTTGGTTGTAATATGTAATAGTCTCATTCATCTAAAGCACCCATTCTTCATATTCTTGTAGTTTGGCTGAATCATATACAAGACTCAGATTCTCTTCCAAAATATTTCCGAACTGCTCTTTCGTATTTCCTGGAATATAAAGCTTTTCTGTAGCCCATATAGCATTCAAATGCTGATTTTCACATCTGTCAAAATATTGTTTTAAAATAGCAGCCTGATCTTTATTACCATTAGCAAATATTAAGCTGTATAAATAATAATTATATTCAACGAAATCCTTGATATATCTCCGCTCAGGCAACTTATTATTCTTACTAGAATTTAATTTCTTTGCCATTGGGGTGAGATTCCATAATTCATCGTTTGATACGTATGACCTTGGAACAAAATGATCTAAATCAAACTCATCTATAGACAACTCATTACCCGTATAGATTTCATATAGTGGTCTTCCTGTAACATCTACAGTGGCAATCCATAATTCTCGTGCATTTTTTAAAGACTTACGTTTTTCTTCAGTTTCTGGCGCCACTTTATACATGACTCCAGGTACACCTGGGTTACGATCCTGTATAAATAATGCCTTATTAAACCTAAGCCATCCCATAATAACAGCATAGTTCTGAAAAATGAAATTAACCCATTCTTCATTAAGACGAATCTTTCTCTTAAGAGGATTCTCTGCATCCGTAATATCATAAAAAAATTCATGATTTACCTTTGTGAATGCATTTAAATAGGCTATAAAGCGGCTGTAGTTTTTTCTATCAATATAATCCTTGCCTTCCTTTTCAACAAAAGGCTTTATTAATCTATAGGGTACATAGTCGGTCAAATGCAATTTATCATCCATCAAATCATCTTGATACTTTTGGATAAGAAACAACAAGCGATCCTTTGATGGTGACTTATTTCCGACATCTTTCTTTGAACATTCATACAGAATCCTTATAGCGTGTTCAAGAAAGTTTTCAGCATTACCATTAACAGTATGACCCAGACGAAGGTGATAATGTGTAACCATACGCCAAGCGCCCACGATCATCTCATCTATAACATCTTCAAACGTAAATACCTGTCTATTCTGAGCAATTAACTTTAATATCGCTTCTAACCAAAAAAACTTATACCCTTGATCATTATTACTCAGCAGATTCTCAAATTTCTTTACGTCTAGCTTATTCGAATATAGAATTGTGCTTAACTTACTTGAATCCACCTTTATCACCTACTTTACACACTAAACTGCTTCGCCACAGCTAGAAGTTCTCTTATACCTTCTACAGCCTCATCTTTATTTGTTCCTGCTCCCCAACTTATACGTAATGAGCTTTCAATTGTATCATTATCAAGCCCCATAGCTACTAAAACATAACTTGGAGTATAACTTTTTGATGTACATGCTGAGCCATTTGACACGCCACAAAACTGCTTTGTTGATATCATTAATGCCTCAGAAGATACTCCTTTTAATGAAACATTAATTGTTGTATCAACGCAAAACTTCGGATCACCATTAATAGAATACTCTATCCCTGAAGCATCAAATTCTTGAAGCATCGCTTTTTTTATATCATTCGCTTTTTTTGCATTCTCTTTGTGTTCTGTACTTGCAATTTCGCATGCCATGCCACATCCAGCAACTAATGCCACCGGGATTGTCCCAGGTCGTATTCCGTGTTCTTGTTGACCGCCATACATGATATTCTTTACTGGTGGCAACTTATATCGATTCTTTTTTAAAACAAGCACCCCTATCCCTTGAGGCCCCATTAACTTATGCGCACTAAATGAAAGCATATTATATTTGATGCCACGAATTTCATCGACAAGCTTTCCACAACTCTGCGTAGCATCAACATGAAACAATACATCTCTTTGAGCAAGCGCATCACCAATTTCTTTAACAGGTTGTATTATTCCAGTTTCATTGTTTACATGCATAACACTGACCAATAGTGTATCTTCTCTCACTTTATCCAAGATATCAGAAGCATTCACTCTTCCATTAATTTCCGGCTTTATAAACTCAACTTCAAATCCGTTTTCAGATAAGTGCTTTACAGTCTCAAGAACAGCTTTATGCTCAATCGCCGTTGTAATAATGTGCATCTTCCCATTTTTTTTGCCATAATCCACTAATCCTCTTATTGCTATATTATTGCTTTCTGTGGCACCACTAGTAAAAAAAACTTCGTCTGATGAAATCCCTAAAAGTGTTGCAACCTGCTTCCTGGCATCCTCTACCACAGATCTCGCTTTTTCACCAAACCCATGCGTTCTACTATCTGCATTTCCAATTGAATTCTTGTAAACATCCACCATACAATCTAAAACTCGTAAATCAATTGGAGCAGAAGCATTATAATCTAAATATGTGCTCATGCTCTTTTCTCCTTCACTGCTAGTTTTATCAAATCATCAAATTCCTTTATAAAACTAGTTCCACACAAATGAGCAATTCCACGTTCTAAGTTCAATCTAAAATACTTTATTACCGTTTCGTTGTCTGTAGGCAACTTCATCTGTTGACACCATGCTTTTACTAATGCTTCATACAATTCATAATAATCGCCGCCAAAAGTTAACCATGACATCTCCAAATTGCTATCTGCTGCAATTTGAATATCCGTAGGTATTGTTTTTTCACTAAGAGAATAGCAAAGTGCCCATCTGCACAATACATTCCAATTCTTAATTCCTGTTTTACCCTTTAATCTAGACAACTGATCTTTTGCCTGCTGAGAAACCCTAACCTGCTTTATAATCATAATTACGCTCCAATCAAGTAGCCCCGTTCAATAGAGGTACTTTTTGTTTTTTCATCGTACTTAAGTGTAAATTCGTCTCCAACATTATCTTTCATTAAACCATAATATGTACTATCAATTTCCGAATCAGTTGAGAGGATGATTGTCTGTTCTCCCGCATTTGGAAAATACGTATTAATTAACGCAGTTCTATGCAGCGAATCCAGCCTTGATAGCGGAGTATCAATAATTACAGGAAGCTTTTTCTTTGAACATATTGCTAACGCCCAAAGAATAGATATTACCATCAACTGTTGCTCGCCAGCTGATAAAGAATCTTGCGTAACTTCCTTTCCTTCTTCAGACAAATACTTGATTGCTAAAGAATCTGACTCCATCACAATCTTATTAATTAAGTTCTTCTTATTAGCTAGCTTTTTGTAACAAGATGTAATTGTTTCAGCCAGAATATCCGTTTTTCTCTTCTGCAACTCAACCTGATACCTATCCAAAATACTCAGTGCTATATTCGAATACTTGATAGTACGCTCTGCTCTATCTCGTGATTCTGCTGTTGCAAGATAGGCTTCAACATATTTATTGAATTCAGATGTAGTAGCCATTACTTTAGAATTTGCTGCAGTTCTTTTTTGTTCTAAAGAGGACATTTTCACTTGATCTTTAATCAGCTTTTCCTCAGCTTTTTTTATTTTCTTATATACTTCCTGAAGTTCCTTCTCGTTGATATCCAACGAAAGATAACTATCCAATTCTCCTATTTGCTTTTGTTTCTTCTTTTTCTCAGCTAATATTCTTTTAGCCTCTACTTTTGAAGAATCTAAAAGACCCTCTACTAAATTGTTTGCCTGGAATAATGCCTGATCTGACAAACTATAAACGGGATCTTCTTGCGTGTTTTGCTGACGATTTTTTACATATTCAATGAAATCAAAACTAGCCTTTGTATCACCCTGATATTCATTAACAAATTCATCTAAAATATCATCTAACTGCAATACTGCCTCTCGCATAATCGTATCATTATGCTCATCTGTAGCTTGTAGTTTTATGTTCCTTAATAAATCAGATACCAAAACCAGTGGTAACTCATTACTTGCAATTTCTCTCAAAAGATTTTCTTCAGACAACAACTCAGACTTTAATGCTGCTCGTCTCTGCATAGTTTCTTGCTTCTTTTCTACAGCATCTCCACCTTTTGCGTTGTACAACTGATGTAATGATTCAAGCTTATCGTTATCCTCAACTAAAACCTGAGAAAGCTTTTCTAATTCAACATCAAGCTCCTCTAACTCAGCAACTGCTTGGTCTTTTTGATCTCGAAGTTTTTGAACCATTTCAGAAGATTTATCATTTATATCTTCCTTATTTATATTCTTTATGTTTCTTAAAATATCATTTTCCAAAACATCCAACACAGTTATACCAAGCATAGATCTAATAGCATTTTTCAGCTGATTATTAGAACTATCTACTGCCATTTCTGCAATCTTTTCTCCATCAAAGAAAAAGAAACTTGATAGTGCACTTGGTAAAATATTCTCAACAAACATAGGCCAGTTTTGTGTTAAGAATTCATTTGCAACACCATCTTTATAAACAAAGATACTTTCCTTTGTCTTCTTATCAATACTATTCCAAGTTCTTTTCACCATATAGTTTTCTTTCAAGCCATTATTAATTTCAAATTCTAATTCTACAACACACTTCTTATCTTCTGCATTCTTATTAACAAAAGACTTAAGATACTGCGCGTAAGATCTTTTTTTACTCTCTGTATATGCGACAGAGTTAGAGCCATATAATGCAAGAAGAACCGCTTCCAAAAAAGTAGTCTTTCCTCGACCATTCATTCCACCAACTAAAACAATTGACTTATTGTTGGTAAATAAAAATTCATTATCCCCTGCATATACTCCAAAGTTATGCAATCGTAATCTCTTAATAATCATTGATTATTCATCCTCGTTATCTTCAAATTCAGTTTCAAGCGGTTGATAATCCAAAAACTTTTCATTGTATTTACCGCCATTTTCTTTTTTTCGTACCATCATATTGGAGTAGTACTCTGTTGCATCAGTTTCATCCTTATAGAAAGTTTTCGCCAAAGTTTTATTAATATCATCCAAAATGTTTTTTCTTTGATTCACGTCAGAAGCTTTATTCTCCACATCAATCAGTGTGTACATCATTTCAAAAGCTAATTTCTCTTCCGGGTACATTTCACTACAAACTTTCTTAAGAATATCCCATTCTTCTGACTCGAAATTCTCATTGTGAAGCCAAGTAGGATCTATAAAAGCTTTTCCTAGAACTCTTTCATAAATTCTTGGCAATGCATCGTCAAACTCATGTTTATCATTTACCCAAATTCTTCTAATAGCCTGCAATTCTTCTAATCGAATTAATTCAAGACTTCTGAACTCTTCAGGTCCATTTTCATTTATCTCTTTTTGAATAGAAAGAAGTCTTTCTAACCATTGCTCTCTTACTTCTTTCTTATATGGACCATGAAATAACTTTCCATAGTTTCCTTGAAGGTTTCCCTTCATTCGTCTGAAACTTCTACGTTCTCTATCGCCCTCTTCATTACCAAATTCATTCCTAAATTCTAGAAGCGAACTCATCCATTCCTTCTCCTGATCGTTAGCAATCATAGCTTCCATAGATTTATCTTTTTCGACCATTGTACAAACCCAACATCCAAATCGACTCTTACCACATGATTGCGTTGACTTATCAACCTGTAATGGACATTCGTTATCAGCCGTAGCGCCTCGATACATAGTTAAAAGATCTTTATTGGAATAATTCCACGGATTTTTATACTGCATCAAGAACGCCCAAACATCATCATCTGTCCAATCTTCCATAGGTGAAAAAACAAGTTCATTAGCTAAAGTAGGATTAGGACTAAGTAGTTCTCGAACTCTTTTCTTCTCGAGATTAGTCATAGTTCTATTTCTTCTCGAACTCTCCTGCTTTCGTGTACCCAAAACCAATATTATTTCGCCATGCTCGGCTATTTTATTTTTGATAAAATTATTTACTGGCTGTATTTTTAATCTATCAGTGCACCATCTATACTTCATTCTAGGGAATGGATACCCACGTCCAATTAAATTCACCCAAAAGGTGTTATTGTAATCTGGTGTTAGCCTTTCCGGTATAATTGGCAAATCAATCTTCTCTGCTTCGATTCTCATTGATTCCAATGATTTCTCAACCCATTTAGAAACAACTGGTGACTCAACCAATGTATCTGTATTCATTATATGTATAGGCTTTTTTCTATCCTTTTTAGGTAATTTCTCCAGCGCCATCCATACTAATTGAACAGCTGCTGTACTATCCTTTCCTCCTGAATATCCAACCATCCATGGAATATCATCCGCCAAATATAAATTCTGGATGGTAACAATTAGTCCATCTATCAATTCCTTTGTAATAGCCATTTTCAATCCTCTAATCTTTTATTGTTTTCTTTAATGCCTCTTCAGCATTTAATTCTTCAGCACTCAATGCGATTCCAAGCTCTTTTTTAATTACGTTGGAAATCAATAATGCTGCCTTTTTGCTTGTAATAATCCGTCCATTCTTTCCAACGGCTCTCATATACCATTGCTTAGCACTTCTACTCCAATTGATTCGTTCAAGCCCCTGTAAGCCATCTTTCATTTCGCTCTGATGTGAAACATAATAATTTCCTATACGCCCAAGGGCCTGTATAACAATGCTTTGTGTAGCAATATAACTCTCGCGCAAGTCCACTTTTGTAATTTCTCTATGTTGAAGTTCCTTCCACTGAGCCATATGTTCAACAACATTATTCCAATAATCCAATAAGAACTTTTCTGTATCTTTTTTTATAGTTCTTCCAACTATAGTTTTATTAGCTGTATAAAAGGTGTTAAGTGTAAACAAGCTTGAAGAATACTTACCTAAAATATCTTTTTCTTTATCTGTGTAAGTATTTAAAAATTCATTATTCCAAATCACATTTCTTGTTATAACAGCCATTTCATCCCTTGAGTCATATAACTCAGAAATAGAATTCGATGTCTTTACAGCATTTTTATTTAAATCGGTAAAGATCTGCTGACTTCTTTCAAGTCCATTATCTGCGTAAAAAACAATTGAAATTGTCTCATTTTCTAGTGACTTGTCTTCTTTTAGTGCAGCCATAATTGCTGACTTTCTATGCTGACCATCGTTTATAAGAAAATGCGCATCCATTGATACTTCTAATATTCCAGTATCATCGTTAGTCTTATTATTCTTAAACACAAACTCGCCGTCTATAGATGCAGCCAGCGCAGAGAAAACATAGTTTTCGCGATTATCTAAAATATACTTACTTATTACAGGTATTCTGCTCTCATTTAGTCTACGCTGTGCTCTATACTCAGGTGGGATATACTCTTCCTCATCTGTTGAAAACAATTTTGAAAGCATCTTTAGCGGGACCATCGCAATATAATACTCTGAACCAGCTTGAATTCCTCTAACTACCGGAAATCTATATACGTAATCCATATTCCCTCCAAAAATAAAAAGGATATACTTAAGTACCTACTTAAGTATATCCTTGAGTATATGATGTGTCAACAAATCTACTTAAATCTAATTGTAAATTTATCTGCGAGATTTTCGTTCTCTATCCACGCCATAATTTCGTCATTCAAATCAGTAATTTTAGCCTTCCCGCGAGTAACAAGAGTAATAAAACGCTTTATTTCATCATTTAAATTCAGTTCTTCCTCTATCTTGTCTACCTCTTCAATACTAGATTTAAAACGCATGATTTTTGTTGTAGTCGCATTAATATTATTAGATAAAGCATTCCAATCTGCACTATCATTTATATTATCTCTAATAGTATTAATATGATCTTTGTCTGAAGCTAAGCTTCCAACTGTTGCAAGCTTTCCAACTACACTATTCGTTTTCTTACTATGAAATTCCCGCCATTCTTTCGAGAGTGCCTGATTTAGTTTTTTATTTATCTGTTGCTTAGTTACCCGCAATAATTCTTCATCAACCACACCAGCATCAATAGTATCTTCCAATTTCGTTAAACTATCACTTAATAAATCATAGCTGTCATTTGACAAAACATATCCCAATTCATCATGTGCATATTTCAATTTTTGCATACAATCATAGTAATCAGAAGTCAGTAACGAAAATTCACTATCATTCTGTGCTTTCTTAGCAGCATTTTGAATAGCAGATTCTTTCTTATCTAGTTGAGAAAGTCGTTTTACGGTGCTACTTAAATCATCTAATAGCATATTATCCCTTCACCTCCTCAAGCATACTCTTACACTCCTTTAGCTTATCCTTTTCCGCCTTATATTCTTCAGCAGTTTCATCGTTACCATCTCCAATTGCAGCTTGCAATCTAGTATTGATCTCTTGATTAGACTTTTCTAGGTCCGCACTAGTTTTAGAAAGGAGGTCTACAAATGGCTTTAGTCCATTCAATGGATCTTTGCTCATACGTATAAGTGATTCTACAAGCGAACAATCTTCCAAAGCTTGCTTCCCATTTTTTATAGCACTGAAAATAATAGCAGCATTTTTCTTACATGATAACAACAATCCATTGTCCATACGTACCGCAGCACCAATATGACTCTGATTCGCATGATTATAAAATCCCCTTATAGAATCAACAATCTCTTTGATATCATCTTCATCATCGACATCATCTAAATCAATAAGGCTTTCTATAACCTCAATGCTTTGTTTAATCAAGCTCCGTTCTTCTTCAACCACCATCGGAACTCTATCCATTATCTTTTTCAGATATTCACTATATATTCTTCTCTTTCTTACCGGATCATCTAATTGTAAATCTACATCAGAGTATTCCAATCCTGTATTTATTACTTTCCTAACCGCCTTTGAAAAAGCTGTATAATCATATTCATAATTAGTAGAAGTTATTGATGTACCTTGAGGTAGATTATAATACTGTAAAACACAGTTTCTTGCGTCTTCACCATCACTTCCGCTAGTTATTTTTAACAAATCATTCCATGCCTTTGTATGCCCATTATTATAATCTACAGTTTCTTTTTTCTTTAACAATATGTCTGGTGCGAAATTAGTTGGATTCTGATATTTTTTGCAACTACCATTTAATATTAAATGATAAAACTCCGCAGCCGTAGCATAAGAAAAATAGTCTGCAGTCTTATTATCATAATGCAATATAGAATCTACTAATAAAGATTTTATGCTCTCGGTCCATTTCTGTACTCTGTATAAGTAATCTGTACCATTTGGAAAGTCCCACGACTTATTTCCAACCTCACTCCATCTAACAAAGGCTTCAATTATTTTTCGTGATTCTATCGATGCAGGTAATAAAACTACAGCATCACTATTCATCGTTTGCCGTTCAAATGCAACAAGGAACTTCGATGACGTGTTCTTAATCTTAACCATTGCATCTATAGGTACGCCCTCTGACGTCCAATCAATTACACTATACAAAAAATCATTAATATTCTTTCTTGCATCATTCAGAGCTCTTACATTCTTAGTTGTAGCACCGATGCTTAGTTTATAGTCTTTATTTTCAATCCATTTATCAACCTCTTTTAATGCTACAGCAACTTGCTCATTTTCTTTTTCAACATTAGCTACTTCGTTATGATGAACTATATTTTCGGGCACTGTTACTTCTGCTGTTATAGATACTTTGGGCTTTGAAACAGCCTTACCGTCAATCAGTGGCAACCCGAGTTCCTTATATACTGATTCGGCTATGCCTGCTATATATCGGATGCCATTTTCTTCATAAATTTCATCTGTACCATTTCCCCAAATATACATAAATTGAGTCAGTCTTATTTTAATGTCATCCTCAAGCTCAGTATCATTATAAATTTTGTTTTGTAGCTTTGGATTAATTCCCGTAAGCGTCGTTCTTCTACTTGGATATGTATCCAATGACTCAATTGCGTCCTTCACATATGGTTCAATCAAGTTTCTCATAATTGCTCTAGGATTTCTCAAAGTAACATCTTGCTTTTGGTACAGGTATAAAATAGCATGCCTAGTAAAAGGAAAAATGTTTATACTATTATCATCCAATTGATAACTATCCCAATTTTGGCCCAAAGTTACTTCATGGATAGGATATTTATCAGCAGGTGCCTTATCTTTCAGCCAAGCTTCTATTGTTTTTGTATCCAGCGAAACCGTATTCAAATATCTAGCAAAGAATTCAATTAGTCCATCATCATCACCATTAAACATTTCATCTGGAACAATAATAAACTTTTTTATTCTGCCTTTTGTATTAGTACGGAAGTTATCACGATAATAACCATCTGCAACACCAACAATAGAATTAATTCTGCAAAGGTTTTTATCCGTATACCCTCGCTTATTCGTCAAAAGTGCATCTAATAAGGAATCATCAACCCCCGAAGCTGCTGTAATATCTTCTATCAAGATAGTCAACACTTTATTTTTCTTATATAGCTCTTGTCTAATTTCTTCTATTACAGTTCTTAAATCCCCCGGTTCCAAACCTGTACAACGCTGCACTACACGTTCGCGGAATTTATTAATGTAAATAACTAGTTTTGATATATACTCCTCATTATCAAGCATTTTGTCAGCAATTTTTCTTGCCTTTTCATCTGCTCCAACACTAATAAGTGCTGTTCTAAATTCAGAGTCTATTTCAAAATCTTCTATTTCGAATTCAGCAGCATGATCATTTATTTCAAAAGTCTTATTTTCTGCAATTTTATTGTAAATTCTATCTATCGGACCGTTGGTATCCATTAACCTGTCCTTAAAGATAGAATTCTGAAGCAATGCAATAAAATGCTTGCGATCAACATTACTTATAATTCTTTCTTCGTCTTCACCAGCTTTTCCATCATCGCTTTCTATCAAATTAATGAACGAATAATAGATAGTATTTTTCAATTCTAGCTCAGGTATCGTTGTCGATGCAGAAGCCAATTTCTTATATAGACTTGTATTAGGAAGATTTTTGATCTCTTCCAGCTCAACCAACTGTTTGATTGTACCTTTAAGCGTATTATCTGCTCTACGTAGATACAATACGATCTCATTGTCTTGCTTATGGATCTGAAGCATAGACTCAAACCAGCGAATCAAATGAGATTTTCCAGCTCCACTGGCACCTTTAACAAGAACAAATTGGTCATCATCCCCTGCAGAAAAAACTCTCTCATATATATCTTCCTCAGTCAGTGGATTTTTCTTATCATTATCTGTCGGTTCATCATGGTCTATTAAAAGCAAATTCCGCATTGGAACATGTTTTGCCAAAAAGTCCCCCTGCGAATTGTCTATTACATCAGGAAGAAAAACATCCTTATATCGTTGTAAAGCAACTTCTATATTCATTTTTTCACTCCTTTATAAACTATTGAGGCAATTTGATCATTAAACTGTTCTACAGATGGATATAAAATCCATCGTTTTTCAGCATCACTTCGGTACTTAAGTTCTATTTCTTTATTATCATGCAATTCTCTCAAAGCACTTGATAATGCGATATTCATATTACGTTCTTTTGCAAGATTTCCACTTATTATTTTGCCATATGCGTCAAACATCAGCATAAAATCGTCTATTTCATACTCTTTATTTTTCTCTAAATTCATAAGCCTTAAAACATTTTTCACAAAAACATATGCATTAGGCAAAAAGGACATATTATTCATATATCCAAAACCAAGAAACTGTGCCCAAAATCTCCATCCTCTAATCATCGGAGCTGTAATTTGAGTGTCAGTTTCCCGAGATAATTCATTAAGCAATGCTGTATCAGTAAGTGTATGCTTATATATCCGTTCATTAATATTAACTATACAATTAGTTACCTTGAAGAATTGTTCTGCTTCAAAAGAATTAATCTTAGATATAGCATATAATCGGAAATCTTCAATATTTTTCATTTCTTCCTTAGGAACAAGTGGAACAACTATATTATCTTGTATATCCACAATTTTTAATTCAATTGCAGCCTTAATTATCGAAGAAAAGTATGAGGAGCCCTCATATATTTCTGACGGTTCCATCAAGGATTGAACCTCATTTCTAGCTATTTCTTTTTTACTCGTCACTATTTTGTATAAAGAAAAAACTCTAGCTGGTATAGCTTCAGTAACCATATTTCCAGTAAACATCTTCTATAGCCTCCCTATTTAATTACCGACCCACTTACAACATCGGATATATTTTTTCCATTTGCCATGGATACACAAAAATCGCAATTTGAAACATGAATTACATGTTTATATCGATTAAGTACCCTACTTATTATTTGATACTGTTTTCTAGCCAATTCATCATCATCGCTGTAAATTGGCATTATTAAACCAGAGATATAAAAGCCATTATCCCTTGCTTGAAGGTCTTTAAATTCCGTGTAATTCATTAAATTCATATATGGATTATTATTATTTACTATAATTTCCTCATCACATACAATTACATCTGGCTTATACCGATCTATTATTTTACTTATTTCATCTTTAGTAATAACCAATGCCTCATTTGTATCAGAAAAAAAGTCTTCTATTTCTGCTGAAATTTCCTTCTCTGGACCAGTAACATTTATCAAAAGAGGGAATCTATTAAGCTCATCATTTTCTACATTCTCATGAGCATTACATCCAGAACAATATTCTGAAACAAGAGGATATGTTTCATAAAACATACCAGACCAACATAATCTATCGTTCTTGTTTATAGCCTCATTCATTAAATTAAATGCAGCTACTGCCTTATTTGACTCTTTCTCGCGAATAGAATCAAACAAAGCATGTGATTGTTCATTATCTTGAACTATAAGTTCATTATTAATCTTGATTGTAAAGATATACCGATTAGAATGATCAATATCTAAACCTACAATATCTATTAACTCATACCTACTTAGAAGTAGAAGGACATTAATATTCCACTTTTCGTCAGTATCATTTCCCTCTTCAAAATAATTAATCTTGTTATAATTAGGCTTTGTCGAAGCCATAATTGCAATTAGTCCCCCTTGCCATTGATTTACAGGATTATAAAGCATACTCCACCATCTTCCCCATAGCTTAGGAGTTGTTAACACTTTGCTTAAATGATCAGATGCAGAACTAATATTTTCATTTGTAACACACATTACGCTTAAACATGCTAATCCATCACGACCTCCACGTCCTAGTTCCTGATAATAAGAATCTGGACTTTCAGGTACATATAGATGAAGAACTGTTCTGACGTCAGGCTTATCTACACCCACACCAAAAGCTGACGTTGCAACCATTAAATCATATTCATCGTTAGCCCATTGCTCAATTAGCTCATTTCGCTCAGCAGTTTTGGTCTCACCAGTAAAAGTTCGTACATTTCCATAACCTTCTGCTTCCAAAATCTGCTTCCACTTTTTTGCTTCATAAGGCGCATTCACATAGACAATCATCGGTCTAGGCAACTTATTTACAAGATCAAGAACCTTTTTCTTTTTTTCAGAAAAACTCTTGGCTCTATCAAAAATAAACCTTGGCTCTTTTCGCAAGGAATCACACCTAATTTCAATCCATTTTCCTTCTTCTGAAAACATTCTTTTAAGGATTTTTACTGTATCATCCTGAAATGTTGCAGATAAAAGAAATGTTCGAATTTCTGGTGTTACTTTTAATAATTCATTTCTCCATGGACTTAAGCATTGATAATCAACTCTAAAAAAATCGCCCCATTCAACTACAATATGAGCCTCATCAATAACGATATTCTTTATATACTTCCTATCATTAGCTTCATTTATAAGCTTCTGGAATTGCTCATTTTTTATTAATGCTTCAGGAGAAATGAAAAGCAATTTCACAGTTTTATTTTTTAGTGCGTTTCTTATTTCGTCAAAATTTTTTATTCCGCTGTAATAACTAAATATTTCATTTTCCTTTGAATTCTTTAAATACTTTTTGGCAACGCGTTCCTGATCAATAGCAAGTGATACCGTAGGAACAACTACTATTGTCAAACCTTCCTTTTCATATGCTAAAGTTTGAGTAACAAGGCTCTTTCCTCCTCCAGTAGGCATAGATACTAAAGATGTAAAACCTAAAGGTGTATTCAAACCTCCATAAACACATAATTTCTGTTCCAATGATTTGAAATACTTAAAACCTGTAATAGACTCTACAAAATTATTTGTTTTCAATAAGTACTTTGTCTTCTCAAATGGCTCCTCTGTTCCAATATTAATAAACGCATCTCTAACAAATGATTGATTTTTGATAAATGCCGGTATATCATACGTAGCATAATACTTCCCATCATCATTTTTATATATTCCATAAGAGTTACCATCTGGTATATCAATAGAATTAACTTCTAAAGGAGTCTGAAAGACTAACATAAAGTTACGGAGCGCAATCACATAGTCTAAATATCCGCTGGATCCAGATAAATACCCTTTTTTTGCATTTATCAACCTGCGAGCTGTTTTATAAAAAAAAGCCTCTACTGCAGAGTCAGACGGCTCTTCAATATTAAATTTTGAGTCCGAATTATCATTTATTAATATTTCTACTTGATCAATTATTTCTTTAATTTTCATTTTTTTACCAACCAAAGGAAACAAGCCGCTTCTAATCGAATTATCGGTTTTTCCAAGCTTTTAAAAGTAAGTTCATATTGATGCTTTAGTTCTTCAACTGACTTCTCGGATGTAGTACCAAAGTACCGTTCCCTAGACTCCTTCGTAGACACAATTTGATTTATCAATTCTCTAGCACCGTCTAAGTCTGATTCATTTAAAAACCTGCTCCTTGCTTTTTTTAAAGCAATTTCCTTACTTTTTTCTACTAGTTTTTTCCAATGTTCTTCATCAAATTGAGCCTTGAACCAATCCAAATTACTAGAATTGTACTGGCGTGAAATATGCATAAAGCCATCAGAGTAGCCCCTTCGCCCCAGATGCTCAATTTCATCGGATTGATTAAAATATCCCATCTTACATAATCTTTTATGCTCAGATATTACCATTTTTTCTTGAACATCTGCATACGTTGAAAAAGCTACCGGAACCACTTGTATCGAACTAGACAAATACTGTCTAAATTGGCCTAATGCAAATAATGATACCCCTTCTTCGAGTAGTGCTCTTTCATTAGGCTCTATTGAAAAAGTATATATAAAACCTTTCCAGTCCATACCAGAAAGTGCAGCGAACGCCGTACACATGCCTCGATAAGAATGCATTGCATTATCAACAATACAGTCAAAAACTTCATCTCCTGGAGCATAAAAATGAATATAGTCATTTTTAATAGCGGTATCTCGATCAAATGAACCTTTTATCATCCGATCAGAATGAGTAGTATTCCTTTCCTTTCGTTCTTCCAAGCCTCTTTGGACTCGTATTGCTACCTCATTCTGTTTTTTTGACAGATAGTTATTCCAATTAGGTGGAATAAGGAATGAATTCTGTGCAGACTTGAGTGAAAAATTATTTTCATCAAACGAAACAAAACTACTATCCTTTTGATGATTCAATTTTCCAAACCCTGCCAAAGAAGCCCAACTCATCATAGTATCTGCGAAGAGCTTATTCTCATTAAACTGATAATTGGATAATAATTTTTTCAATTGCAGATAAAGCGGCTTAAAACGCAGGGCTGCTGTATCAAAAATTTGCTCTTTGTGTACACTTTCACGCATAGATTTTGATTCCTCGATAAGTTCAGGAATTAATCTATATAATCCATACTCAAAATCACTACCTATTGACTCTGTGATTTTGTTATTTATGTCATTCATAATTATCTCTAGCCCGCTTAATGACTGGCTAAAAACATTTAGTCCTTCATTCCAAAGTTTAAATAATTGATCTTCATATGTATCAATAGAATGAATTACAACAGAAGTCACTGGCTTTTCAACATCACGCCCCATTCTATCTAGTCGTCCAATTCTCTGTTCAATGCTATTGATATTCCATGGCAAGTCAATATGCACCACATAATCAGCTATCTGTAAATTTCTACCTTCGCCTCCAGTCTTATCGCATATAAGTATTTTGCAATCATCATCTGACTGAAATCTATAGATATTAATTTCATTCTCCGTTTCATCTATACTAGCCCCAAAACAAGTAACTTCATCACCAAATGCTGATTGCAACAATTCGCAATACACTTCAAAAGTTTCCGGTTGATCAGTAAATACAACTACTTTTTCACCAAATAACGCTGTATCAATAAAGTTAATTAATTTTAATAATCTAGATGGATGTGACTCCACATCATCCATAGCATTGGCTAGATCCTTATATACAGTTTTTTCATCCTCCAACCATCTGTTAGCACTAGCAAAAACATCATTAGGAATAGAAGCACCTATTTTCTTTGCCTCTTCTAGCCTGGATACATATGCCCAAGCAGAGCTAAAAAAAGCCTCAAGAATAGGTTTTATCTCTCTATCAATTCTTTCTGCATCTAATTCTGATTGTTGAGATACAATCCATTCAGTAAGCGTTCTATGTGCTTCATTTTCATAAAAATTCTCTTCTTCATTAATCGAATATGTTACTTCTTCTAGTTTTCGCTCAGAAAATTCACCGTCTAGGTCATTTGGATAGACTCCTAGCACAGCTCTCCTGCCTCTTATAATATTTCTCTCAATTTGATAGTTATCACAAATATAAGAAATAATGACCTGAATTGCATAAATACCAAAATCTTGAGATGTGGTATCAACTGCTTCAACCATTTCCGAAAGCTTATGGTCTCCAATAATACCTGCTATGCTATCTAAATTATCACAAATTTCTTCTAATCCATCCTGCACATCTTCATCATCTAAAGGGTTATCCGATTCAACCTCTGGTAATATTTCATTTTTAAAACTATCTATCTCATCAAGTAATTCATGCGCTAATTTTGAAATCTTCTTTTGTTTTTCAACTAAACAAGTGAAGTCATCTAAACTAATATCATCATATTTATCAGGTAAAATCAGCCTTAGCAGCGATAGATACTCATTTTGTCGTTGTTGAATCGGCGTAGCGCTTAAAAGTATAATATTATCTGCGTTAACACTTAATGCATGGACTCTTTCATAATATTTTTCACTCTTTAGGTAATTATGAACCTCATCGACAACAACAAAGTTCCATTTCTGCTTGGCCAGTGCTTCATGAACTTGCTCAACCGCTATTAATTGAACGTTGTTTCCATGTTCATTATTTCCTTCAATAATTCCAAATTTAAACAATAACTCTGTTCTCCATTGTGCAACTAGTGCATTAGGAACAGCTATTAAAACTTTCTGATCTGCTTTATTACTCAAATATATTTTTAATACGGCACAAGCTTCTATTGTCTTTCCTAGTCCAACCTCATCTGCAAGCATATACCTACATTGTTCACTTTGAAGACATTGCATAATTGTATTTAACTGAAATGCTTTTAAATATATCTTACAACCAGCTAACTCCTTAAAACCAAATATAGAATTATCAAGCACATTCATAGTTTCTTTTACAATTTGACGTCCTAAATACCAGCACGGATTTTGAAATTCGTAATTTTCAAGCTGATGCTCAGGATTTGCACTTCCAGAGAAAAAAGAAGCTATTATTTTAGTTTCATCAACATGAAGATATTCCTTAGTATCATTAGTCTGAATATAATACTCGGTCAAATCATCTTTTTTATACTTGTATTCAATAACTGTTGCATCTCTTCTACCATATTTAACAGTAGAATCTTTAAACAAGTGGCAATGATCTAACATTTCTAGAGGAGCATCATCAACTACATCTGGGATATATTCAAAGTACTTTTTAAATCCATAAGGATCATAAAATTTTATCTGTGCGCATTCATTAAATTCATCGACACTAATAATTTTTCCTGTAGCAAACAAACGCGGATCATCTGGATATTCCTTGTCAATTGGGCATCTTACAAACATTCCCTCTTTGAACATGTTTCCTCTCTCCTTCTATCTTTTCTTTACACCATACACTTCAATACACACTTCTTTATCACTACACTTATCGCATAAAACATTAAGAGACTTATGATATTTTACTTTTTCAAGATTTTCAAAAGTCAAAGCACTATTAACCTCGTCTTGAGTAGAATTCTTAAATACTTCTTGATATTCAGAATCAGCATTCTTTTTCAGAGGTATACTCAAAAATTCTTCTCTCTTTATCATGTAATCAATATCACTGTCCTTTATGGCACTGAATTTCCCATACTTTCCAGCTGATCTTTCTAAATAAGCAAGTGTATCATTAATTACATCCAATACATCTAAGTGTGTTATAAATGGAAAATCCCCTATTAATTCCTCCATTTGTTCATTTAAATACGCATGAACAACATTTCTTACATAAGCTTTTTCAGAAAAATATCTTTTGGCTCTATCTTCCAAAACAATTGTTAAATACATTCTCATAAGGAATTGATCCTTATAGACAGACTTTTCTTGAATAATTGAATCAAGTAAAAATCTATATTTACATAGTCTATACTTCATTAAATCATACTGTGTAAATACCTTATATTTTGGGGCATCCACTTTTATATATGTAGCATCTTTCCTATAGTTATTTACTTCATCGGGCACATATGACCTGATATTAGCATTGAGAACACGAAGAAGATAATATAATTCGTTTTCTTCATCATTCTCGTTTTTGATATAGCTTAGTTTTATTTTAGACTTACTAAAACCAAGCCCATAAACTAATGCATACCTTCTAAAATTCTTATATTCCAATCGCGATGTCACATACACTTGATATTTCCAATCTACAGGAGCCTGAGCAACTTCGAAAAAAGCTATATCCAAAGGCCACGGAAATTCATCTTTATGTGTAATACTCATATCTTGATCAGATAAGCACGCAAAATGATAAATTTTTTCACTTTCTAGCGCATTGTTCCTTAAAACATCGCCATCGATTTGCTCAAAGTTTCTTACAATCCAGTTAGCCCCCTTTCCTTCAACCGGCACCTGCTTCAAATATAATTGCATCGTTTCTCTTAAACACTCGAAAGACGCACTTGCCTCTATAGAACTAACTTCATTCAGTCTAGCTAAAACTCTTACTACAATATCTTTAAAGTCTTCATCTAGCTCTTCTTTATCTAAAACTTTATTAACTAAGACATCCTCTATCTTTTTATAGAACTTCTTAAAATCATTTTTTTTATCGCTAAAATCTGCAAAAAATTGTTCTGCTATTGAGTTTAGTTCTCGTAAAGCCGTAATTAATGTATCTATTTCATCTTCTGTAACATTATAATAATCAAGTCTTCCAAGATCTTCCCTATAGCCATCAAAGTCCAATGATCTTTTCAGCTTCTTTAACTTTTTGATCATTCCTTTTATCGTTGTTTCTTTAGAAATATAGAAACGACATCTATCCAATATAGAAACCAATAAACCATTTTTTTCCTCTGAAATAATGCCACAAGATAAGCATTCAAAAACATCACTTAAATCCTTAATACTCATAACATTAGATTCAGGATCCCACATATTAGTGACAGAAATAAAAAAATGACCTATAGGATAATCAAGAAATTCCCTTTCCCCAAATTGTTCAGGAAAATAAATCTTAAGTATCTGATTAACCCCACTATTGGCTGCATATATCTGTTCATCCATATAATAAAGCGCAGGATGACGAAATTCGTCATTTTCACGCTTATGAGAAGCGTTTTCAAATTTCTTCGCAACATAACCCGCAAATTCTGTTTGGTTATCGAATTCTGTAACTTCTATTCTTTTTGATAAATCTATAGCAGCTGTACTTCCTGCAATCATTGCAGCCATATTATCAGCTACAATTCCGCCCTCAAATTCTTGACTATCATTGTTAAAATTCTGATTTGAAAGATTAATCTTTGACTCAAACCATGAATAAATATTTAACCATGTTTGATAAACATTTTTATAATCCGGTTGGTAATTAAACAGAACTATTACATTCTTATATTTGCTCAAAATTCCAATTGTCTTTAGCATTATTGGAGTAAACTGATGAATACCATGTACTACTACATTATCGATATTGATATCTGAGCAATCCTTTTCTTTATCTCTCAAAGCATCTGCTATAGTTTGTTTAATAGCGTCGTCCACTTCATCCTTTGTAAAATCATTTTTTAAAGAAAAAAGACTACTTCCGCTTGTCATCAGTTCTTTAAATAAGCCTACGATACATTTCTGTTCATACGTCAAGCAATCTTCTCGTATATTATCCGGATTCATTCCTAATTCGAACATTACTCGAAGACTTTTCAAAACATAACTACGGTTTCTTTTGAGTGATAATTTTATATCTTCTTCACTTAAATCATCATCCACATACTCTCTAAAGCTCATATAATCTATCACATTATCTATATAAGCTCTTTGACTGATTTCAACCGCATCACTTTCCCAATCCAAGAAAAGCTTATTGATAAACCTATCAATAGTTGTCAACTTTCCTTTATAAAATTCTCTATACTGGTCACACAATCCATTCACAAGTGTCTGTGAAACACAAAGATGAAAAGAATTCTTCACTAAAGCCCAATACTGTTCTCTATTTATTTTATAAGGATTACTATATGTATAAATAATAATAGCCATTACTCTGAGACCTCCATGTAGTTTGCCCAACAATCTTCTACATCAGAATCCAAATTCTTAAACCATACTAATTTGCGTATAGTTCGAGTTAAAGCTACATATAAAATTCTGGACTCTTCCTGCATTTTCTCTTTGATTTCTGCATCTTCACTGAAGTCGCTATTATACTCTGTACCAACATTCTTTATTGATAAACCATAGCTAACTTTCCCATCAATATAATTTACATTTAACCCACCTACATTAATGTTAGATATATCTTCATTCATGAAAGGAAGTATTACTGTCCCATATTCCAACCCCTTAGATTTATGGATTGTCGTACATATAATTTGAACGCCATCTGTTGTGTTGGCCGTACTTCTAGATGCTTCTTCTTGATATGTCGTTACATTTATATGAAGAAAATCTAATATCTTATTAATTGTCAAATATTCTCTAGCATACTTTGCTATTATTTTTTCAATTAAGCACTCATAGTTTTGTCTATAATTTAGCTGATCATCCTGCTCTCTTAAATGTGTCCAAGGCTTTAATGCCTCGTATATATCTCTGAGTACAACAAGAACGGGTCTTGACTCAAAATCAGCAACAAGCTGATTCCATGTCTTTCCCATACACAGCATAAAATATTCATCCAAAAGTCTAATTATCTCGTCCCTTCTTTCACCTTTTGTTTTTCCTGCAATTCCATTAAAATCTATCGAAAGAGATACATAATTTGACATTATTAGATTCATCAAATATATTTCATTTCTTGGGTGTGTGATTGCCATCACCAACTTATATAGATCCCTAGTAGAGGATAATCTATAAAGATCTCCTCCTTCGGTAACTTTAATTAGTAATCCTTTTTTCTCAGCTTCTTTTACTATATTGCGAATCTGCCAATTATATCTAACTAAGATAGCTATAGTCTTTTCTTCTTTAGATAGTCTTTCTTTTTGGCATAATTCATTAAGCTCATTTAATTCACTTTCTAATTTTTCAAAAAAATCATCATAAAATGCATCTTTATCTTTGAGATGCGATTCTATTTTGCAAACCAAATTACCATCTGAATATTCTTTAATAATCTGGCTTGATAAACGATCACTCTCTTCTTCATATGGAATCAAACTTCGTAATCCCATCTGAGTAAACACATCATGAAATTTGTCTAACAAACGTTTATCCGTTCTATAATTCCTATTTAGAGAATAAAAAGTCCAAAAATCCTTACCATCAACCTGTATTGCTTTGTCAAAAGCACTTAACGATGCACCTCTAAATCTGTAAATACTCTGCTTTAAATCACCTACAATAAATAATTTGCATTGTTCGCCAAAAAGATGTTGGAGCCCCGTAATTGTCTCAATTTGGATATCATCGGTATCCTGAAACTCATCAACGAAGACATACTTGTATTCATGTCCTTGTTTCATTAGCTTATTACTCGTAACCAAATCATTGATTTGAATCATACATTCTCTTAAGCCAATTAAATTTGACGCTTTCAATGATTCCGCATAGTCATTTTCTGCCTTTATAATTACCTCATCGACTAATTCATTAAAATATGGAAGAATGCTCGTTGCCTCTCCAAATGATTTTGAAGAAAGTTTTTTTATATCAATACTTCGATCATAAAGCTTGTCACAAAATTCTATAAGAAGTTCTTCTAATCTATACGTTGGTAACGTCATCTGTTGTGCAAAATTAGGATTTTCCTCACTTTTCTCACTTAGAAATAGATTTAAATAATTATGATATAGTTCTTTTCTGTTATAAGTTTCGCTAGATATTTGACTGTCGTACGCCAATCCCATTCGCATACAATCCCTTTGTAGTAAAGAAATTGCAAATTTATGTATAGTTGAAATCTGTATCTGACTCATATCTTCTATAAGGTGCATGTACTTCTCATTTGAAGTTAGAATAAAATAATTCATAAACATCTTTTTTAATCTAACTTTCATATTTTGAGCAGCGTCCTTAGTAAATGTAATCATCGCAATATCGCCAACTATATCAACTACAGCATCTGCTGTTTTGTTACAAAGAAAAGCAATCCTAGATACCATAGAAAATGTTTTCCCCGTTCCTGCACCAGCTGTTATCAAAACATTTCTATCACATGGAGCATGTTCTATCTCATATTGCTGATAGTTAAATGAAGTAACATCAGATATAGTCCTTAACAGTTTCTTTACTTCAGGAACACATTCTCCCTCTTCTACTAGAATATCTTCCTCTACCAGATCTGTTATATTAGGCACTACTTCTATCTCAAAATTAAAAATAGAAAAACCAGAATCAGAAGCCTTTATTGCACTATCATCTCTTCCAATACACAAATCTGCTTTTATAGGATGAATGTTTTGGGCATGAAACTTCATCTTTAATTCATCAATTATTAAATTCATGGACTTCGCAGAAGGTACAAAAACTATCTCTTTTATTCCCGAAAAGTACTCTTCCACAACATTTCTTACTTCTTGCTCATTAATATCATTAACAAAAATTCTTAATCTTGAATATCCTGGATTTAAGACTTCCTCATCACTTTTAAGATCATAATTTGGTTCAAAATGATGTCTAATTAAAGCAAATCTTTTAGCCGATAAGTCATCATGCTTTACGCCCTTATCGACGTTATAACGATCCATAAACTTTTGAAACAAAAGCGATGTATCATCAAGCTCCTCTGCAAAAATAGTTTCATTTTCTTCCGATACAACATTTAGTCCTTTCTCCAAATACTGCTTCTTTGAAATAAACGGATAGCATACTAAACTCATTACAAGAGGATTCATTCCAAGTTCTTTTTGAATCTTTTTCAGTAAATCAAATCTATATCCACGAGCTTGACTTCTTGGACTATCTTCTGGTTTTTCTTTGCCCTCTATGATAATTGTGTTCTGGTTAAGTACTGTTAACACTCCTGAGGGGCTCCAGCCTTTTACCTCAACAATAAACATACCAATTTCCGGCACAATAACACATATATCATACTCACGCCCATTTACACTTCTATTGTTATAGACAACCCAATTCGAAGGCAACTTGCTTCCAAACAAGTTCCACACCTTTTTTTCTCCTTCATACTGAGGTTCGTTATCTACTAGTTTTGCCATATTTCCTTATCCCTCTTTCTCGTTAGGTAGTATTTCAACGATGTCACTCATTTCACAATGCAAAGCATTCCATATTTTTGCAATAACTTCCCCTAAAACAAAATACTAATATATTTACTGTCCCTAAAACAGGACATCAAACTTTATTTATCAACCTATTTATCAATTTTATTGCTCTTATCAATACTTATTATGTCGCCGAAATCGCAATCCAATTCTAAACATATCTTCTCCAAGATACTCATAGACACAGTCGCACCTCTGCTCATCTTGGCAAGTGTACTGCTGCTGATTCCGATGTTTTCGTTCTCAACAAGATCCATCTTTTTCATGTTCTTGTCGATCAATAATTTCCATAATCCATTATAAGATACAGCCATATAATTCCTCTCTTATGGGGTTTACCCATCTTGGTGAAGGACCCGAAAGTCCTCATAAATAGTCCTAATGTATATTATACGCCCATGTTCGCGCAATATCAAATAGAATTTTCGACTTTTCGAAACTCTACTTCGAATTAATCCGTATAGAATTTTGTTTTTATATGAGAGTTTCCACAGGATTCCCGCTTCGCGCGGCACCATCTTCGATGGTGTTAGGGCACAGCTACGCAAAGTGGCGAGCAGTGCTTTTTTGTACAAAAAGCTACTATCCGCTCGTTGGTGGCACATCCCCAATCCCCTTGAACAAGCTAATCGCTTGGCTACGCAATTCTTCCGAATCGCTTTATTTTACTGTTGGAATTTTCTTCAGAAATGAAAAAAGAGGGAAACCTGCAAGCATAAAACCTACAGATTCCCCAAATAGAATTATCGAGTGATATTGTGTTTTCTGACACGTTCCTTCTTCTGCTCTTCATCGCTTTTAAGGAACTGGTCGATATACTTCGTTGCAAATGAATAGAAGTTCTTCTCAGCATTGTTTATTGTAACTCTTTGTATTTCAGAAACCAGTGAAATATCGCCAGCCCTAAGTCGTTCATCAATACCTAAAGATAAAATATGCTTTGCTACCGGAAACACAGAAAAGATATTTGTGCTGTAAAAATCATTCAGAGTAGCAACTTTCAGCAGAATGCTTGATATATTTGTATTCTCAGGACAGAGTTCAAAAAACAATCTATCAAGAGCACCTTCCTGAAGATGATAGTTTTCCAAGTCATCCCACGCACTGAGATAGTATTCAACCTGCTCCACGGAAGGATTTGGCACATCAATTTTTACATTTCTCATATTGCTCAACCTTTGATAATCGTTATTATTTCATTACCTATTTAATTATACTATTAGTTAATTCAAAACACACCTTAATACAATATATAAAATACCCGCAAAGCAGGTGTAATCTGCAATGCGGGCATCCTGAGTCTTGTTCAGTTTTTAAAGCAATCCTTCAACCTTACGCTTTATCACCCAATAAACATCCTCAACTTCTCGATCAGATAGTTTTCACTGGCTTCTGTAAACTCTACAAAAAGCAATTCTCTTACATCAACCTTATAGATACGAGAGAACTGTGCAAGCTCTTCCGCAGATACACTTCTCTTACCTGCTTCCATTTCACTGATAGCTCTTCTTGTTACATTCATTAAAGCTGCAGCTTCATCCTGAGTAATTTCCGCTTTCATACGTGCTTCTTTTAGCTTCTTAGCTGTAAATTCCGACATTTGGGAACCTCCTTCTGATTTCCGATTTTCGGAACAAATGCCCCGAAATTTGTTCGAATGTAGTCAGCGATGAATCGTATGAAGTACTCCGGCAGCTTAATTGATTTTATTTTTGTGCAAAAAATATAGGGTGTCTAAAGTAGACACCCTATACCACAATATCATCAGTACATAATATAATCAAGTATCGGCTATTGATTTCTCCTT